>Ga0123353_10018891_pt1 | contig 10216 bp, 7 predicted proteins | sample TergutLab28metaG_3_FD_92763 | JGI IMG/M metagenome (GOLD analysis project Ga0123353, IMG submission 92763) | Labiotermes labralis P3 segment gut microbial communities from Petit-Saut dam, French Guiana - Lab288 P3 | ecosystem: Host-associated > Arthropoda: Insects > Digestive system > Gut ...
AGCTGATGACGAAGAATTAAAAAAACCTGTAAGTCCGGCTTATCGTGTTGAAATTGACCCGCGCCTTGATATGCTTTATAACAGGAGCATCCGCTGCCCGTATTGCAAGGCAAGGATTCATAAATATACTACAACTTGTACGAGATGCGGTGTAACAAAAAAACAAATTTCCGAGGCCAGCAACAAACGTGCCAAGGAAATGCAAAAAGAAAAAAAAGGCGGTAAGCTTTTCAAGACAAAACATCGCCCAACCGACGTAAGTTTTGCCAAGGTGGCTTTGCTTTGCTTGTTGCTTGGCTTATTCGGTGCACACAGCTTGTATGTCGGGCGCAAAATTCGCGGTTTTATTTCGCTTGGTTGTACTTTAATAAGTTTAATATTGTTTATTATTTTCCCAACCAAAGTGGGCTCGGACGGGGATATGCATCCCATTCATACTCTTTTGGGCGAAGGTGTACCGTCGCTTGTGGCATTGCCTGTGGCGATCGCATTTGTTATGTGGGCGTTTGATGCATTTGCAGTAGTTTTGGGATTTTATAAATACCCGATACGGCTGGGAGAAACTAATAATGCTAGCGAAGCGAGTCAAAACGTAGGTAAAGATGAAAAGTAGGGGAAAAGTTGTTGTAGGCATGAGCGGCGGAGTGGACAGTTCTGTTGCTGCCTATCTTTTGAAAAAGCAGGGCTTCTGTGTTGTTGGTGCTCATATGAATATTTGGGATTCGCGGGTTGTTGGCAAGCCAACTTGTGAATCCAGTATTCATGATATGAATCCAGTCAGAGTCGCCACAGTTAATACCGGTGAGGTTTTGGCTACTGCGCGCGCGCTTGATATTCCATGTCACATCATTGATGCCACAGCAGAGTTCGGGACACGTGTTATTGCAAGATACAACAAAGAAATTGCACACGGTTTGATACCAAATCCATGCTGTTTTTGTAACCCGGAAGTAAAGTTCAAATTACTTTGCGATTTTGCCGACGAAATAGGCGCAGACTTTATTGCAACGGGGCACTATTCAAGAGTTGACGCGGGGCGATTAAAAAAAGCCATCGACGAGCAAAAGGATCAATCGTATTTTTTGTGCGGGCTTACGCAAAAGCAGTTGAGCCGGGTGATTTTTCCGCTTGGAGAGCTTAAAAAACCCGAAGTGCGGAAGATTGCAAAAGATGCCGGACTTCCATGTGCTGAAAAAAAAGACAGCAACGACATATGCTTTGAGATTCAAAAAAATACGTTAACTCTTGGCCAGCGTGCAGGTATCGGAGGCCAGGCGCAGCGAATGTATGTAATCGGTAAAGACCAAGACGGCAAAATTCGTGTCGGGGGACCGGACAGCCCCGAATTGTATTCAAAATCGCTTATCGCAAAAAACTTCAATTGGATTTCGTCGCCGCCTTGGGTATCTTGTTTCGGAAGTCTTCGGAGCGTAACTGCGAAGATACGTTATCGCCAGGCCGACCAAGCATGTTCTGTTGAAATCTTGAACGACGACCGGGTGAAGGTCACTTTTGAAAAACCGCAAAGAGCGGTAACACCCGGTCAATGGGTAGTGTTGTACGACGGAGATAAGTGTCTTGGCGGTGGAGAAATTGTAGAGGCTTACGCCTAAAACCATTTGACAATTTGCGATGGATATCTAACAATTAACATATGAAAATACTTTTTGTTTGTACGGGGAATATTTGTCGTTCACCCATGGCGGAAGTTATTTTCGCTAATCTTTGCGAAAAGAATGGGCGCACCGATATAATTGTTAAAGGCGCGGGGACGAGTGCCCAGGAATATGAAGTCATGACCCCTGAGGCGCGTGATGCATTAATTCATTGCGGTGAAAAAGTCGGTCCTAAGCCGCGGCCAAGTACCCGCTGGCGCAGTGATATGCTAAAACAGTTTGATCATATTGTGTGTATGACAAGACGGCACACGCAAATAATTGATGCGCGCGGGGGGAATAAAAATGTCTATACTTTGGATAGCGTTGCCGGATGCGGAGATATTTTTGACCCGTGGTGTTATCCTCTTGAGACTTATATAGAAGTATGCAAACAGTTGCAGACTGCACTCACTATCTTATATAATAAGATAATTAAGGAGTAATCTGATGGAAAACAAAGAAGTAAAAGAAATGCTGAAAGACATCTACGGAAAAAAAAGAGCTCAAGGGCATGAAATAAAAACTATTCATTATGACGAGCAAAAGCTTACGGTAGCGCAGTTGGTTGAAAAGTTGAAAAAAGTTGATGAAATCGAAAGTGCAGGAATACATTTATCCGCATTAGTACAAGGTAATGCGGAACTTGCGGCTAAAATAAAACTGGCTCAAGCAGTTATCAGGCGAAACCAAATCGACGCCTTCGCGCAGGCGGTTCAATACGGAGTTGCAGATGATTTCCTTGCGCAGTTTAAGAGTTGGACTGATAAGAGCAGTCTGAAAGTCCATATCGAAATGTCGGAGCAATATAAACGTGCAGATACGAAAGGATTAGATACAAAGAAACTGATTGATATAATCGATAAATCTATTGATGCCGACCTTTTGGGGCAGGCGCAGGCGGAAGGTTTTGAGACTTTGGAGGCATGGAGGCAGAATAATGCCAAGATGTCTTATAGACGAATGGGATTGCGCGGACATGAAATGGGGGACCTGTAAATGCAAGATATTATTATTGGAAGTGACCATCGCGGTTTTGAACTTAAAAGCCAAATCAAAGATTACCTGCGTCTAAACAAGTTCTTTTTTATTGACGTGGGCTGTTCAGGTACAGTAAGCGTGGATTATCCTGTTATCGCGAAGGAGGTCGTAGAGACTGTTGCAGGTTCCAAGCATATGGGCGGTATTTTGATATGCGGCTCCGGTATCGGTGTTTCTATTGCTGCGAACAGATATAAAGGTATTCGTGCCGCCCTTTGCCACACAATTGAGCAAGCGCGTTCTGCCCGCGAGCATACAGACTGTAACGTTTTATGTATAGGGGCGGACGGAGCAGATATTGAAAATGTTAAAAAAATTGTTAGTGTGTTTTTAAAAACCAAATTTTCGGGTGACGAAAAGTACAAAAAGCGTATCGCTATGCTGGATAATTGACAAAATAGTAAAAACGTGCTAAACTCTGCGAAAATAATGAGAACATTTTTAAAAGCAGAACGGCTGAATATTGGTCTTACCGAGCGTTGCAACGCAAAGTGTTCCCATTGCCAATGCGGTGATGCCCGGTCGAATGACATGTCCAAACAAATCATGGAGAAAATCTTTGACGAAGTAAAAATTGTCGGGACGCTATATCTTATGGGCGGCGAACTTATGCTTAAACCCGAAGTAATAGACACCCTTGTAAAGGTATTGATTGCCAAGGATGTTCAGGTGGATAATTTTTATCTTCATACAAACGGCACGCTTTATAACGAAAAATATTTTGAAAATCTTGTACAGCTAAAAAAGCTTTGCAAGGAACAAGAGGGCGGGAATATTAATATCTCGTTCGATAAATTTCATCGAGACGAGGGCAATCGTATTTTGGGCGAAGAACAATATCAACAAAACATTGCGCGCATTGCCGCACATCCGCTGTTTTTGGATTTCGAATTGATGGCTGATGTTTTCTTAATGGGCGAAGGCAGGGCCAAAAATCTTGATGGAGGTGATATTATCGTATTTGAACCGACAGATGAACTTAAAGAAATTTCATATATGCCGCTGAATATTTCAGAGAGATTTAAGGTTGCATATGTATCTCAAATAAATATAAGTACTCTTGGCGATATTGTGAATGAAAATAACTATGATGAACAAAAGAAAAACTCGCTTGGTAATGTCATGAACAGTACTATTAACGATGCACTTTTGCGCTCCCGGCATACAAAGCAATTTCAAGATAGAGATTGGACCAAATGGAATGAGCGTATAAACGAAAAAAATACGAAATTACATATGATGCAAGTATATGCAAGTGCAAAGCGTCTTAAAATAAATCCGGAAAGAATTCTCGATGTTTTTACTTGAATTCATTGATGACAAAAATAGACAAGAATAGACAAAGATCCCATTTTGACAGTGATAAAAAAATAAGCGTAAAATAGAGAATGCGAAAGAAACTTTTAATACTGCCTGCGCTTGTGTTGTGTGTTGTTTTGGCGGGAATGGGATCATTGCTAAGCCGGTTTGGCGGTGGCGCAAAAACAGTTTTGGCAAGTGCGGTTTGGGACGGTGAGACGGTCAGTTATTTTGCCGGGGGTGACGGAACCCAACAAGACCCCTATCAAATTTCAAGCGGAAAGGAGCTTGCATTTCTGGCGCAAGAAGTAAATTCAGGAAACGCGACATATAACGCCTCGACAGTGTATTACAAACTTGCCGCTGATATTTACCTTAACGATACGTCGGATTGGGAAAGTTGGGATACAGTGGCGGCTCCTGCGAATTCTTGGACGCCGATAGGAACATATACAAATAAGTTCGCGGCTAATTTCAACGGCAATGGTTTTGCGGTATACGGGGTTTACATAAACACAACCGCAGACTCGCAGGGACTGTTCGCTTATGTTTCCGGCTACGGCAAAATAAGCAATGTCGGAGTAGAGCAAAGTTATATAAATGGCGGCATCTATGTCGGTGGCGTGGCAGGATATGTCAACGGTACCATAACGAATTGTTATAACACGGGAAGCATTACGGGCAACAATAATATCGGTGGCGTGGTAGGAGATATTACCGGCAACATAATGAATTGCTATAACACGGGTACGGTTCTGGGCAACGACAATGTCGGTGGTGTAGTGGGATATGTTGCAAGTGGCGGCAGCGCCACATACTGTTATTACCAACGTAGTTGGGAACAAGGCACGGCACTAGTTGGTATAGGCGGAGAAGGACTCACACCCGGCATTATCGCAGATATTTTAGAATTCAATTCCAGCGGTATTTTTGCGGGCAATCCAAATAATTTTGTAACGATAGATGACAAGGATTATTCCGCATTTATATGTGCGCTTAATGCGTGGATATTAGACCAAACTAACCCCGCAGCATATCTCTATTTTGATGCGGATGCAAAGTTTGCTCAAGCAGAACATGATACGGCTCACGATTGGGTAAAAACAGGTGAAACGCCGGCAGCGTGTACTGCTGATGCAATTCGGCAGTACCAATGTTCGGTTTGTCTTGAAACCAAAAACGAAACGCAGGACGACACCGCACTTGGACACAGTTTCACAGCTGAAACAAAAAATGTCAGCACATTAAAATCGGCGGCTACCACAACGGCTGCGGCAGTTTATTGGTACAGTTGTTCAAGGTGCAGTGCAATTTCAGATACGCTTTCTTTCTCGTTCGGTGGACCGCTTAACATAACAAGCGGAGCAAACGGCGCATGGGATAAGATAAGCGGCTATCAAATAGCAGTCAGCGGCAATATAGCCGACTTTAATCATTTGGTTTTTAACGGCACAACACTGACAAAAGACACACAATACACCGTAACATCAGGTACTATCACAATCAAAGCCGAATATTTGGCTACCCTTGCTGCAGGTGACTACAACATAGATATAGTATTTAAAAACGGTAGCCTTTCGACCAAACTCACCATTCCGGTTGAAGATAACGGTGGTATACCCGGTTGGGCAATTGCCCTAGTAGTTGTTGGCATCATAGCCGTACTCGGTGGCGGCTCTGCATTTTACTGGTTCATAATAAAGAGAAAGCGGTTAAAATAATTTCAATGAAAATAATCGACAAATTCGCTTGACAATTTGCAAAAATATGTTGACAGAGTGCGTATACATTTGATATAGTTGTCACTATCAATGTTTGGGAAATTTTGTAGTTAAATATTTGGAGAGTCTTTTGCACGGAAAAGACTTTTTTTGGATTCGCAATGTGAATCCAGTCAAGAATCCAGTCAAATTTAGCGGAGGTAAATATGAGCGTAGCAGATTTAGTAAAAATCGGAGTACACAATGAGACATATGGAAAGAATGTGCGGAAGACGTTTAGACGTGTGCCGGAAGTTTTAGACATTCCATATCTTTTGGATGTTCAAATGGAGAGTTATAAGCGCTTTATCACGAAGGGTATACATGATATCTTGGATGAATTTAATCCGATTACCGACTATTCCGGAAAGGTCGAAATGTACTTTTTGGACCACTATGTTGCGGAAGATGCAAAGTATACCGAGACGGAATGTTTGCGCCGCGGTCAAATGTATGTAAAGCCGCTTAAAGTAAAGGTTCGCGTTGTGTTTAAAGAAACAGGTGAAGTTATTGAGCAAGAAGTTTTCTTGGGCGACATTCCGATGATGACAAAGAGCGGTTATTTCATTATTAACGGGGTAGCGCGTGTTATTGTTAATCAAATTATTAAAAGTCCTAATGTTTACTTTACCGAAGACGTCGATAAAAAGACAGGCAAAAAGACCATTGAAACGGTAATGACTCCGACGCATGGTGCCTATATTGAAATGGTCAAGGATGCAAACGACATCGTTAATGTTTATCCAAATCGGTCAAACCGCATTCCTTTGGGTGTTTTCTTAAAGGCCCTTGGCCTGGGTTCAGATCAACAAATCATGAAGATGTTTGATAATCATCCAATCATTAAATTGACACTTGATAAAGACAGTTTGAAAACCAAAAGCGAATGTTTGCTTGAAATAAGCCGCAAAATGCGTCCCAGCGAATTGCCCGATGCTGCTGCTATGGAGCGTAACTTGGACCTTATGTTTTTTACATTTCCAAATTATGACCTTGCAACAGTCGGAAGATATAAATTCAACAAGAAACTTTGCCTTGCAAGCCGTATAACAAAACAACGCTCGGCCGAAAATATCAAAATCGGTTCATGCGTAGTTGTAAAAAAAGAAGAAGAGATCAGTCCCGAAGCTGCCAATGAAATAATGAATGCAGGAATCAACAGTGTCCGTGTCCTTGGCGATAACGGCAAAGAAATTCTTGTTGTGGGTAACAACCGCGTAGATATAAACAAGTATCTTAACGTAGGCGAAAAGGAAACAGGGATAAAAGAACTTGTGCACTTGCCCACATTACAAACATTGTTTGAATTAGCAAGCGCAAAAACAAAGACTGCACAAATGCAAGTAGTAAAAGAAAATGCAAGGAAACTTGTCGGACGCCATTTGTTTGTTGATGATATTATTGCAACTGTTTCATATTTGCTGAACCTAAATGATGGTGTGGGCTCAGGCGACAATATTGACCATCTTGGAAACCGCCGTCTTAATACTGCGGGTGACCTTATGGCACGTCATTTCAAAGAAGGTATGCTGAAATTGCGTAATTCTATGCGCGAAACAATGCAAACCATGGAAATCTCATCCAAAGTAATCAATCCTATCAACATTATTAACGCAAAAGCAATCTCACGTGCACTTAAAGATTTCTGTTCTATTTCGCAGCTTTCACACGTTATGGATACCAACAATCCTTTGACGGAAATTACCCAAAAGAGAAAAATTACCAGCGTAGGTCCGGGCGGTATTACAAAAGAACGTGCAACATCGGAAGTTCGTGACTTGCACTATACGCATAACGGGCGTCTTTGTTCTATTGAAACGCCGGAAGGCCAGTCTATTGGTCTTGTTAATTCGTTGGCTATGTTTGCACGTATTAATGAATACGGATTTATTACGGCACCGCTTCGCCGTGTGGATAAAAAGAAGGGAGTTGTTACCGATATTGTGGATTACCTTACTGCCGACGAAGAAGACAACTTCTATGTTGCGCAGGCGGTCGAACCGCTTACCAAAGACGGCAAGTTTGTAAACGAATATGTGCTTTGCCGTCATCGTGATATCGTTTTGGACGTGACCCGTGACAGAGTTGATTATATTGATGCCAGCCCGCGTCAGTCGATATCTTTGGCAACGGCGTTAATCCCGTTCCTTGAAAATAATGACACGACCAGGGCATTGCTTGGTTCAAATATGCAGCGTCAGGCTGTTCCCCTTGTGCGTACCGAATCTCCAATAGTTGCAACAGGTCTTGAACACAGGGCAGCGCTGGACAGTCAGGTTCTTGTTCTTGCGCATCATAATGGTGTTGTTGATTCGGTAACCGCCGATCAAGTTGTTATAAAACGTGAAGACGGCACAAAAGATTTTTATAAATTGGTAAAATTTGCACGATTCAATGAAGAAGCATGCGTAAACCAAAAGCCTTCTGTTAATAAAGGTGACATAGTAAAAGCCGGCGATATTCTTGCCGACGGTTACGCTACTTCGGGCGGTGAACTTGCAATCGGTAAAAATATGTGTGTTGCTTACATGAACTGGGAAGGGTATAACTTTGAGGATGCTATCCTCATCAGCGAACGTGTTGTTAAAGAAGATAGATTCACTTCAATAGCATTGCACCTTAAGGAATGTAAAGCGCGTACTACAAAACTTGGTGACGAAGAAATCACACGCGACATTCCTAACCTGTCCGAAGAAGCACTTAAAAATCTTGACGAGAACGGTATCGTGCGCGTTGGCTCATTCGTTCGTCCCGGCGATATTTTGGTGGGTAAAGTAACACCTAAAGGTGAAACAGAATTGACACCGGAAGAACGCTTGCTGCGTGCTATCTTTGGTGAAAAGGCACGTGAAGTTCGCGACAGTTCTTTACGTGTTGAAAACGGAAAAGACGGAGTTGTTGTCGGAGTAGAACGTTTCAGCCGCAAAAATAAAGACGAAATGGAAGTCGGTGTAAACGAAATCATAAAAGTTACAATTGCCCAGAAAAGAAATATAAAAGTCGGTGATAAGATGACGGGTCGTCACGGTAACAAGGGTATCGTATCCAAAATTTTGCCTGTTGAAGACATGCCATTTATGGCGGACGGAACCCCTGTTGATATTGTTTTGAATCCGCTTGGTGTTCCAAGTCGTCTTAATATCGGACAACTTTTGGAAGTCCACCTTGGTCTTGTTGCAAAGGCACTGGGCTGGAAAGTTGCTACACCTGTTTTCAACGGCGCAACCGAGCAGGATATTCAGAAACTCCTTGAAGAAAACGGCTTACCACGTGACGGAAAAATGCAACTTTACGACGGACGTACAGGCGAACCATTTGAAAACAAGACCACAGTTGGATATATGTACATGTTAAAATTGCATCACATGGTTGACACGAAAATCCACGCACGTTCTACCGGTGCATACAGCCTTGTAACGCAACAACCCCTTGGCGGTAAGGCGCAATTCGGCGGCCAGCGCATGGGTGAGATGGAAGTCTGGGCCTTAGAGGCATACGGTGCCGCACATATTTTGCAAGAAATGCTTACTGTCAAGTCCGATGACGTATCAGGCAGAACTAAGACATTTATATCTATTGTTAACGGTCAGCCTATGCCTGAACCGGGTATTCCTGAATCAACAAAGGTTATGATTCGCGAATTGCAAGGCCTTGGTCTTGACATTGGTATCTATACAGGCGATAAGAAGCAAGTCGAAATCGAACAAATCGAAACAATCGAGCCGGATATTTCTGATACTATTTTGAAATCAGAAGAAACGGTGTTGGAAGAAATCGACCTTGGTTTTGGTGACAATCCTGAAACTATTGAAATTGGTTCAGACGACTTTGATGAAGACAGTTTGTTTAGCGAGGAGTAAGATTTATGAAGTGTAATGAAGTAATCGAAAAACTTAATATGGAGGAACGACATGTATGAATTAAATAACTTTGAATGTCTGCGCATCGGCATCGCAAGTCCGAACAGAATCCGCGAATGGTCACATGGCGAAATCACAAAGCCGGAAACCATTAATTACCGCACGCAAAAACCGGAAAAAGACGGCTTGTTCTGCGAACGTATTTTCGGTCCTAAAAAGGACTGGCAATGTTCTTGCGGTAAGTACAAACTTATCCGCTACAAAGGTACGGTTTGCGATAAGTGCGGCGTTGAGGTAACTCGCAGCATAGTCCGACGCGAACGCATGGGGCATATTGAGCTTGCAGCACCCGTTACACATATTTGGTACTTCAAAGGCGTTCCAAGCCGTATTGGCACTCTTTTAAATATGACCATTAAAAACTTGGAACAAGTAATTTATTTTGTATCTTTCGTTGTAATCAATCCGGGTAAGACAACACTTGTTCCGGGACAAATCTTGTCCGACCGTGAAATGTTGGAAGCCCAAGAAAAATACGGTATAGGCAGTTTCAAAGCAGGAATGGGCGCAGAAGCCGTCAAAGAGATGCTTATCAACCTTG
>Ga0123353_10018892_pt1 | contig 10216 bp, 10 predicted proteins | sample TergutLab28metaG_3_FD_92763 | JGI IMG/M metagenome (GOLD analysis project Ga0123353, IMG submission 92763) | Labiotermes labralis P3 segment gut microbial communities from Petit-Saut dam, French Guiana - Lab288 P3 | ecosystem: Host-associated > Arthropoda: Insects > Digestive system > Gut ...
TCGCGCAGGCCCTGTGCGCCGCGGGCTTCGACGTGTGGGTGATGGACCTGTTGGGCCATGGCAAAAGCGCCAGCGACGAACAGCTGGGCTACTTCGGCAAGGAGCACGGCTGGAAAAACCTCGTGGGCGACATCCGCCTGATGACCCGCCAGATGCGGGAAACCTACCCGGATCACCTGCCCATCTTCCTCTACGGGCACAGCATGGGCTCGTTTTTGGCGCGCGCCTACTGCGAGCGCTACAGCGACGACCTGGCCGGGGCCGTGTTCTGCGGCACCAGCGCGCCCAACCCCGCCGCCGCGGCGGGCATCCTCATGGCGAAAATCGTCGCGGCGCTGCAGAGCGATACCCACCACAGCCAGCTGCTGGATACCATCGCCTTCGGGCAGTACAACAGCAAATACCCCGGCAAGCCCCGCACCAAATTCGACTGGCTCAACACGGACGAAGCGGAGGTGGATAAGTACATCGCCGACGGCCGCTGTGGCTTCGTGTTTACCGCCAAGGGTATGCTGGACCTGTTCTCGCTGCTGAAGTCCGTTTCGGGCAAGCAGTGGTTCACCTCCATGCCTTACCAGTTCCCGATGTTGGTCATCGGCGGCGGGGACGACCCTGTCACCGGCTACGGCAAGGGCATGGAGCTGGTGGCGCGCAGATTGCGCGAGGCCGGCTGCAACCGGCTGACCTGCACCGTGTTCCCCGAACTGCGGCACGAGATCCTGCTGGCGCCCGAGCGGGAGCAGGTCTACGAGGCCGTCATCACATGGCTGAACGGCGCGCTTGAGCCCCAGGCCTGAGCCGCTGATATAAACCCAGGCGGCCCCGGGCCGCCCTGTCAAATGGAGTGAGGAGAATCCAAATGAAAACGCTGCTCATCTTTCACAGTAGCCGTAGCGCGGTGCGCGCCATGTGCGAGGCTTCGGCCATGGAGGACGTGGATGTGCTGGAGCTGCGCCCGCGCTACAACAAACGGCCGCTTGTCGACGGCATGGTCGACAGCTACCGCGCGCTGGCCGGCCGGGGCGTGCGCCTGGCGCCGCTGGACATCGACTTTTCGAAGTACGATTCCATCTGCCTGGTGGACTCCCTGCGCTGCCTTTCCCCCAGCGCCGAGTGCAACGAATTCCTCTACCGCTGCGATCTCGGCGGGCGCGACATCACCTGCGTTGTAAGCAACCGCATGCGCTACTTCGGCCATGCCGGGCGCCTGCTGCGCAAGCGTATCCGCCTAGCGGGGGGGTCCTGCCGCGGGATCACCTTCATCGCGGAAACGGACCTGCGCGAGGAGGAGGCGGTCAACGCCCTCGCACTGCAAAAACAGCACTGACCGGCCCACCCACGGTTTGTATGAGCGGAAACGCTGTTCTGCGCAACAGCTAGAGAAAGATGCCCCCTGCCCGGAAGGGTGGGGGGTTTTGCTGTGCTGTTATGCGTGGGCGCGGGCGGCAAGATTACCACCCCCACATCAATCGTCACCACCCGCCCGCACTTCGATTGTGCCGTGCTTTTCCTCAAAATCCCGCACGCGGCGTTTCATATACTGCTCGATTTCTTTATTGGCCGAACGTCCCTCGTATTCAGCAATATATCGGAATTTGCGAAACAACTTTCGGTTTATACGCAGGGTATAGCGTACGATTGAATCTTCCATCTCCATACCACCTTATTGATGTTATTATACCTTAATTTTAACGCTACTATTGCACCACTGCAAAAGTGGTGGTATAATGGTGGCATAATGATGAATTTAATTCGATTGAGGTGATATCTATGGAACTTATTCTAACCCCCGGCAATGGAGGGCAACGCTGTCTCGGCAACGGAGAGCATTTCGATCAGAGCGGAAATCGCATCGAAATTTGTTGCGACGAATGCGACTATCTCATCTGCTGCTCAAATTATGACAACCTGTGTGACAAATGTTTTGAGGAAAACGGCGCATGCGAAATCAAAGCCCGCCACTTTACGTGACGGGACGGCCATATTGTGGGCGGCCCGCAGGCCGGGGGGGGTGCGGAGCGACGCATCCCAAAAAAACTATTTGGCTATTTTTGATATGTGGGTTGTGTTATAGGGCGGGCGGCTGAGGTCAGCCGCCGCCTCTAAAAATCACTACCATTGTCTAAAAGAGCAAAATGTTTTTTTAAAATCCCCCATTCCTGCGCAAAAAAGTGCGCCAAAAACCCGTTTTCCGCGGGGATAGTGGAGGGGCATTTTTTCTCCGTAGCACCTTGACAACAGAATAACTCTCAGCTACTCCACCGCCAGCTCAAAGCGCTCCACCACCCTGCTGCGCTTCCACCGCCCGCTGCACAGGTAGACCACGTCGATCACCAGCGAAAGCGCCGTGGCGATCGGCGCGGCAAAGCCCATGCCCATCAGCCCCAGGCCGAAGGTCCTGCCCAGCAGCCACGCCGCCGGCACCCGCGCCGCGATGGAGCTGAACAGGCTCATGAAAAGCGTGAATTTCGTGTGGCCCGCCGCCAGGGCCAGCCCGATGATGTTGAAGGTCCCGGCCACGAAAATATAGTCCCAGCTGATGGAGCGGATGTACACGGCCGCCTGCTCCACGCAGGCCAGGGCAATCCCGGGGGCCAGGCCCTCGCTTTCCGTGCCGATAAAAAAGCGCGTGATGGGCCCCGCCCAGGTGCGCACCAGCAGCAGCATCGGCAGGGTGACGCACAGGGTGATGCCTATGGCGGTCAGGCACGTCTTCAGCGCCCGGTCGTATTTCTGCGCGCCGAGGTTCTGCCCCGCCATGGAGGACACCGAGGCCTGCAACGCGAAGGCCGGCAGAATCGCCACGGAATTGACCTTGCCCGTGACGCTCAGGGCCGTGGTGCCCACAATCCCCGCGATGCTGTCCGCCACGCCCGTGAGCGTGATGAACGAAAACGACACCGTCACGCCGCCGATGGAGGTGGGCAGGCCGATACGCAGCAGCTGCCGGGCGATGTCCCTATCCACGCGGAAGCTTTTGGGGCGGAAATCGAACAGGAATTTCTGTTTGCGCAAAAACCACACCGAAAGCAGGAAGCTCAGGCCCTGGGCGACCACCGTGGACCAGGCCGCCCCCGCCGCGCCCCAGCGGAACACCCCGCAGAACAGCGCGTTCATGCCGACATCCAGCACCGAGGCGATGGCCACGAACAGCAGCGGGTGCTTGCTGTCCCCCATGCCGCGCAGCACGGCGCTCACCGCGTTGTAGCCGAAGATGAAGATCAGCCCGCTCATGCAGATGTTGGTGTATTTCAGGGTCTCGGGGTAGGCCAGGGGGTCGCTGACCAGCAGGTTCAGGATGTAGCGGTCGGCGATGAGCATGACCACCGTCAGCGCGACGCCCGCCGCGCCGTAAAGCGTGAAGATCGTGCCAACGGTGCGCTTGATGTCCTCCTGCCGCCCCGCGCCCATGAACTGCGCGATGAGCACCGTGCCGCCCACGGCCAGCCCCGAGATCAGGTGCATCACAAGCACGGTGATCTGCCCGCCCACGCCCACGGCCGTGGCGCCCACCGCGCCGTTGAAGCGCCCGACGAAGAACATATCCGACATGTTGTACAGCGCCTGGAGGAAGTTCGAGGCCATGAAGGGCAGGGCGAAGAGGATGAGGCGCTTGGCTACGCTGCCCTGGGTGAGGTCCTTTTGGAATTTGGTCAAGGGTTTTTTCTCCGATGGTTTTTTTATTCGGGCGGCAGGCAGGCCGCCCTACAGGCTGGGTCTATCGGCAATCGCCTCCATCAGCCCGCCCTTTTCGATGATGCTGCGCAAAAACGGCGGGAAGGGCTCGGCCCGGTACTGCGTGCCCTGGGTGAGGTTCTCGATGAGGCCCTCGTCGAGATTCACGCGCAGCGCGTCGCCCGCGTTGATCTCGCCGGCCCGCGGGCACTCAAGGATGGGCAGGCCGATGTTCAGCGCGTTGCGGAAGAAAATGCGCGCGAAAGCGCGGGCAATCACCAGGGAAACCCCCGCCGCCTGGATGGCCATGGGCGCGTGCTCCCGCGAGGAGCCGCAGCCGAAGTTCAGGCCCGCCGCGATGATGTCCCCGGGCTTGACCGCGCGCGTGAATTCGGGGTCGATGTCCTCCATGCAGTGCGCCGCCAGGGCCGCCGGGTCGGAGGCGTTGAGGTAGCGCGCGGGGATGATTACATCGGTGTTCACGTTGTCGGGGAAGGTATGCGCGGTGCCGCGCAGGGTCATAGGGCAGCGCCCCTTTCCGTGTATTCTTGCAGCAGTTTTATATACAGCCTGTAGTCCTCCAAACTCACCCCCGGGGGCGTCTGGTGGTCCACCGAGGGGACGAAACCCCCGGCCCGCATCAATGGCAGCAGCCGCTCGAACTCCGCGCGCATGGCGGCCTCGCCTTTGTTCATCACCATCTTGTCGAAGCCGCCGAGCATCCGCAGCCCGGGGTTTTGCGCGCGCAGGGCGTTGACATCAACGCCGGACTGGCGCTCCAGGGGGAGCAGGCCCTCCACGCCGCAGTCGAGCAGCCAGGGGACGAGGCGGTCCACCAGGCCATCGGTATCCACGAAAAAGGGCACGCCGCGGGCTTGCAGGGCTTTCGCAAGCTCGAGGTAATAGGGCCGCAGAAATTCCTCAAAGCAGGCCTGCGAGAGCATGGGGCCATGGTTGTAGGACATGTCCTCCATGAGGGACAGCAGGTCGGGCCGCAGGTATTCGCACACGCGCCCGACGGCGGCCAGGTTGAATTCCAGCAGGTCCCGGTTGATGCGGTGCATCAGTTCCGGGTGGTCGTAAAAGGCGTAGAGGTGGCCTTCGATGCCGAACAGCCGCCGGGGATACCAGAAAAATCCATTGAGGATGAAACGCACGGTGAACTCGCCGCGCTCGTGGGCGGGGTCGAGACGCCGCGCCTCGCGGGCGGCCCGGTCCAGGGCCTCTTCGGGGAAGAGCGCGGGGCGCAGGCGCTTGTAGTCGGCCTCGTCGCGGATGGGCTCGGCCCCGGGGTCCGCGAACAGGTTGCGCATGATATCCAGGCCGAAATGGCGCAGGGAGTCCTCCCAGCCCAGCTTGGGCAGGCCCTCGCCCTCCCAGCGCTGGATGGTCTTATCCCACCAGGCGGCCCACTCCACGCGGGGCAGGCGCGGGGCGGGGGCGCGCGGGATTTGCATGGCGGCGGTGAAGATGGAACGGGGGGTCATACGTTTTCCTCCGGCTGCGCGATATATCCCCGCGCGGCCGTTTCCGCGGCCACGGCGGGTGAGGCCAGGCAGACCTCGCTTGCGGGGTGGCCCATACGGCCCACGAAGTTGCGGTTGGTGGTGGCCACGGCGCGCTCCCCGGCGGCGAGGATGCCCATGTGCCCGCCCAGGCACGGCCCGCAGGTGGGGGTGCTCACGGCGGCGCCGGATTGCGCGAAAATCTCCAGCAGGCCCTCGCGCAGGGCGTCAAGCCAGATTTGCTGCGTGGCGGGGATCACGATGCAGCGCAGGCCCCCGGCGATTTTCCGGCCCTTCAGTATGGCGGCGGCGACGCGCAGGTCTTCCAGGCGGCCGTTGGTGCACGAGCCGATGATCACCTGGTCGATGGGAATTTTTTCCTCCAGGGAATCCACCGTGCGCGTATTCGAAGGCAGGTGGGGGAAGGCCACCGTGGGCCGCAGGGCACTGAGATCGATCGCGATGGTTTCGTCGTAGGGGGCACCGGAATCGGCCTCGAAGATTTTCCAGGGGCGCTGGGCACGGTGCTCCACATAGGCGAGGGTGACCCCGTCCACGGGGAAAATGCCGTTTTTCGCGCCGCACTCCACGGCCATGTTGGCAACGGTGAGGCGGCTATCCATGGTGACGTTCGCCACGCCGGGGCCGGTGAATTCCAGGGATTTGTACAGCGCGCCGTCCACGCCGATCCTGCCGATGAGGTGCAGGATGAGGTCCTTACCGCTGACGTGGGGCCGGAACGCGCCGGTGAGCACGATCCGGATGGCGGCGGGCGCCTTGAACCAGGCCCTGCCGGTGGCCAGCGCGGCGGCCAGGTCCGTGGAGCCCACGCCCGTGGAGAACGCCCCCAGCGCGCCGTAGGTGCAGGTGTGGCTGTCCGCGCCGATGACGCAGTCCCCCGGGACCACCAGGCCCTGCTCGGGCAGAAGGGCGTGCTCCACGCCCATGCGGCCCACGTCGAAGAAATGCTTCACGCCGTGCTTTTTAGCGAAGGCGCGGATCTGGCTGCACTGTTCGGCGGACTGGATGTCCTTGTTGGGGGTAAAATGGTCGAGGACGAGGACGGCCTTATCGGGGTCGTGCAGGGCGGCAATGCCGGCCTTTTCGAACTCGCGGATGGCCACGGGGGCGGTGATGTCGTTGCCCAGCATGAGGTCAAGCCCGGCCTCGATGAGCTGCCCGGGGCGCAGCTCGTCCAGCCCGGCGTGATGGGCGAGGATTTTTTGTGTGAGGGTCATGGGCATGCCATTACCACCTTTGTATTTTTATTCGCGTAAACCACCCGCACGCGTTCAAAGCCCGCCTGGCGCAATACCCGCATCTCGTGGCGGGCGGTGAGGGGGGTGTCGAAGTGCGCCGCGCCCGGTTCGCAGCCGAGACGCCGCAGACGGCGGAAATACAGGCGCTCGCGCAGGGGGCTGCCGATAAAGTAATCGCAGTTGAGGAACACGCCGCCGGGCCGCAGGGTTTGACGCACACGCGCATATAGGTCGAGCTTTTGCGCGGGGGAGAAATGGTGCAGGCTCATCACGGAGGCCACGGCGTCGAAGCGGTTTGCGGGGAACTCGTAGTCGAAGTAGCTCATGCAGAGGGTTTCGACGTGGAAACCCGCGCAGCGCCCGCGCAGGAGGGCGAGCATATCCTCGGCCAGGTCGATGCCCACCACCCGGGCCCCGGGAAACCGCGCGTAAATGGCGGGGAGCTCCAGGCCCGTGCCGCAGCCGAGGTCCAGCACGTCGCGGGTGTGTTCGGGCAGGTATTGCGCGATCAGGTCCTTCGTAGCAAGGCCGCCGCTGATGTGGCCGGTGTGGACCTCATCGTAAGTTGGCGCGCGGGTGTTGAAAAATTGCGCCATGGGTTCGGGTTGTGGCTTCAATTCATCCCTCCAGCAATTTATACTCCTTAACGCCTTAAAATCATACCGCAAAATTGCGCAAAACCCATATATCAAAGCTTTTGCTTATTTTCCGTCGATTTTATAGTCGTTAAGGAGTATATACACGATCGAGTCCGCCAGGGCCTCCCAGCTGGCCTCGATGATGTCGTGGGACACGCCCACGGTGGTCCACTGACGCGCGCCGTCGCCCGAGGTGATCAGCACCCGCACCCGCGAGCCCGTGCCCGCGGCGGAATCCATGATGCGCACCTTGTAGTCGATCAGCCGCACCCGCGCCAACGCGGGGTAGAACGCCCGCAGGGCCCCGCGCAGGGCCAGGTCCAGGGCGTTGACGGGGCCCTCGCCCCGCGCCTCGGCGGTCTTCACCCGGCCGTCCGCGCGCAGCCGCAGGGTGGCGGTGGCGCTGCGTTCGCCCTGGTAAGGCAGCTGGTCGAGCACCTTGTAGCTGATGAGCTCGAAGAAGGCGGGCAGGGTCTCGCGGCTGCGGCGGATGAGCAGGTCGAAGGAGGCGTCGGCGCCCTCATAGCTGTAGCCGCCGAGCTCGCGGTCCTTCAGCGCGGCTACGATGCGCTCCAGGGCGGGGTCGTCCGCGCCGATATCCGGGTACAGGCGCTGGACGCGCGGGAGGACGGCAGCCCGGCCCGCCATCTCGCTGACCAGGACCCGGCGCCGGTTGCCCACGGCCGCGGGGTCGATGTGCTCGAAGCTGGCGGGGTTTTTCAGCACGCCGTCGGCGTGCATGCCGCCCTTGTGGGCGAAGGCGCTGGCGCCCACGAAGGGCGTGCCGCCGCGCAGCCGCGTGTTGGCCACGGAGGCCGCCCGCAGCGCGTACTGCGTGAGACTGGCCAGCTGCCCCGGTTCGACGCAGGCATAGCCCAGCTTCAGCTGCAAGTTGGGGATGACGGCGCTGAGGCCCGCGTTGCCCACGCGCTCGCCGAAGCCCAGCAAGGTGCCCTGCACGTGGCGCGCGCCAGCCTCCACCGCGGCGCAGGAGATGGCCGTGGCCATGCCGCCGTCGTCGTGGGCGTGGATGCCTATGGCGCAACCGGGGAATTCCCCGCAGACCTTACGCGTGATTTCCGCCGCCTGCCAGGGGAAGGCCCCGCCGTTGGTATCGCACAGGACCAGCACCCGCGCGTATCCCCGGGCCGCTGCCCGCAGGGTTTCGAGGGCATAGGCGGGGTCGAGGGCATAGCCGTCGAAGAAGTGCTCGGCATCGAAGATGACCTCGCGGCCCGCCCGCGCGAAAAAGCGGCAGGTGTCCTCTATCATGGCGAGGTTTTCCGCCGGGGTGGTCTTGAGGACCTCGTCCACGTGCAGGCTGCTGCCCTTGCCGACGATGGCCACGGCGGGTGTGTTGGCCTCCAACAGGGCGGCGCAGCTTTTATCGGCATCGGCGGCGCTGCCCTTGCGCCTGGTGGCGCCGAAGGCGCACAGCTTCGCGCGGCGCAACTTCAGCTCGCGGGCCTGCCGGAAGAACGCCAGGTCCTTCGGGTTCGAGGCCGGGTTGCCCGCCTCAATATAGTGCAGGCCCAGGCCGTCGAGGATGCGGGCGAGCTCCAGCCTGTCATTGACAGAAAAGGAGATGCCCTCGGCCTGGGCACCGTCGCGCAGGGTGGAATCGAGGATTTGCACGGGGGTCATGGGGTTGCTCCAATTCATAATGCGTAATTATTTGACGGAGAAGTCGAACTGGGTTGTGGTTTTGTAGATTTCGCCCGCCTTGAGCAGGCACTGGTCGGGCCACTGGTTGGGGCTGTCGGGCCAGGCCTGGGTTTCAAGGCAGAACCCGGTATATGGACCACCCCAACGAACCTGCGGATTCGCCGGGGACCCCGGTGGGACAGGCAGGTTGTTGCCCGTGTAGAGCTGCACGCCGGGCAGGTCGGTCACCACGGCCATATGGCGGCCGCTTAGGGGCTCGCTGACCGAAACGCGCACAGGGTTGTAGCGGTAGAAATAGGTTTTGCAGAAATTGTGGTCGTAGCCGCCCACCTGCTTCAGCTGGGGGTCGTCCGCATGGATGTCCTGCCCGATGGGTTTGGCCTTGCGGAAATCGAAGGCGGTGCCCGCCACGGGGCGCAGCTCACCGGTGGGGATGGAGTTGGCGTCGATGGGGAGGTAGTAGTCGGCGTCCATGCGCAGCTCGTGGCCGAGGATGTCGCCCTGCCCGGCAAGGTTGAAGTAGGCATGGTTGGTGAGGTTCAGGATGGTATCGGCATTGCTGCGGGCCTCGTATTTGACGGCCAGGGAGCGCCCCACGAGGGTATAGCGCACAGCGGCGCGCACCTGGCCGGGGAAGCCCTGGGCGCCGGCCGGGCTGGCGAAGGTCAGCTCGAGGGTGGTTTCATCCACGGGGCGGGCCTGCCAGAGGTCGTGGGAAAATTCGCCGCCGCCGTGGAGGCAGTTGCCGTTGCCCTCGTTGGGGGTGACACGGTATTCCTTTCCATCCAGCGTGAAGCGGGCGTTGGCGATACGATTCGCGTAGCGGCCTACGATTTCGCCCTGGTACTGGGAATCGGCGATGCGCTGCTCCAGGGAATCGAAGGTGAGCAGGACGTTTTCCAGCCTGCCGTTCCTGTCCGGCGCGAAAAGGCGGTTGAGCGTGGCCCCGTAGGTGAGGATCTCGGCCCGCAGCAGGCCATTATCCAGGGTATATGCCGCAACAGGGCGGCCGTCGGGCATGGAACCGTAGAATTTTTTGGTCATAATTGTCTTTTCCCCCTTGTGATTTCAGTAAATTATAGCACGCAGGGTTGGAAAGGTCAAGAAAATTCCACGCCGTACTTTTAAAAAAGGGCTTGACACGGGCCATTTCATGTGATAGAATATCTGTGCTTTCCCGCGGACATGGCGGAAGTGGCAGACGCGCTAGATTCAGGTTCTAGTCGGGGCAACTCGGTGGAGGTTCAAGTCCTCTTGTCCGCACCAGAAACCCTTGTCAGGTATAAGACAAGGAAATATAGGCCTGAAGCCCTGCTATATCAAGTAAATAGCGGGGCTCCGCCATTCGGCGGGCGATGGGGCGGAAGGGCAGAGCGGGCGCAGCCGGGCGATTTCGCCATCCCGGGCGCTTATCGCCCCGCCCTATGCGCCCAAGTCAGGCGAAGCGCGTAACCATGAATCCGCCGTTGGTCCA
>Ga0123353_10018893_pt1 | contig 10216 bp, 10 predicted proteins | sample TergutLab28metaG_3_FD_92763 | JGI IMG/M metagenome (GOLD analysis project Ga0123353, IMG submission 92763) | Labiotermes labralis P3 segment gut microbial communities from Petit-Saut dam, French Guiana - Lab288 P3 | ecosystem: Host-associated > Arthropoda: Insects > Digestive system > Gut ...
CCGGTATTATGACCTGTACCGGAGGCTGCGGTTACAGTTTCTAGCACTCCTGATGACGGGTTCTGTGACACCCGAAACATGTAGAGTGACTTTGCAGTAAATATCTGCATACTGTTGCATCTGGTTGTATTCTTATTAACAGTGAATTATGATGTACAAAACCATGGGCTTGAAATTACGTAGCGCAGGTAGCAGTTCGGACGTTTAAAGTCAATATAAGGGATAGGGAACAAGTTATTTAGCCAGGATCCGATGTCCGATAGACTGTAGACTGTAGACTGTATTAGAATTGGTTAAAATAAACTCGGTATTCCGTTAGAGTTACAGGAGTACTTTCCATCGGTCAGTTGGCCGCAGTGTGCAGATGTCACTAAACTTCAACTAATGCTGAAATTCAGTGTGAAGTTCTATCCCAGTTTTTCTATATTTTCTCTTCCTGTTTTACAAATTCAGAGACTGGATGTTACAATCCCCTTCCGATATTAAAAATTTAACACACAATCTCGCCATTTACTTTTGACTTCTCCTAAATCTCTCTCTTTCCAGGTTTTTTTTTTGTGTCAATTTGTGCTACTCTTCGCTTTTTCCCGGAGTATCGAACGATTTACTGGTTAATTTCTTCTTCTTATGCCAATTAAACGTACATAATATGTTAAATATATATACATGTATTTATAACCTGTATGTTTCAGTGTTTGTTACACCACCTTCAGGGATATCATTTCGTTATTTGCTCAAGAACTATATGCTTTTGCAATGTTGTGACGTAGATTGTGCTGTCAAATATAAAGTATAACATGATATTTTTTTTTTAATTTAGAAATTGATATTGTGAATTTGTAAATTGAAAAAAAAACAACGCTCTAAGAAACAGACATCCGTACCAGCGGGTGGATTCGAACCCGCAATCCCAGCAAGCGAGTGGCAGTGTCCTACATCTTACACCGCGTGGCCACCTTGTACGAGTATTTCATAAAAAATAAGTTTGATTTTATTGTACACAAGTAAAGGGCGGAAAAATGTTGACTGCCTAATATAAAGCTTTATTCAAAAGGTTGGTTCAAATTTCGGTCCACGTAAACGCAGCAATACGCGCCGAAACTGCGCCCCAGCAGCCCCCGGAATGGAAGTTTCACTGCGAAATGCTGCACCACGATGTTCCTTCATAAAGTTTGTTAATTAAGCAACCACTTACACTAAAATGCGTAATTGTGTATAAAGGTAAAGTAATGCCTGTACAGACCCAAGGGGTTCCAGAACAGTCGGCAAATGAAGGTGGTAAAGGTGCCAACTGTACGCACCGGCAGCCTTTCCCCTTCAGAAAATATTCCTTTTAATCTTCTCAGTTCGGGTTTGAGTCAATCCCAGTGCGGCCGGAAGGGTTATGTCAGTAAAACTTTCCAATGACACTTTCGGGAATCGAACCCGCAACCTTCCTGCTTGTAACGCAGCGCCACAGCCAAATGCGCAACCGCATGTTCCTAATTATATGTGAATATATAAAATATTTTTAAATATAACAATGGCAAAGCTCATAGATTTCTTTCGGAAATTTTCCATAACAAATCTACGGGGTTTAGGATGGAAATCGGTAGAGAAGTTTGGTCTTTAAATGAAATCACTCAGAAATACAATCACGATAATGACAGGCCTAATGGGAGAGGATTTTGTTCTCTTTCAACAGTGACGCATGTTCTGAAGCACAGTTTTGGGGTCTCTAGTCGGTCGGTGAATCCGATCTCTTTTTTTCGACCTGCTGAACAGTGCTATCATGCCCCCGAGATGAGCGAAAGCAAACCATTTGAACGTTTATTTAATGCAGAAACGTTTATTCCCCCCCTCCCACTTTCATTGAGATTGCTGGCCAGTGTTAGGCAGGCTGCAGAACTTTTAATTATTGGTAATAAAATATTTATGTCTAAAACTACAGACAACAAGAGTTTAACTGAAGACTTCCAGTTTTATTACACATAGGAGCTGAAATATCTCATTCGTTACTGGGAGTAGACTAGTGGCTTGTTTACTTGGTTACCGGGGCTTAATTTCGGGCAGAGAGGAAGATTTTTTTTCAAAACACCTGTAAAATACACTCAATTTCATAAGCTATGTGTACCGACTGGCTTTGACCATGGCTAAAGTAGCCGAAGCATCGAGTTGGTCACTTACATACATCTGATGCCTATATTCAAGAATGCTTGTAGCTATGTCATAGCTAATCCGTATATATTTATGTTACGATGCTTAACTGATCGCAAGACACTTTATACGTTACCAATGTTTCGTACAGAGACATCAGTCCGACATGCATTACAATTCCGTGTACTGCCTTACGACATGTCCATACAATATTCCAAAGTCCACATTTTGTGATACAGTGATTCGTCTCTCAATTTCCAGTATCCTCGTGTTTCCTTTAGGTGATAAGTAGCTGCCTACGTCTTCTTCACCCTCTTCCCGTCACTTCTATTCTTCCCTCTATCTTTCCTTCAATAGCTTGCTGTAATGGCAGTTAATAAGCAGTCAGCCTTCTTCCTTTTTTATTTTTTGTAGAATATTCCATTTCTCTCCATCATGACTCTTTGTAACACTCTTTATTTCTGACACGATCTGTCCAGCTGATCTCCATCCTTCTCCAGCAACACATTGCAAAACATTCCAAGTATTTCTGATCTACTTTTCCAAGTGTAAAGTTTCAGCTATGCTCCAAATGTAGTGATATGCTAATTTTTTCCTTAACTGTAAGTGTATTTTGGTGGAAAAAAAATCTCTCTTTGTTGAATGCTTTTTTTTTTGCCACGACATTCCTGGATTTAATTTAACGTTACGTCTTATATCAAGTGTTTCAACATCCACAATTCTATTATTTAGGGATACGTGGATTTAACGTGTATAACACTAAAATATACCATTAAAAACTTCTTTTTTTATTTTTAATAGGCTAGATTGTTGATGGCGAAGAAGAGTTCAAGAGGTTTGAACTATTTACTATTATTTTCACCACTTCAAAGTAAATAAACCCCAAAACGTAGCCCCCGACAGCAACCGAAATTTCTTACGATGAAAATAAATAAAACAGAAAACAGATTATTCTGCGAAGTCAGTAAATATAAAAAACTTACAGGTCTCCTTATTCCAGAAAACAGCAATCTTTATTTATTTTATATGTAGCTGTTAAATATACACTCTAGTGTACACATAACAGCGAAATTTATTATTACTTGCTTACTGTAAGGAAATAAATTAATTTTTGCTCTGAGCTCAGGCTTAAAGTTACAAATGGATGAAAGGGGCGTGTACGTAAATATTCAGTCATGCTACATGTAGGCAGACTCTAAAAGAGCAGGAGACAAAGTATGAATATATATATATATATATACACACACACACACACACACAAACATATGTGTTTGTGTGTGTGTGTGACAGAGTGTGATTGTCAGTGTGCGCGCATGTATGTAGGCGTGTGTATGTATCTGTAATTTCAATCTATTATTTTAATTGTATAAAAATGCAGTAATTACTCATGTCCAATAAACGCACAAGCAATAAAACAAAGTTCAGAAAGAAGAGAGAGAAATAAAAAAGGAAGGAGTGATGCAAGAAAAAAATACATAAAGAAAAATAAGCAGGAAAGATAAAGAAAATTAGATTCCCTCCTTAAATATTTGCGTTAGGCCACAGTAAACGTATATCCACGTGTAGCATATAATGTATTGTACGTATATACCCACAAGGTGAAAGCCAAATTGTTTCTGTGACTGCACAACAACCAGTAGCAACGTGTGAGCTAGTGGATGTAAAGACGCAACTTCGCGCTAAGACTGGGCCTAGTATAAGCCATTGCACGTACAGTTGGATAGGACCCAAAACACGATCTTGGTGTTGCAAAGAACAGAAAAATATCTTAACCACGATGGCAGTCCAATATATGCAACATGACGTTTCGCTCTAAAAACGGTATAATTTATGACTTCGCGCAGTCGTTAGCAGTGGATTCGTTCTGTCAACAACAGATTAGTGAGAGCAATAAATGAGGGGTATATATCATCATAACTGTTTGCGAGATACTAGACAATAAGAATTGGGTTTCGCTGAGTAATCCGTCAAAAATCACTCTTCTGAATTATTTTTTGAATTTGTGACTGAAGTGACAGCTTTTTATATAAACAAAGATCGAACATAAAAGTGAAAACTTTTCCACTTACCTTTCCTATAGGTGGCTGTGCTACTGACATAGGTGGCAGTACTACTGACATTGGTGGCAGTACTACTGACATAGTTAGCAGTCATACTGACATAGGTGGCAGTACTATTGACAGAGGTGGCAGTCCTACTGACATACGTGGCAGTACTACTGGCATAGGTGTCAGTACTACTGACATAAGTGGCAGTACTACTCAAATAGGAGTACCCAGTTTTACTCAACGCTTGTCCAGTGTCTTCATCACTTCTCAAGAAATGAACACTCTTTGAAGCCAACAAATTTTTATACAGATAATGAATGCAACAGATGACGCTAGAAGTAGACAAAAATTAGACTGGGTGATGGTGATTATATCCTGCTTTCATATCCACATGTGCGGATACCAACAAAAACCTGGACTGTTTCAGCCTGAAGATGGTAGTGCTATGCTTAACCGAAACGTCGGTCATACTTATCGGTCAACATATGTGACATTCCAGAAAATCTGACTGTCACGAAAAATTGTATACTTGTTTAAATATGACATGTTCCAAAAACGGAAAATCATTATCCAAGTAATTCTAAAATGCACGCACATTAACAAGATTAGCCTACATTAAATCCTCATCCTACGGTTTTCTGCAATCCTGCACAAAAATACTTCAAATTTTACGTTTCAGATAATTGTTGGGTAAATTGAGAGTTTATGAGCTTTTCTGCCTCTGCTTTACAATAGAACACAATAAAAAAAATTCAATTAATTAATTTTAATATAATTACATTTACAAACGCATTATTTTAGAATTTTAAAATCTTTGTGATGCCTGCAGAAACACCATTAAAATTGCTCAGATGTTTTTTGGATTTATACACGCAAAACCATTAACTTACATTAGTACATGCGAGTATTATCCAATCCATATGGTGTAACCTTCCGGATGATTCAACACCATGAGTGCTAAAAACCTCACACAAACATATCAACTGATTATAGCTGGAGTACATTAATTCAGTTTCGTATTTGACCAATCCCTTAGATCTGCACTTTTTTGGGGGAATTGTCAGCGATACAGACTGATGAAATATCTAGTTGCTGGAAAGAGCTGCTCTACGCGACCGGAATAAATAACAAAACTGTTTTATCGTCTCGTAAAATGAAAGCCTGAATCATGAAGTCCATTACCACATTCATGAATATTCATGAAACGACTATCAGAACGTGGAAACTTTGCAGGCCAGAAGTGGAGCAGAACTTGTTTACAGGCAAAGATATAAAAGGTGCCTCTTTAAATTACAACCTAGCGAACTCATTAAAATAATAATTAAAACTGATGTTATGACATCCAAGAAGACGCATGCATATATGCGAGTTTTCAGGTTTTTCACTGCAGTGTGGAACAGCAATCATTTTGGGGGGGGGGGATAGGAGGCTGCGTTAGTGAATATTTGGTTCCTGACTGTTCGAGTAAAATAGTGGTCCCAATATTCGGGAGAGAAATGCAGAGTGACGCTGTACGTCTAATTTTAGGGACCGGATGCCGAATTAAACAAATGAGACAAAAAATTTTGTTTTGGAAAACAGTGGGTGTTTCCCCCCCGACAATTTAACTGGGAGGAACTAGAAACTTAAGATATTCTCAGTTTCTTGTATGTTAGCCAGCGGCACAATTTTACCTACAGAGATCATTGTAGTTATATGTTTGTGAAAATCTGACGGAGAAATTTCATTCAAATTGAGGTCAAAGGCTATGTGAAACACGTGTCTAGAAGGTTAACAATAAGGCAAACTTGCTCTGCTTAAATTATGGCTCAACCATTCGAAGTAATGCGTGAAAGTACTTCTCTATCCAAAGCTCCCTTATTGCATAAGTGACATTGATGTTTGGAAAGTTTCCAGTCTGCTCGTGTTTGTCTGTCTGAAAAGAGCGCCGTGTAGACGAAAAAGAAAATGGAGCAGTTGTGGAATAATACAACCAGGGAAAAACCAAAGCACTTGGAGAGAAAAATATCCCAGTTCCAATTTTTTTCACCACAAATGTCACATGGACTGAAACTCGATAGAATCTCAGCCTCCGCGTGGCCGGTGATTAACCTCCTGAGTCATAGAAATAACTTGAAATCTGACAATGATTTCAATAATATGTGAAAAGCCAGGTCTTATCTCGCAGAAGACACACGGCGCCTTGGTACAAAACCACACCGTTTACGGAAATTACGCTTGTATTTATTGCGAACCATATGAACACATAGATACAGTGTGCGACATAAGGTCAGAGATTGTAAATGTTAACAGAAAGTAGAACATATATTTGTCAGTTTCTTTTAAACATTGAATAACACTGCCTACTTCACTACACTGAAGTTCATAGATGTAAACATGAATGTTTATGTAACTATATAAATAAATCACAAACTGTATGGAGCAGATTAGTTTCTGGATCTTGAAGGTTCCTTAGCTATTCCAGAAAAGTCCCTTATTTTGTGGAACTCGGTAGTTTCTTCACCGTTTCCACTAGAGAGCGTTATCTGTTCCCACCCACAGGCATATAAATTCAGTCCACTTAATCCCAAGTTGGGGATGTGCTTCTAAGTCCAACATAGCTGTAATCCAGCGATACCAATCCAAACTTCTCATATCTATAACCAATGACCCATGGTATGTCTCAAATCACACCCTTCATTCCGACTTACACATCCCGCACATTCACACGGTTTTCAAGGAACGGATAGCTACCCATCGCACGGACCCTGGACTCGCACCCAAACCCTCTCATGGAACCACTAGTGCACCCGCCAAATAACAGGCGCTTAAAACGAAGATGGATGTTTGACGAGATACACTAAGGAAGCGTCGCTGGACACCTCCTAGACCACCGCCAAATAGGAGAGCGCATTAGCTCATAGGAAACAGTGTAGTGATGTTTTTCTGATTGCTAATACAGGTGAATAAAAAAAATCCCAAGTTATCTCCTTCGGATTTTTTTCCCTAAACTGGAAATTGAGACGAAATGAGTTTTCTGTGACGTGGGAACTGAATCTTAAATGATATTGAGAATTAATAATCCAGTGTCTGTTTTATGTCCCCTTTAGCCTTCGAAATGTTAAGTAATGTAAAAAGTCTGGTACTCTCACATTTTAATAAAAAATGACGTCGCCAAATTATACAAATTATTTTCCGTTTTACCGTCTACAATTAAATACACATTCAGTGCATAAACATTTCATATGAAATTCCATAGGATTTGTATGGATACACATTTTAATGTACCAATTTTTAATATATACAGTATTTACGAAATGGCTTCCAGAGATGACCCGGAAAGACACACATGCAATTAAAAATGCCTATGAAACTTTACCTGAAAGCCAAAGTAGAACAAGACAGTCAATGTACACTATATGTACAAACGTAACTTTGAGATGCGTTTGTGTAACCACTGTTGCCGTGGAAAATCAATAATATTAGGTATTTTGAATATCTGTCTATAACCGGAGTTAAAAAGCAAGCAAAGAGTATGCGTCGTATCATATTTCCCTGTCTGTCTGACTTTACCATAAATACATTACTTATAAAAGCCTCGACTTTTGGAAACAAAGTTATTGAACACAAAATGTGCATTTTACTCTTTTCTACAAATTTGTTTGAAACATTTCTCATTCTAAGAAGAACTGAGAGAGGTATATGATCAAAAATATATATTGGTCTTAATGTAAGGTGCCCGTTATTACTGGTATTGTCACATTTTAATGAAATTTGAATTTTTTCAAAAGAATTTCGAAAAATAATCATATATTAAGTTTCATGAAAATCCGTCCGTTGGGAGTCGAGTTTTTCCATGAGGACGGACAGACAGGCAGATAGACAAACAGGCATACAGAGAGACAGACAGACAGACAGACAGACATGACTAAGCTAACTGGCGCTTTTCGCAATTTTAGAACGCACCTGAAAACGGCAACACGCTGTTGCTGTATCGTAGAAAGAGCAGAGGACAAGCTTAAAAATGAATATTTCGGTAACTACATTAATAAAGTCCCAGACTTCAAGAAATTTGTTCAGTTACTCATTAATTACAACGAATTCTGAAACCGGAAGGCTCATTACTGTGTTCAATAGAGCCCACCATTTGTCCATATTTTGAGCCAAACTCTTATGGAATTCATCCATCTTTCCCATATTTTCACGATAGATTTTAATATTTCACCTTATTATAATTTTATCCAAGCCATCATGTTTCAAAATATTCTTTCCTTCAGATATTTCGACGAAGGATTTGTATGCAGTTTTAAAAATCAAAATTGAAAGGTTAATGTGGAAGAGGATCATGAAAATTCGACGAGAAAGGAGGAGCCAGGAGAAGAGTAGAAGGAACAGAAAGGAAAACGTCAGATAATAATATGGGTGAATTTTTACGTAGTCAAAATTCCTATATAGAACAGCATGTTATCACAACACAAAACTTGATTCCTTCCTAGGTATTTGGGTATTTAAAAATCACCGTTGTTCGCCTTGGATATGTCGCACCGTTTTGTGAATTAAACAGAACGTGCAGCGCATTTACTCTTCTAGCGACTGGGAGTTTCTAACATACGCCCTGGAAAATTCTACCCTCACGACAGATGTTTACTGTCTTGACACTAGCACAGCAAACCAAAACGGAAAGTGTTGGAATTTCAACGGGTTATCCTCTGGGAATACCCATACAGCTCCACAACACAACACAATGTTTTGTTCCTACGTCTCTCCGTTCTGTGAGACATTAATAAGAAAACCATGTTGTTGAGGAACATGTTTAAAATGAACTGAGATTACACTCAGCAATGTTTGTTGAAATAAGGCAAAGTAGTACTGAAATCAGTAATTTGTGACGTGACAAAATGTAATTTGTTTAATTATACCTTAGTTTCGTAGCAACTTGCCGGCTCCATCTTCAAGTAAAAATACAGCAATTTTGTCATTTACTTCCATGAACTTCTAAAATCTTGCATAATGGTTGATATCAGATATTATCACTTAGGATGAACGCGAAACGTAGTCGGGATAAGTAGGGAAGGGATTTCTACAATGTTGTAGGGAAACACATGCGCAAAACGACAGGGATTGATGGAAAAGGAAATTTACGTTTGTGAACACGGAATGGTTGCCGATGTGTTAATCACACAACTAGGGTCGTGGGTACTCAGACTGAATGCCTCGAGTAGGATCATAACACAACCTAATATGAGGTTCTTGCTTAACAACCTGACAGAGTGGCTTAGCTTTTTAGAGATTTGAATGGATTCTTACAGCACCAGGAAAAGAGGACCATATTTTCCAACCGTTAGTTCAGAAAGAATTTTAGAAGTCATTTTCCAAAATGTAATCCATATCGTCTCACAAAAGTAAGAAAAATGGAAAGTACTGAAATGTAGAAATAAGCGAGGGGAATTTTTGCTGACTTTTGTGCTATTAACCATAAACCAGAATAGAAGAAGAAGTAAATAGTTCGCTACAGTTACAATAGTAAATTGAACTAAATGTACTGTATCGAAAGAGAAGTATGATGGACGTGTTTACTGAATTTTACAATGTATAGAATAACCATTACTGTAAATGGACGGAAGTGAAAATTTGATTTAAATATTAATAAGCAGAATTCAAGATAACATGGACATATTTTGAGAAATCACAAAATAAGGGAGGTAATGGTTATATTAAAATTTTGTAATGAATTTACCTAGATTACAAAGTATAGTGGATTAATGCAGTGTTTGCAAATACAGCTCGTAGTTTGAGAGACTGCTTGTTGTAGTTTAGTGTCTTTAAATGTAAGAATGAGGAAGTGTGTTACAAAAAATTCTGTGTCAGCAGAAGGAGATTTCAGTACAGTTCGTCTCAATAAATAAATAATAATATGGGTATGAATTCCTACCTAACAGAAGGTAATGTACGGGTTCATTACAAAGAAGATCCGACAAATAACGTTATCGGAAATAATATCGGTTTATCGAGAAATGAAACGAAATAACAAATTTCAATGTGAGAGGAAAACG
>Ga0123353_10018894_pt1 | contig 10216 bp, 6 predicted proteins | sample TergutLab28metaG_3_FD_92763 | JGI IMG/M metagenome (GOLD analysis project Ga0123353, IMG submission 92763) | Labiotermes labralis P3 segment gut microbial communities from Petit-Saut dam, French Guiana - Lab288 P3 | ecosystem: Host-associated > Arthropoda: Insects > Digestive system > Gut ...
CTTGGCGCCGGCAAAAGCAAGCTGAATAAGCAAAGTTATTGCAACTTTTTTAGGGCTCCGGAGCCCCAGGCTCCGGGGCTTCGTTTTTCTCCGCGTTCCTGCGTACTTCTTCGTATAGTTCCAAAGTTTTATTCCGCAGCATTACGCGCTGCTCAGCGTCTTCCTGTTCGCGTTCGATCTTCTGGTGTATGGCCCTGTCGCGTATAACGGCGGCTTCGTTTTCTTCCAATATATTCTTCGTTGTTTTTTTCGGGAAATCCCTCTTCAGCCGTATATACAGCATGACAAAATTTATGGCTATCACTATAAACACGATCGCAATAAGCGGGCCCAGTAAAGTATCCATTTTTTTCAACGGCGCAGCGCGCTACCTCCTTATGGTTTGAAAGCTTGTCTTTTAAACTAGTTGCCTTTCTGATAAAATTGCTCAAACTTATACTGTTGAATAAGTATACCACATGCATAAAACTAAATGATACATTAAATGATCGTAATTATTGTAAGTGGGCCTTTCATATGTTATTGTTTCCCAAAGAGGAGGCGGCATATGAAAAAAACGATCAATGTAGGCATGGTTGGCTATAAGTTCATGGGCAAAGCCCACAGTAACGCCCTGCAGCGCGTCGGCATGTTCTTTGACCCTGACGCTGATGTTGTAATGAAAGCGATATGCGGGCGGAACGAAGGCTGGGTAAAAGAGTCGGCACAAAAATACGGTTGGCAAGGGTATGAGACAGACTGGGACAAGCTGGTCCGGCGGGACGATATCGACATGGTCGACATCACCGCGCCCAGCAACTTCCATAAAGAGATCGCGATCGCGGCGGCGCGGGCGGGAAAACACGTTTTCTGCGAAAAACCCCTGGCATTGAACCTGGCGGACGCCCGCGAGATCAATGCGGCGGTGAAAGAAGCCGGGGTCAAGCACCAGATCGGGTTCAACTACCGCTTCTGCCCGGCCCTTGTGCTGGCCAAACAGATGATAGGTTCCGGCAAGCTTGGGCGGATCTTCCACTTCAGGGGCGTTTATCTGCAGGATTACATCATCGACCCCGAATTCCCCAAAGTCTGGAGGCTCGATAAAACCATAGCCGGCTCCGGCTCCCTTGGCGACCTGGGCGCCCATGTGATCGACATGGCCAGGTTCCTGGTCGGCGACGTGGCAAGGGTCGTGGGCATGAGCAAAACATTCATAACCCAAAGGCCCCTGGTGGAAAAAATGGCCGGCCTTACCGGGATAGCTGCCGGCGGGGCGCCCATGGGGGCAGTGGACGTGGACGACGCCACCGCATTTATAGGCGAGTTTGAAAACGGGGCGCTGATCACGGTGGAAGCCACACGATTTGCCCAGGGGCAGAAAAACGCCATGTCCTTTGAGATCAACGGCGAAAAAGGTTCAATAAAATATGAGTTTGAACGCATGAACGAGCTTGTATACTTCAGCTCGGGCGATGAAGAAGGGCTGCAGGGCTGGCGCACGATCCAGGTGTCCGAGGGCGCGCACCCGTATTGGAGCCACTGGTGGCCCCCGGGCCATGTGATCGGGTATGAGCACACTTTCGTCCACGAGTTGTATGAGTTCTTACAGTGCATCGCAAACGACAGACCTGCCACCCCTGACTTTACCGACGGGGAGAAGTGTTCGCAGATCATCGAGGCGGTCGAGCTGTCTATCGAGCGGCGGGGCTGGGTCGAAGTCGGCTCCTTGTAGTTTTTTATTCAACCCGCCCTGTATTCCGCTATCGCTTCGGAAAGCGCTTTGATATTTTCGAACGGGAAGCCCTGGTCCACCTCGAAGTAGAACCAGCTGCCGCCCAGGTCGGGGCGGAATGTTTCGTACATGCGCCGGACTTCCTGCTTTACCTGCGCGGGAGTCCCATGGTGCATCAGCCCGCCCCTGTCAATATGCATGCAAAGCGCGAGCCGCAGATCCCGGAGTTTGGCGCCGAGGGCTCCCCAGTCGTACAAAGGCAGCTGCGGCCAGATGGAATCAGCCCCTATCTCCTTCAGGTCGCCGAGGATATCCCAAACATACCCGCAGGAGTGGAAGCAGCATAGCGCCCCGGCTTTCTTGACGGGTTCGATGATCCTCGCCAATCTGGGCTTGAAAAAGCTCCGCCACATGCCGGGGGAGAACATGAGGGACAGCCCCGTTCCGTAGTCGTCGCCTATATCGATGATTTCGGCGCCCGCAGCTACGGCGGCTTCGGCTTCCGCTGTAAAATGCCCGGTCAGCCGGTCCGCCAGTTTATCCAGCAACGGTTCCCCCATTGCAAGGTCCGCCAGGATCTCTTCGAAGGGGCGCAGGGCGATCATAGTTTGGAACAACCCCATGACGCCGTGCCGCTTCGGGAAATCGCCGCCGCCTGTTTTGATCGGGGCCATGTCCGGGATTTCAGGGAAGCTGTACCCGTCCAGCTTATCAAGGCTGCCGAGGGGGAACTCCACCGCGTGGCCTATACGGCCATAGATGCGGTGTTCCCATTTTGTGCCCCACTGGTCGGTCTCCACCCTGCAGTAGCTGCCGTCGGGCCTGATATCGGCGGGGTCGGGCCCGGGAAGATTCGCCAATGGGGCGTAAGGGGCGCCGTCGCCCGGGTTTTCGGCATATAGCGCGGCCAGCTTCGCGCCGTGCTCGGCGTAGCCTACGTCGGTGTAATAATATGTAAGCGCGGGCATATCCGGCTTTTCGAAGCGTATGGCGGCAAACAAACGTTCTTTTGGCGTCATTTCGTATCTCCTTTTGCGGGCGGCGTTTTGTTACAGTTCCATGTTATATGGCACGCCGTATTTATTCTGTACAGCCTATCATAACAGGCGCTAAAGCCCAAATCGTATGTAAAGCTCGGGCGGCGCGTCGTATTCGCGCATCAGGGCCGCCATTTCATTGCACAATCGCCCCTCTGTCACGGGGTCGTCAAGGGGGTTCTCCTGGCCAGGGTCGGCTTCCAGGTCATAGAGCGCTGTCGGCCATTTTGCCTGGAGCCCCCCTATAGTCGGTTTTATCACGGGTATCCGCCACAACTTGCAGCCCTTGGTGAATGAAAACGGCCCGGCTATATCCGCTTCCCTCATTTCTTCTATTGGCACGAACGCGCGCCCGCTGCCGTGCCGCGTCAGCATATGGCAGTACTCATATATAGGTTTGTCCGGGACGGGCGAACGGAAATAGGCATACCGCCCGTCCGTAATGCATAACTGCCCCCCGTGGATCCCGAAAAGCCCAGCGCCCCGCACCGGGGCGTCGCCCTCGACGACGCCGCGCAGCGGCCTGCCAAGCATGTCCTCCGGCTGGTCGATACCGAAATATTCCAGTATTGTCGCCGGCAGATCAAAGGTCTGGGCAAGGCTCGCCCTGCGCTCGCCCCTTACTCCAGTGCGCGGGTCCCAGATGAAAAGCGGCGTATGCGCCACTTCGTCGTAAAAAGGCGTGAAGCATTTGCCCCACCAGCCGTGTTCCCCGACCAGGTAGCCATGGTCTGTATTCACGATGAGCATTGTGTCCTTCCACATATCATGCGCGTCCATAAAGTCCAGGATGCGGCCGAGGTTCGCGTCGCACATGCGTACCAGTGCATGGTAGCGCGACCGCATATGCCGGGCTACCTCAGGCGGCTCCGTGACCGGGGCGTAAAGGGGCCAATCCATTTCCGGGCCCCGGTATCCGTCTTCGTCCATATAATGTTCCGGTACCGACCACGGCTCGTGCGGGTCAAAGGTTTCCACATGCAGGAACCAATCGTCGCAGGCATGGTTGCGCTGCAGGAATTCCAGCGCCAGGGAGAAAGTCCGCGGCTGCGGGTATGTATCCTCACCGTTGAGGTAGCGGCGGTTTATATTGTCCTGCAGGTTGCTATTGTCCGCGCGGTGCGGGTTGCTTACTATCCGCAGGTCGTTAAGGTCGCATTTCCACGGGTCGCCTTCCTGCCCGCGCACAAACTCATACGAGCGGTACCTCGAATGATATGTCGCCCCGCCGTCTTCCCAATAATGGTAATGGTCGGTTATCAAGTGAGTCCATATACTGTTGTCCTTTAAAACTTCCGGCATCGAGTCGTCGAACGGCTCTATAGGCCCCCAGCTCCTGTGAAGCAGGCTGGGGCGCCCGGTGTGGAGTTCGCGCCTTGCGGGCATACAGGCCATCGAGCATATATACGAGTTGTCAAAAACCACGCTTTGCCGCGCGAGCCTGTCAAAATTGGGCGTGGAAAGCCGCCCCCCGTAGGGTGAGAGCGCTCTCCGGTTCAAAGAATCGAACATGACCATGATGGCTTTCAAACAAGGCCGCCTCCTTTTACACCGCTGAACTTCCCCGTAAACCTGAAAGCATTGCACTTGCGCCCGGGGTGGCAACGGGAGTTCTCGCGGGGGGCTGAACGCTAAATAAAACCCAGTTTACCACACTAATAAAGTATTTGCCACTCTGGATTGAAAAGGTTTATAGACAAAACTAAAAGCCGGATATACAATATGGGTAAAAATAAACGGTATATGGAGGATATATGATGCAATCGTTCCGTTTTGACGCGGGGAGCTTTATTTGGCAGGAAGCGCTATACGATGGTTATTACGTCGCCGTCGGGCGCAGCGCGATGGGCAGGTGCCTCGACCAGGAACAGATACGGTCAAGGCTCGAGCGTTATTTCGGCGCGCACGAAAGCATCTCGCCCTATGCGCCGGCTTTCGGGCTCGAGATCGACGGGGCGCTGCTGGACGGACGCTGGGAATATGTAGGCCATACCCCTGCGGAAACCACCCTCAGGCATAGCCTGGCGCCCGTGGAAGTGCGGATCCACACGCAAACGGACGGAAGCGAGTTCCTGGCCCGCTGGCTGACTGTCATAAATAACGGCGACAGGCCGATGCGCCTTTCCCGGGTCTATACCATGTCAGGGATAATTGCCGAACGTATTTCCGACAGCTGGTCCGACCCAAAGGCCATGCCCGGCGCCGGCGCCGGCCCGGACTTCGAACTGGGGGCCTTCCGGTTCGCCAAACCCCTGCGCGAGGGCGAGTTCTACTGGCAGCCAATGGAAAACAATACCATTATGTTTGATATCAAGTCCCGTGTTTTTGCGCCGCCGGTATTTGTCGTAAAAAACAACCTTGACGGGGAGAGCACCGTTGTCGCGCTGGAATGGAGCGGAAACATCTGCGTAGAGTTCCGGAAGGACCGCAACCCTAACGGCGACTGGTGGGTCCCGCCGTATGAAGGGTACATTTCCTTCAAGGCCGGTTCAGGCGCGCCGGCCCCTCAATATGTATTAAAGCCGGGCGGGCAGGTACAAACGCCATGCGTGCACATCTCCATGTGCTACGGGGGGACCGACGATTGGGTGGCTAAGCTTCACGACCACTTGCGCCGCTCCGTCACGCCCAGGCAGCCCGAAGGGAAGCGGAACCTGGTCGAGTACAACCATACCGGTTATACCCGCAACGCCCAGATAACCCGGGAGCTGCTCACACGCGAGGTGGACATGGCGGCCCATGTCGGCGCTGAGCTTTTCATGCTCGACGCGGGCTGGTTCGGGGGCGCGGACACGCCCTGGTACGAAGCCGTCGGCGATTGGGAGGAGAGCCCGCTGCTTGGCGGCGCCCTGCCCGAAATCCTTGGTTACGCCCGGGGCAAGGGGTTGAAAATCGGCCTTTGGGTGGAAATCGAACGCGCCCATGAAAAATCGAAGCTGTTCCGGTCGCGCCCGGACCTGTTCGCCCGCCGCGGCGGCCGCGCTACCTGCCTGCTGGATCTGGCCAATCCCGAAGCATTCGAGTACGCATACGACGAAATAATAAGGTTGATCGAAAAGTACGGCCTGGACTGTTTCAGGCTGGACCACAACCAAAGCATGCAGACCGGCGGCGAGATCGTCAACGGCGGCTGCGTTGAACACACCCAATGGGAATACTATGAAAAATTGTATGCCCTGTTCGACCGTGTCGCCGCCCGCTACCCCGGCTTATTGCTGGAGAATTGCGCCAGCGGCGGCGGCCGTGTGGATTACGGCATAATGAAGAGGTTCCATTACACCCAGCTGTCTGATAACTGGAGCCCGAACGGTTCTATCAACATCCTGAACGGGATGACGCTGGCGCTCCCGCCGGAGCAATGCATGCCCATTGTCGGCGCTATCAACATGGCCCCTGCCGACACGCCGTACATCGCCCGCGCCGGCATGTTCGGCCATATGTGCATCAGCGGCGTGTACCCCTCGGTCGATGAATGCAATGAGGACGGCCTCGCCGCCTGGAAGCATGCTGTCGGGGTCTACAAAAACCAAATGCGGGCAATAATCGATACATGCCGCGTATACCACCATACCCCGTTTCAGGATTACACGCGCCGGGGCGAATGGGTCGTCCTCGAGTATGCCGCGCGGGACTCTTCCTTGATAATCGCGGGGTTCTTCCGCCAATCGGAGAGCGCGCCCGCCGGCTTTGAGTTCGTGCCGCGCGGCGTGGACATTGAAAAGGATTATGAAGTGACTTTAGACAACTTCCGCAAAACCGCCCGCGTTTCCGGTTACGAACTCTCGAATAGCGGCATGGTCATAAGGCTCAATGGTATGATGCAGTCCGAACTGGTCATTATGCGGTCTGTCTGCGGCTTACCAGCCAGGCGGGCGGTATGATCCCGATGGAACGGTGTGATAGTTTATGATAACAGTCAATAATCTGGGCATGCAGTTTGGCGGGTCGACGCTGTTTTCCCGCGCCGACCTCCAGTTCACCCCCGGCAACTGCTACGGGGTCATCGGCGCGAACGGCTCCGGCAAGTCGACTTTCCTTAAAATACTCGCGGGGGAGCTGGAGCACACGGCGGGCAGTGTCGAGATAAAACCCGGCGTCAGGATGTCGGCCCTCAAGCAGGACCAAAGCATGTATGACGGGTATACCGTCACGGAAACGGTCGTAATGGGGAACCCGCGGCTGTTCGCTTGCGAGAAAGAGAAAGAAGCCCTGTACATGAAAGAGGACTTCAACGACGAAGACGGCGTGCGGGCGGCGGAGCTTGAGGAAGAATATGCCGAACTGGGCGGATGGGAGGCGGAGTCGGATGCGTCCCAGTTGCTGCAGGGGCTCGGCATACCGGCGGCGCTCCATGGCTATGGCATGGGCGAGATGGAACCGCGCCAGAAAGTGAAGGTGCTGCTGGCGCAGGCCCTGTTCGGCTCGCCGGATATTATCCTGCTCGACGAGCCCACGAACAACCTCGACGTCGGCTCGGTAGTCTGGCTCGAGGATTTTTTGATCGACTACGAAGGGACTGTCATTGTAGTATCGCATGACCGGTATTTTTTAAACGCGGTCTGTACGCGGATCGTCGATATCGACTTTGGCAAAATAAAAATGTACGTCGGCAATTACGACTTCTGGTACGACTCCAGCCAGCTCATACAAAGGCTCATAAAAGAAAAAAACAAGAAGAGCGAGGACAAGATCAGGGAGCTTGAGGAGTTCGTCAGGAGGTTTTCCGCCAATAAATCCAAGTCGCGCCAGGCGACTTCAAGGAAGAAACTCCTGGAGAAGATAACCGTCGACGAAATGCCCGCGTCTTCCCGCAGGTACCCATGGGTCGGTTTCAATATGGAACGCGAGCCCGGCAAGGACAGGCTTTTCGTCACCGGGGCCTCAAAAACGGTCGACGGCGTGAAGCTGCTTGATAATATAAGCTTTGTGATGGGGCGCGATGACAAGATCGCCTTTATCGGCGAAAACGAGAATGCCATAACTGCAATGTTCAGTTTGCTGGCGGGGGAGTCCGAACCGGACGAAGGCGAGATAAAGTGGGGGGTATCGACGCAGCAGGCTTACTTCCCGAAGGACAACTCAGCTTTTTTCGACGGGGGCGACGTAACGCTCATCGACTGGATAAGGCAGTTCTCCGAAGATAAACGGGAAAGCTACCTGCGCACATTCCTGGGCAGGATGATTTTCACGGGCGACGACGTTTACAAAAAAACGGATGTATTGTCCGGCGGGGAGAAAGTGCGGTGTATGCTGTCCAGGCTGATGCTGTCCGGCGCGAACGTCCTTTTGCTGGACCAGCCGACCAACCACCTCGACCTGGAGAGCGTGGCGGCGCTAAACAACGGGCTGTCAGACTTCAAGGGAAATGTCATTTTCGCCACCCACGACCACCAGCTTATCCAGACAGTCGCGAACCGTATAATTGAATATGACTGTGGCGGCATTACCGACCGCGCCATGACATATGACGAGTATGTCGAAATGAAAAGGGCCGCTCCTTAGGGGCGGGCTGTGTTGGCGAGCGATCGGCAGGGGCGGATCGTGTTCGACCGCGATCCGCAGGGCGTGGCGCCATTGAAGCGCCACAGAGAAAACAAATGATCGATATTTCCATACAGAATATTAAAAAAGCGTTTGAAGAAGGCAACGATATCCTCGACGGCATATCATTTGACATAAACGAAGGCGAACGCGTCGGGCTGCTTGGCAAAAACGGCGCCGGGAAGACGACTTTGCTGAGGCTCATAACCGGCGAGCTTTCACCGGACGAGGGGGATGTCGCCGTGCCCGGTTCCAAAAAACTGGGGCTTATATCGCAGATACCCGAATACCCGCCGGGTTTTACCGCGGAGGACGTACTGCGCTCGGCATTTGCCAGGCTTGAAGATATAAAAGCGGAAATGGCAACGCTGGAAAAAACCATGGCGGACTGCGCAGGGGACGCCGGAAATGAAGTTCTGAAAGCGTATGACAGCCTGGCCTTCGAGTTTGAACGCTCCGGCGGCTATACCATGGACATGGAGCTAAACCGTGTCGCGAACGGGCTTCGGATACCTGCGGCCCAGAAGGGGCAACTATTTATGTCGCTCTCGGGCGGCGAAAAAACGCGCGTAAACCTGGCAAGGCTCTTACTGGAGGAAACCGATGTATTATTGCTGGACGAACCGACGAACCATCTCGATATGTCTGCTACGGCCTGGCTCGAAGGCTTCCTTGTAAAATTTAAGGGGACGGCTCTGATCATTTCGCACGACAGGTATTTCCTTGACAGGACGATCCACCGCGCGATAGAGATCAAAGCCGGGAAAGCCGAGTTTTATAGCGGGAACTACAGTTATTACGTACAGGAAAAACAAAGGCGGTATGAGGAGCAAATCGGGAAATACGAACGCGAGCAAGCGGAAGCGAAGCGCCTGAACGAAGCGGCCGACAGGCTGAAGCAATGGGGGACAGGCAACAAAAGGCTCATGCATAAATCATTCGCCGTAAGGGCGCGCGCGCAAAAAATAATAAAAACAGACAAGCCGGACAGGGACATAAAAATGCGCGCGCAGTTCGGGGAGCGCGAGTTCCGCGGGGACGAAGTCCTGATGGTCCGGGGGCTTGAAAAATCATATGACGGGCGCCGGCTGTTCAGCATAGGCGAGCTCCTTGTACAAGGGGGGGAGCGCGTCGCCGTCATCGGGGACAACGGGGCCGGCAAAACGACGCTGGTGAGGCTGATCGTCGGCGAGGAAAAGCCCGACTCGGGGTTCGCCAGGCTCAGCCCTTCCGTCAAACCCGCATACCTCCCGCAAATCGTGTCATTTGACGACCCGCAGCGGACTATCCTTGATACCCTGGTCTATGGGCTGGGCCTTACGCCGCAAACGGCGCGCAACAGGCTGGGCGCGTTCATGTTTTCCGGCGATGATGTTTTCAAGTCGATCGGGGACCTTTCGGGCGGTGAAAAGAGCCGGGTCCGGCTCTGCATGCTCATGGCGGCGGATATCAACCTGCTGGTGCTGGACGAACCCACGAACCACCTCGACCTGCCATCACGCGAATGGATCGAAAACGCGCTCGGCAATTACAATGAAGCTTTGATTTTTATATCGCATGACAGGTATTTTATTGACAGGTTCGCGACCCGCATATGGGAACTGGAGGGTTCGGCCCTGACAGATTTTGCGGGGCCATTTAACGAGTATATGGCTTTAAAAACGGCCGCCGGCACTGCCGAACCTGAAAAAAAAGCGCCTCCCGCGCGCCCTGAAAGAAAAACCAGGCCCGCTGACACGCAAAAGGAACTCAGGCGGCTTGAACGGGAGATCGGGAAGCTCGAAGGCGAACTCGACGAAATCAACCTGCAAAGGGAGGAGCACGCGTCTTACTATGAGAAGCTGCTTGATCTTGACAAACGGGAGCGGGAAGTGCTGGATGTTATAGACAGGTTATATGCGGAATGGGAAGATACGGCGGAGGTTGA
>Ga0123353_10018895_pt1 | contig 10216 bp, 5 predicted proteins | sample TergutLab28metaG_3_FD_92763 | JGI IMG/M metagenome (GOLD analysis project Ga0123353, IMG submission 92763) | Labiotermes labralis P3 segment gut microbial communities from Petit-Saut dam, French Guiana - Lab288 P3 | ecosystem: Host-associated > Arthropoda: Insects > Digestive system > Gut ...
GGGCTGATGAACATCCAGTACGCCATCCACCACGGCAAGGTATACGTGCTGGAGGCCAACCCCCGCGCCTCGCGCACGGTGCCGCTGGTCTCAAAAGTTTGCAACCTGAATATGGCGAACCTGGCCGCGAAGCTCATTATGGGCGAAAAGATCGACCTCACAGCCATGGCGCCGGCGCAGGTGCCCTATTACGGGGTGAAAGAGGCCGTTTTGCCCTTCAACATGTTCCCCGAGGTGGACCCCCTGCTGGGGCCGGAGATGCGCTCCACCGGCGAGGTGCTGGGGCTGTCGGATTCCTTCGGGCTGGCGTTCTACAAGGCCATGGAGGGCGGCAAGTCCATCCTGCCTCTTTCCGGCTCGGTGCTGATCTCGGTGGCCAAAAAGGACAGGGAGGACGCGGCGGAGGTCGCGCGGCGCTTCGAGCGCCTGGGTTTCCGGGTCTTCGCCACGGGAGGCACGCACGCCTATCTCGCGCGGCAGGGCATCGCCTCTGAGCGGATCAACAAGCTCTACGAGGGGCGGCCCAACATCGCGGACGCCATCAAGAACCACCAGCTGGACGTCATCGTCAACACGCCCAGCGGCAGCCGCCGCAGCAACGAGGACGACTCCTACATCCGCAAATCGGCCATCCGCTTCAATATTCCCTACCTGACCACCCTGACCGCCGCCCTGGCCGCCTCGAAGGGCATCGAAGAAAAAGTAAACAGCCCGGGCGAACTGGTCTATTCGCTCCAGGAGTACCATGGGAGGACCTGACATGCTTTTGCCCTTCACAAAAATGCATGGCTGCGGCAACGACTATATCTACATCAATTGCTTTGAATGGGCAATTGATGATCCCGAGGCGCTGTCCGCGCGGCTGTCCGACAGGCACATGGGCGTGGGCGGCGACGGCCTGGTGCTGATTTTACCGTCGAGCGTCGCCGACGCAAAAATGCGCATCTTCAACGCGGACGGCAGTGAAGCGCTCATGTGCGGCAACGCCATCCGCTGCGTGGCGAAGTATGTCTATGACTACGGCCTGGCGAGAAAAGAACAGCTGCGCATCGATACGCTTAGTGGCGTTAAGACGTTGGAGTTGTTCCAGGACAATGGCCTTGTGGATTCTGTAAAAGTAGACATGGGGCCGGCCGAACTGCGGCCAGGGAAAATCCCAGTTATTTTGCCGGGCGAAAGCGTGATTACGCATGAAATCGAAATCGGCGGGGAGAAATACAAGATCACCTGCGTCTCCATGGGCAACCCCCACGCCGTGGTGTTCTGCGAAAACGTGGATGATCTATCTTTGCGCGAGCTCGGGCCTTTGTTTGAACATAACGCGCTGTTTCCCGATAGAATCAACACGGAGTTTATCGAGGTGTTGGATAGAAATCATCTAAAAATGCGGGTATGGGAGCGCGGCAGCGGCGAAACCCTGGCCTGCGGCACGGGGGCCTGCGCGGCGGCGGTGGCGGCCGTGCTGAACGGGCTCTGCGACAAAGGCGCGGATATCACGGTTCAGCTGCGCGGCGGTGACCTCACCATCAAATATTCGGACGAGAGCGTGTTCATGACCGGCAACTGCGTCAAAGTGTTCGAAGGAATGGTGGAGATATGAGCATACAAACCGGCTTCGACAACGCGACCTACATGCGAAAGCAGACCGAACAGATTCTCCGGCGGGCGGAGCGGTTCAGCCACAAGCTGTATCTGGAGTTCGGCGGGAAGCTGTTTGACGACTACCACGCGGCGAGAGTCTTGCCGGGGTTCCACGTCAACGGCAAGATTCTGCTGCTGGAGGCCCTGAAGGAAAAGACAGAAATCATCATATGCATCAACGCGGCGGACATAGAGAAGAGCAAAATTCGCGCCGACCTGGGTATCCCCTACGACATGGACGCCCTGCGCCTGATCGACAATATCCGGGGGATGGGGCTGTATATCAGCAGCATCGTCATCTCCCTGTACAAGGACCAGCCCAGCGCCGACATGTTCAAGAACAAGCTGGAACGCAGGGGCGAAAAGGTGTATGTCCACAGGCCCATCAAGGGCTACCCCATGGACGTGGACCTGGTGGTCAGCGACAAGGGCTACGGCTCCAACCCGTATATCGAAACCACCAGGCCCCTGGTGGTGATCACGGCGCCGGGCCCGGGGAGCGGGAAGATGGCCACCTGCCTGTCCCAGATGTACCACGAGTCCAAACGGGGCATCAAGGCGGGCTACGCCAAGTTCGAGACCTTCCCCATATGGAACCTGCCGCTGAACCACCCGGTGAACCTAGCCTACGAGGCCGCCACCGCGGACTTGAACGACGTGAACGCCATCGACCCCTTTCACCTGGAGGCCTATGGCGAAACCGCAGTGAACTATAACCGGGACATTGAGGTGTTTCCTCTGGTGCGCAACATCCTCGCCAGGATCATGGGCACCGACGCGGCGTACCAATCCCCCACGGACATGGGCGTGAACATGGCGGGCTACTGCATCACGGACGACCCCCTGGTGCGGGAGGCCGCCAAGCAGGAGATCGTCCGGCGATATTTCAGAACATGGTGCTACTACAAAGAGGGCTCCTTGAGCACTGGCGCGGTGGAAAAGCTGGAAATCATCATGCGGCAGGTGGGCGTCACCCCGGAATACGGCCTGGCAGTGCGCCCAGCGCTGGAGAAATCCAAAGTGAGCGGCTGTCCCGCCATGGCGCTGATCCTGCACGACGGGAGCGTGGTCACCGGCAAGACCATCAATGTCCTCACCGCGGCCTCGACCCTTGTGATCAATTGCGTGAAGCGTCTGGCGGGGCTGCCGGACGGCCTGCACCTCATCGCCCCCCACGTGCTGGAACCCATGCTGATGCTGAAGAAGACCATCCTGCACGACAGGAATCCCCTGCTGAGCCTGGAGGAGGTCCTGAACGCCCTGAGCATCTGCGCAGCCACGGACCCCGCGGCCGAAATGTGCCTCCTGGAGCTGCGCGGCCTGCGGGGATGCCAGGCGCATTCCTCCCACATGCTTTCCAAGGCCGACGAGGGCGCGCTGAAAAAGCTGGGCGTTAACGTCACTTGCACGCCAGAATTCGCCTCGGACGACCTATATGATGCCTAGGACTCCGCAAGATTGCCGGCGCATTTCTCAATCGCCGAAAGCATCGCGAGCAATTCTTCGGCTGTCAATCCCTCCGTAATTTTGCCATAAAACGCGAACTGCGCCGCGTGTAGAATCTCCGACGCACCCTTCGCTTCCTTCGTGATAATCAAGTGCTGCAGCCTGCGGTCCGTTTTGTCTTGCTTAATTTCTATATAGCCGCGCCCCGCGAGGGCTTCCACGGCCTTGCTCACATAGGCCCGGGAGACCTCGCGGTACATTGCCACGTCCCGCGCGGTGTTGAACCCGGGGTTCTCGCGCAGGAACGACAGCACGTCGGCCTCCGGGAGCGAAAGCCCGCAGCGGCTGCCCGCCTCGGCGAGGGTTCTTTCATAGAGCCGCTTGATCAGGCGCACGTAGTAAAGGAAGCTGCCCGGAAATTCGTAGTCTATGATACGACCGCACGCTCCCCCCGTGTGAACCCGAACCAGATCACTCCCATTTGCAGCAGTGAGAACGGTAGCCCAAACAGCACAACGCTCCAATATCCGCCGATGAGGCCGAACAGCAGCACGCAGAGATGAAACACCCCAAAGACAACGGGGATGACCCAGTCTTCTTTCCAGGTGAGCCGCTCCTTCATGCGTCCGCGCCAGACGATCAGCAGCGCGAAGAACGCGGCAAAGCACAAGCCCAACATGAGGTACTCTGTCCAGCCGCCTTTCTGGAACCAAGGCCCCAGCCACAGCAGGAACGACGACAGCGGAGAGACCATCACCACAAGGGCGCCCAGCATGCACAGCGGCGGGTAGGCGATACCCACCCACTTTTTTTCACCGCTTTTTTTGTACCAGCGCCGCCCCAGCAGCAGGAACACCGCCGCGTAGCCGCACAGCAGCATCCAGCCGGAAAAGTTGTAGATGGGCACTTCAAGCACGCTCGCGTCCGTTTGCCCGATGAACCAGGTCCAGCGCCCGATTTCTCCCTCGTTGGTCATTGCCCGCTGCTGCATGGCAAGCGGGTCCAGCGGCAGGTCGGCAATGACGCCCATAGCCCCGGCGAACAGCGGAACCGTCCATGTGGGCAGTTTGGTTTTCGCGCAGAAACGCAGCGTCACGTAGACAAACAGATACTCGATCACAGGGATGGTGATGGGCACGTTGAATACCATCACCCAAGAGCGCCCGAAGCCGTACCAACCCATCACCGTAGCCAGGTTTTCATACACGGCGGCGTACAGGAAGATGAAGCAGAAGAACTCCAGCAGCACGGGCAGGGGCTTCTTCTCCTTCCGGACGATGAAGCCGATGGTGAGGGCTGCCAAAACCAGCACAACGGCATCCTGGATGATCCAGGAGGGAACAGCGGTAAACCACTGCATCTTGCTGGTATCGAATGCGGAATAGACCTTTGCGATAAGTTCCATGGGGGCCTCCTTTATATAATTCGCAAATAGTTTACATGTTAACTATTATAATGTAAACAAACAGGGTTGTCAAGAGAAAAAACTTCAAATTGCATGCAGCAGCCCCGCCGCGCAAGAAGCCGGCGGGGCTGTGCGTTATGCTTTGTTTTTCAGGTCAGAGCAGCCTGTCAGGGCAGCAGGTAGATTCTCTTGACATTGGGCCACCAGCTGGGCGCCAACTCGTTGATGACCGTGAACCAGCTGGGTACAATCAACACAATTGGCATGAGGATACATCCGATCAGGCTTGCGAGGAACAGGGTGTGGCAGGGCAGGTCGAAGACCTTCGAAACGGTCAGGTGGGGGATGCCGTAGTTGAGGATCGGCAGGCCGATGGCCAGAGCGGGCCAGAACAGCTTTATGATCCAGTTGCGGCAGCTCCGCATGCAATTCTGGAATTTCTGCCAGCAGGTGGGATTCTTGTTCTCCTTGAACACCGGCTCCACGTAGATGGAGTACACATGCTTACAGACCGTGCTGCTGGAGATCATCAAGCCCTCGAGGTCCGGATCATAAGGAGCTTGAGTACCGGAGCCAAGCTGGATGACTTTCCAGCCAACAAAGCTGTAGCTGTTCTTGGAATCGCCCGGCTTTGTCGCGGTGGCCAGGGTGCCGTAGGGCTGGTCAAAGGTGAGGTACTTGAACGTCGGCGCGGCGGGGACCAGCGTAATGCCGGCGGGCACCACGTAGCGCAGCAGGATGACGCCGTCGCTGTCATCGTCTTCATCGTCGTCGTCGTCACCAGTGTCATCGCCAGGGCCGCTCTTGACTTCCCAAACGGCATATACGTTCAGGATGACCTCCGGGTTTGCGGCGTTATTCTCGGCGGTGTTGCCTGGAGGGCCGGCGAGTATGGTCGCCAGCACGGCGGCATTCGCGCCCGTGCCGAAAGCAAGCGCGCCGTTGGGCGATAACGCGAAGCCGAGAAGTTTATAGCCGGGCCGGGTGAGCTGCTGCGGCGTTTCGTAGTCGTTCGGCGGCGGGGAGGCGATCTTCAGCAGGCCGCCGGCCAAGTATGCCGTGACCGGGTCGGGCGTGGGATCCGGGATGTTGGGATCGTTGGGATCGTCGCCCAGATAGTTGTAGTTGTAATGGATACGGTAGACGGTTTCTTTCCACTTGGCAATCAGCAGGGCGCCATCGTTGTTGAGGAGTATCCCGTCGTCGCCCGGCTGCATGGTCGCGCTCAGGCTGGGGCTGTAGAGCGCGTCGGCCGGGTTGTCGATCTCCCACCCGTCGAAGGTGTAGCCGGGCCTTGTGGGCTGGTATCCCGCCAGGACAGTCAGCGGCAACACGGAGCCCTGACCGCGCTGGAATTTCGTCTGGTCGCCGGGGCCGGGCGTGGGCGTGCCCGCGGCCAGTGTGGCGTCGGTGGCGCCGGGATCCAGAATGACCCAAATGGGCGTGCCGCTGTACCAGTAGGCGAAGACCTTGTGGTCGCTGGCCTGGAAGAGCTGATTCAGGTTTGTGCCCGCTGTGACCGGGGTGCCGGAGCCGGGCGGATTGGGGGGCTGGTTGGGATTGGCGGGATTGACCTCCCAGTTGCCGAAGGTCCAGCCAAAGCGCATGGGCTCATCCGGATAGACGCCGGTAGTCCCCGGCACCGGGAAGTTGCCCGTGGTGGTCGCGCGGGACACGGGGTTGATTTGCGTGTCGTAATTTTCGCCAAAGCAGGCCCTATCCAGTTTGAAATAGAGGCCGGTGGGCACGGGAACTTCCGCCGTGGTCCAGTCGTGCCAGTTCACGTCGAATATGACCTCGGGCGTCCTGGCCTGCCAGATGGCATAGAGCGTGATGTTCGTGCCGTTGGCCATGGGCGCTGGTGTCTGCAGGTTGTCGAACGTTACTGTGGTGCCCTGGAGGAAGTAGTCGGTCCCCGCGGTCAGACCGACAAGGGGTCCGGGGCCGGCCGCTATCGGCGACGTGCTCCAGCCTTCGAAGGTGTAGCCCATTTTCACCAGGTCGTTCGGCCCGGAAAGGCCCACACCCGGGAGGCCGTAGTTGACAGTCATGTGCGACCCGGGAGGCGTGCCGCCGGTGTTGAAGTTCCCGTTGTACATAATATTGAACGTGTAGGGAACCCACTTGGCGTAGACGATGCAGGTGGTGTTCTCCACTTCGGACGCGGCGAGCGAAGCCAGCGACTGCAGCCAGGAGCCGTTGTCGAAGTACCAGCCGTCGAAGGCGAATCCGGGATACGCGCCCGTCGGATACGCGGGCAGGGCGGAGATCTTGGAGCCGGCGGGCACCGAGAAGTTCACCTGGTTGCCGACTATCGTGCCTGCCGGGGGACCGCCGGGGGTAGCGACCGTGCCTGCGCCGAAATTGAAGGTGAAGGTCACGGGCGGCAGGGCTTCCCAAATGGCGTACAGCGTGATGCTGTCGGTGTTGGTGGTGGGCGGAGGCGAGATCAGGTTGGTCATCGGGGCACCCGGCGTGAAGTAATCCACACCCGCGGTGAGCCCGGCGAGCGGGTTGGTGGTGGTCGCGATCGGCGTGCCCACGCTCCAGCCCCTGAAGATAAAGCCCGGTTTGGACAGGTCATCCGGCGGGAGGGCGTTCACGGTGGAATCCCAGGCGACGTTCGTGTGCGACGGGGGCGGGGTGCCCACGCCCGTGTTCGCGCCGTAGTTGATCCTGTAGAAATACGGCGTCCACTTGGCAAAGACCGTGCGGGAGGTAGAGGATACGTTGATCCCGGAGAAGCTGGCCAGGGGCTGTTGCCACGAGCCGAAGTCGAAGAACCATCCGTCATGGGAGTAACCGGGCCTCGAGCCTGTGGGCCAGGTGCCCAGATCGATGATCTGCGAGCCGGCGGGCGCGGAGAAGTGGATCATACCGCTGACCACGGGGCCGGTATCGTCGCCGCCGGGGCCGGGGGCGGCTGGCAGCGCGTTGCCGCGGGTGATTATCCTTGTGCCCAGTGCGTTGCCGAAGTTAAAGGTGAATGTGGAGCCTACGCCGCCTATCCACTGCGCGGTGGCGTAGATGGTCCCGCCCTCCGTGGTGGTCAGGTTCTTGATGTTGCCCGCGCCGGGCGCGTACATGCCGCCGGCCAGCGGGCCGTTGTCGAATTTCCAGCCCACGAGCGTCGCGCCGGCCGGGGCCACGATGGCGTTGCCGCTGTTGGGCGGTGCGGGCAGGGGTACCGCCACATTCGTGGCGCCGAGGGTGCCGGGCATGATGATCTCATCGCCGTAGTATACTTTGATGGTGATGTCGCCGCCCGAGCCGTCGCCGGGTTGCAGCACCAGATTGTAGAGCTTGGGCCGCAGCCAGAAGACCCAGTTCACCCTTGCCTGGCGGCAGTTGGTGTTGGGGGCCGTGGAGGAGTTGGGGGCCTGGTTGTTGCCTGTGGCCGGGAAGTTGCCGGCCGAGTTGGTCCAGAACAAGCCGGTGAGGGCGTTGTCCGCGTTGGTGAAGAGCGGGTTCAGGCCGGGGGCCGTGATGTTGGTGACGGCTGCGTCCTGGCCGGCGGGCACATAGGGCGCGCTGACCGCGATGGGCTTCTGGATGTACCCGTCGGGCACATCGAGGGCCTGATCGTAGAGGGCCCGGACGCTTTCGCCCATTTCATAGGTGAGGTTGTTGCCCGGAACGTACATGGGGATGATGCCGCCGGTGACAGCGTTGCGGTAGATCACCTCGGCCTGGCCGTTTTTGGGCTTCAGGTTGGCGGCCGCGATGCGCACCTGCCCGCCCAGGGAGGTTGCCAGGGTGGGAAGATCCATATCGGCGGCGGGGTTGGAGAACTGGAAGTTGGGCTTGCACAGCGCGGTGGCCAGGGATTCCAGGGCCGCGCGGTAGGCCGCGTCGCCCTGCATGCCCTTGTATTGCAGGCCGGACTGGATCTGCGCCTGCAGCTCGTCACGCAGGTTGCCCTTGTTGCGGGACCAGACGTCCAGCTGGGTGGTTACTCTGTGCTGGCAGACATGCTCTTCGCCCAAGTGGCCCACGTTGCCGGTTGACTCGTTGTCTGTCATCCACCACAGATAGCCGCCGGTGATGGAATAGGTATCCAGGTTGCCCTGAGCGGCGACGACCGCCCTGCTCAGCGTGCCCTGCCTGGTGACGTAGTAGTAGGAGTTGGCGGTGTTTAATGTGTTGAATCCGGTGGTGCCGGGGTTGGTCATGGAGACGCTGGCGGCGCCGGTGGGGTTCTGGATATAGGAGCCGCCGGTATGGGTGGACCAGTTTGTATACCAGAAGCCGCTGTTGCCGTAACGCACGCTGGCTGTGGCGTTATAGCCCCTTACAGTGTAGGCTGTCCGGGTTGTATTAAAGTCCAAGCGGTTGACGATATACTTGTATTCCAGGTTCGGGATCTGGTTCAGGTTGGTGTAGCGGCTGCTGTCCACCTGGATGTAGCCCTTGCCGCCCGAGCGCGACGTATCCTGGATGAGGTGCCAGTTGCTGTCTGACGCTTGCGATTCCTGGATGCCGGCGTCAACCCCGGATACGCCCATCGGGTCGCCGGCTTGGGCCTGCGTGCCCGGCGCGTAAGCCGCGTACGTCGCCGTGCCGGTCATGGCCGTGCCCCACATGTGGTTGATCAGGTTGTTGGAGGCGTAGAGGTTGCCGCCGTAAGCGTGGCCGGCCTGCAGGTGCGAGCCCTTGATGTAGATGCCGCTGCACGCGCGCAGCTCCAGGGTGCCGGGGTCGGAGGAGGTGTTTCTGAGGCCGCCGTTAATGATGGCGCCGGTGACGGCGCGCCTGTCGGGCCTGTAGAGGTAGGAATAGCAGTAGGATTCGAAGTTCGCCTGCCTGGATGTATCGAAGAAGGTGACCTTCCAGCGCACGAGGCCTTCGGTGGCGTTGCCGGCGGTGGCGCTGCGCTGGCCCAGGCCGCCCGCGCCCAGGGTGGCGTTGAGGTTCACCGCCGTGCCGCTGGCGATCGTAGCGCCCTTGGCGTAGTACCAGGCGGGGGCGTCATCCACGGTGATGAAAACGTTGGTCGCAAACTGCGAGTAGAAGTGGATGTAGCCAGCGGTTTCGTTGTTGACGGCTCTCGCGGAGCCGAACGAGGCGCCCGTTGCGGAGCCGTTTGTGAAGTTGTTGACGTAGAATTCGGTCGTGGTCCATGTGGGGTCGATGTAGATGGTTTCCGGTGCGTAGAAGGTGATGGCCGGCGGGGTTCCGCCCGGGTCGACGATCAGCTGTGCGCTTGCCTGGATGATGCCAGTCATTGCCAGTACGGAGGCCAACAACGCAAGCGAGAGCAGGATACTCAGGCCGCGTTTACCGAGCTTCCGTAGGGGGACGTTGATTTTCTCCATTTTGCTCCTCCTAGTATAGATATTTATCGGCATGTTCACAGGATGAACATACTCCTGATTCATATGATACTACATTCCAAAACAAAAAGCAATAGGTTTTGTTAAAAAAAACGAAAAATTATTTTTCCCAGGTTCCGGGGTTTTGCTTCGGTTTTTTCGCGGTTATGGGTATTTCCTTCATTAACGCTGCGGCTATATGTAGGGGTGGCTAGCAAGCCACCCGCGCACAAAACTTTTTTGCCTCGGGCGGCTTACTAGCCGCCCCTACAGGCTGCATCTTGCAGGCATATCCCGAAAACCATATACCAAACCAAGAAACCACAACCACAGTAAAAAGAAATGTCGGGCCGAGCAAGTCCGATATTTTTTTGTCTGTCCCGCCCTGTGCAACTCCGTTCTAACCATGCAC
>Ga0123353_10018896_pt1 | contig 10215 bp, 6 predicted proteins | sample TergutLab28metaG_3_FD_92763 | JGI IMG/M metagenome (GOLD analysis project Ga0123353, IMG submission 92763) | Labiotermes labralis P3 segment gut microbial communities from Petit-Saut dam, French Guiana - Lab288 P3 | ecosystem: Host-associated > Arthropoda: Insects > Digestive system > Gut ...
CGCCCCCCCCCCCAAAACCTTTCAATCTTCTTCAAAACGATTAGCATATTTCGTGCTAGGATTTGTCTTCAAGTGAAGATTTGTTGAAGAATTATTCACTTACATCAAGCTAAAGACGACTTCACAATGTTTGTCTACAAACGAGTCGAAGAAAAATGTTTGGCTACAGGTCATTTCATGTGGGACTTGTGGCGGAAATAGTGGAATTGGGACAGGATTTTCCTCCAGTACTTCATATTTATGAGGCGCGATCTTGCAACATTTCTTGCAGTGGAAAAGCAATAAGTATGACATATTGTGTGAGCGCGCCTGTAGTTTTAGGTATCCAACATGAAATGCGTATGTGCCATGTTGTCGTCTATGGCCTGTCCGGCCGCACAGTATTCTTCCACATTATCTCACAAACGGCACGATTTCGGGGAAAAAAATTATTGCACGCAAAATGAGTGGTTTGGTTTTGTCTACAACATTTTGTCCGAAATATTCCTCATTCTACGAAGAACTGAGCAAGGAAGGTCAAAAATGTATATATAAGTATTCATGTAAAGTAACCGTAATTCTTGTCAGATTTAATGAAAATTGATTTTCCTGAAAATTTTCGAAAAATACTGAGAAATCAAATTGAATGAAAAGTATTACAGTGGCAGCCGAGTAGATCATGGGGAAAGTGGGAGAGACATGACGAAGTTCATAAACGACTTTCGCAATTTTGCGAACACGCTTAAAGAGGACTGACGCTAATCTTTCTCCAGGTTTAAAGTGACCGCCTGTACCAACATCCTCTATGAGATTTTGTCCCTTCGCCCATGTGCACACCAGGTCTATAAATCCCTTACCGTAACATACTACTTGTCTTGTTCCAGTTCAAATTCTTGTGATATGCCACCCTGCCCACTTGCTGCATGGAACTCAGTTACACAAAATTATTTCTGCTCATTTTTTAAAAGTATCTCAAAATAACACACAACAACAAATGAAGTGTTTTGTCTCTATGTTACATGATGTTAATTAGGGCGAGGTGAAGTAAAGTGTATAGACTGCATTCAAAGAATAGTTTTCAGCTTCCTGCTTGCAGTCAGGTATCTTATAAGAGGCAATAGTCAGCATTAAGTATTTACAGTATATCTATATCGTTGCACCGTAAATTTTGTAGTTTATTTAAATAACACACCACCAAATGCACAAATATATAGTCTTCAATAATCTAAAATTTACATTAAAACTCTTAAAACACTCCTACATGTTTCGATCATACGATCATCTTCAGGGAGCATATTTTGTTCCTTGCTAAAGTTACAGTTTAAAACACTCAGTGATTTATCACTGAGTGCTAAAGTTACAGTTTTAAACACTCACTGAGTTTTTTAAACTGTAACTTTGTTCTTTGCTAAAGTATGCTCCCTGAGGATGATCGTATGATCGAAACATGTAGGAGCGTTCTAAGTGTTTTAATGTAAATTTTAGATCATTAAAGACTATGTGTTTTCATTTGTTGGTGTGTTAATTAAATGTTTACGGTATATTTTACGTTCTGGTCCACATCGTACCAGAAACAATAAGGATAGTATGGTAATTTCATAATAGATTATTATAACACTTAATGAATTCGAATGCCGCATAATTTACTATGCTTTGAACGTTTCGAAGTCTGTGACTGAAATAAATATGGAAGACTTGAGAGGAAGCGCCTTTTTCTGCTTTAAGATACCGATTAAAGATTTGGTAAGAAAAAGAGTGAAAATATCAGGCAGGATATCCAATACCTGATACGAAGCTCGAATATAAGACTTCAGAATAGGAAGATCTAGACCGTGGCGAAAGGTAATCCCAGTGTTTGAGGTCCACAGAGTAATGAAGACGTCTTTGTCTTCCGGATTACGACATGGAGCTGTCTATCTGCTGTAATACAACATGACGTCACAGCCCACAGAACTACAGCTCGATTTCTGTAATCGTTCTGATGTCAATGTCAGGCCGAGGCTAAGGTCGGACAGTCGCACCACATTATCTAAAACTTTCAGTTTTTCGTGCCTTGTTTTACAACGTTGCTTGAAGTCCAGTCTCACAATAACGTGTCGGCAGGATGACAGCAGAATTAGATACTGTCTACCGCATGGAAGAAAATGGCCACAGACTAATCAAATATTATCTCAATATTTTCCTACAGATAGTGAGGAAGGTTTATAAGATAAGAACTCATGTTCCTTAGAGGATTCGAAATGAGAAATTCCTGAACACAATTACAGAGCGTTACACAGGCAGCAGTCTACCAGGCGAACTACCATCTCAAATAGCTGTACAAATCATAAGTTCCTTTCTTTAATGTATCGTGTATTTACGACGTTTTGTCACGAAAAAATATTATATGCATTGTAAATTGATATTTTAACCCTTTTACGCCAAACGACCCATATAGGTGTCGCACCGCACCGCTAACCTCTAAACGTTGCATTTTATATATTTATTCAACAAATATATGTACTCTTAAACATGGTATACACTGTCTGTTTGTTTCTCTTCAAAATGCAGTTTGTTTCATAATTCTAACATATTTAGTTTCCGTATTATTCACATTTTATATACAGGGTGTGCTAAAATTTAAAATTAATTCCGGCGCCAAAAGGTTAACAGCGTGTCTGTATCTATCTATATCTATCATATCACCTACGAAACCACTCTTTTGAGGAGAGGCAGTAAGAAGATCTTCTACACTTCATAAAAAAAGTTTACTCCCTCATGATAAGATGGGTAAACAAAACATAACAAAATATAAAGTCTGCTTATGTCGTAACAGCGATGTCAACTGGCACCTTTTTATCCCGGACAATTCTAAGCTATTCGTAACATTTAATTAACTGCAGTCCCACTTTATTTTTGTTTGTCACAATTCTAAATATATTATAAAATGCTGAGCTGCTACTAGGCTCTGTTATTATATTTATTTGCAAGAATTATGTATTTTACTACGTCGATTTTGTCAAAGTTATCGGTTATTATGACTAAAGTAAAATCTTCGTACCTTCCAAATATTTTGTCATGTCTGACTTAAAAACGTTCTGTATAAGATTTACAGATTTTTCGTAATCTGCCTGCTTATAAAATTTCATATTCTTGTCAAAACCAATGAATACTAAACAGTACTATTGCACCTCCATTCTCTTCACTAGGCGGCATAAGTATCTCGGGAAGAAATAAACAGATTATTATCGATTACTTTTACTGATAATCGCCGCTTACAACCATGGTAACGTCAACAATTACAAATGTGCCTAAAGTGACTGTTTGTTGGGTTTGCACGATTTGAACAGACCTTGTCCTTCCACGGCAGATTTTATTAAAACACCCAATGCAAAATTTACCGCAAATCCTTCAAGTGGGACCCGAGATGTTCTACACGGAAATTCGTAAACCCGCCAATTAACGTATAAAAATACGACAATTTCACCTGATTGCCAGACTTGGTTCTCACCCTATGGAGAAACAGACGTAGGGAGTGCCTGAGGACAAACTGCTAAACAGACTCGATTGCAAACAGGCCAGACATTTAGAGAGATACAAAATAACCAGATACAAATTAAATGAATCATGAAGGGCATAGAATAGAATTTTCTTCAGTAAGACGCATTAGGCCGCCGGTCTCAGTGGCTGCGCTGTCAAAGGCGGGGCCTGCGGTCGATGGCTTGCTGGGACTGTGGGTTTGAGTTTAGCCAGGGAAACGGATGTCTGTCTCTTGGGAACGTTGTGTGCTGGAAAGTACGGTTTCTGCGTCGGGCTGATCACTCGTCCAGAGGAGTCCTACTGTATGGTGCGCCCAAATGGCAATGATCGTAAAGTCCCGTAAGGTAAGGCCATGACCCGGAATCGGGTCTAAGTGCCACGCAGTAGATATGTTATGAATTTTTAAGTGGTTTTATTGCAGTTTTGCACTGAAGCTACATCTTGTCATCCATAGAGATACATTTGGCCCAGCAGAGGTGTAAACAAGCATGTTTTGTTTACAAGTAATTTAACCAAGAGACGGTAGCAAACAGGAGTGTTCTTTACTGTGTGCTTTTAGAGAGACTTCGCAACACATCCGTAATGCACGATAAGGGAAGCGAAACTTTCGCAGAGGCGCCACTCAGTACATAACAAGGATAAATACGAGTATATCAGTGTGAAACAGAAGGAAGGACAAGAGCAAAAAGATGACTTTGTTCAAGGTCGTCCTTCAGCTGATGTTTGGTGTTAGTAACGTAATCTGTTAACACCGAAATTCGAGGACCAGATGATGTAATACTTGATAACGACTAAAACACGCTAATCGGGGGCCAATGAATGAGCTAGAGTCTCTTTTCACCTCGTCACTGATCCCTAAGTTACATCATATTATTTCTTATCTCCTTCTCGGTAAACCAAGCAAATGTTTCGAAAGTGGTTCTCCCACCAACATTCTCTACACATTTCTTGCGACCTCCAGTGTACCAAATACCACACTATCGTACACATCATCATCATCATCATCATCATCATCATCATCATCATATATCTTTCATGGAGTTGGGCCACTTGTTGACCCGTTCCGTTCTCACGTATCCAGAAGTCTCTTCAAAGGTCTACCATAATTCCTTCTGCCAGTTGGGGAGTAGTGTTTCATTACCCTGGGTAATCTATTTCGAGACATTCTATTTACATGTTGTATCCAGCTTCTCTTGTATTCCAGTCATTATCGTAGACCCAGCTACTAAACTGAAACAAATTATGTTAGATTTTCGTTCTTGTGGAACGTTACGCGGCTTTGATTGGTAGACAATTACCGACGCTTCGGGACAACCGATGGTTTCATCTTCGAGGGTTGCCCGAATATGAGAGAGATAGGTTGTCCCGAACCGTCGGTAACTGCCAATTAACGCTGCGCAACATACGAGAAGAACGAAGATCTCATTTGCACAGCGGCGGAAGACAGCAAACATTTTGTAAGACTTTGTTAGTGAAATATTTGTTACAAGAACTGGGGAGTGTGGATAAAAACTGGAGCGTCTGGAAGCCTGTCGTCCTATAGCATCCTAAGACCGGAGATTAGCTGTGGTCACTGTAGTGACTAGGTGACCAGTCAGATGATCGAGGAAGCGTGGTTCGAACTTGGCAGGGGTAAGTGATCTCTTTTCCCAAGCCTCCAGACCGACTGCGGTGCCCACCCAGTCTTTTATTCAGTAACTACCTCAGCGATATTCCCGGAGGTGGGGGGGGGGGTAAAGCGACAGTGTCAGGAAGTTAACCACACAGCTTATCTAATGTCGAGGCTAAGAATGAGGAATGAGCGGAAATTTAGTTTCACTCCCGCATTTTACTTCACGGGGTGAAAAAGGGAAATTTGTTTTCCAGGTATACGAGTATAATATCCCAAATTTATAATTTATTATTTTTACGTTTGTAAAGGTCTAGTAAATCTTAGTAAGTTTATTTATGATCCTTTCAGACCTAGTATGGGGGAAAATGGAGGTCTCTTTACGTTTCTTAGTATGTATTAAAACTACCAACCTGAATCGGAATATATTGAATGGTTTCAGAACTGACACTTCGAGCCGTAGGACAGAAGAATATACAAGACAAAATCAAGGAAAAACTTATGCATTTAGTAAACAGTAAATATACAAATGTCGGGTTATGTAATGTATCTCTTAATACCAGTAACGGGAGTAGATAATTTTTGTACTGATACTGTGTATTTTATTACAAGTAAGTTACAGTAAACTATTAGTGTTTGGACTCGTTAAATTTAGGACCACGGTTTGGTTAGCAGAGGGCTTACCCTGAACTCTGAATTGCAGCTATCCTTCTATGGGCATCACGTACAGTACAGCACTGACCGGTTTAATGCGACGTAAGTTTTTAAAATAATTTTGCATTTTACTCCACATTAGAACACAAAGCTCTGCGGTTTCTATTTGCTTCACTCTCCTTACACGTAACTAAGTAATTACATAATTGACCACCTAGCTAACTAGCTGACCGACCCACTAACTACCCACCCAACCAACCAACCAACCAACCAACCAAAGGAAAACCGACCCACCAACCAACCAACCAACCAATCAACCAAAACCCCACCAACCCACCCACCCAAACAAACAACCAAACAACAAAGCCAACCAAGCAACCAAACAAATATCCAACCAACCAACCAAACCAACCAACACAGACCAAACCAACCCAAACAAGACCATACCAACCCAAATCAGACCAGACCAGACCAACCCAAACCAGACCAGAACAACCCAAACCAGACCAGACCAACTCAAACCAGACCAGACCAACCCAAACCAGACCAGACCAACCAGACCAACCAAACCAACCAAACCAACCAACCAAACCAACCAAACCAACCAACCCACCAACCAACCCAAACCAACCCAACCCAACCCAACCCAAACCAAACCAACCCAAAACAACCCCACCAACCAACAAACCAACCAACCAACCAAGCAACCAAGCAACCAACTGAGTAATTAAAAAACTAACTGCACGGAGCAGGTTCCTTCTTGAGTAGCTAACAGTTCCTTAGTTTGTCAAAAAATTTCGTGCATTTTATGGAACACGAAGATTCATTACCGTTATATATAAAAGTCAATCCAAATTCACTTGTAGTCAATTTACATACTGAGTAGGTAATATGTAACAATAATAAATGCAAATCGACAGCAAGTGCATTTTGTTGGATTATAACAGTGATTGTCTCGTCAAGGAAAACATAAAAACACCAAGACATTGTCGAATTCCCAAGAGTTCGCCTCTTCTCCATATACTGAGCCAGCTGATTCAAGTGCACGCTATTTCTTATTTATTGAAAAACCACTTCAATATTATTCTCCTACGTAGGTCTCTTTGTCTTCTATGTTGTCCCGTTCCCTCAGTTACTTCCGCCAAGCCCTGTGTACTTCTCTTCGTCCTGATGCATGTCACATGCTCAGCTCACGTCGTTACCCTCGATATCTGTCACCAGATTAATATTTGTTTTGGATAACAAGTCATGAGGCTCTTCACTGAGAAATGTTACTGCCCTACTTCCGCCTTGTTAGGCTGAAATAACTTTCTCTGTACCTTTTCCTGAGCATCTTCATTTTGTATTCCTCCTTTCATAGGAGAAACCAGTTTACGCACTCATATAAAACAGGCAAAACCATTTTCATGAACCTTTTCTGACAACTAAACTCATTTTCTCTTGCTACTACCGTCTCTCATGCATGTGCTTGACTGAATAAAGGGTGAGTTTTGTTAGGATACCAGTCGAGCTTCCAAGTTGATCGTCGACTAACTCCCTTCTCTTTGTCTCCATCTTCCTAACTTGCCGGAATGATTCCAGATAATATTTACGTCTTCTGTGGAATGAGGTCATGTTATTTTATAAAGTAACATAGACAGACCCTGCCACCAACAAAGGAACATGAAATGTGACATTAAAATATTCACCACTTTGAAATACCTACTCTTATTAAACACGGACTTGGGTAAGTAAAGTCGTCCTGCGCCTCTCATGAATGAATATCAGGGAGTAAGCGTGAGGCTCCACACATTATTAACCTCAGCACTAGATGGAGGTGAGAGGCTAACTTCATGCCCCAGGCATTTTAACTCTGGGAAAAAAAATCCTGTACTTACGGATTAGGAGAGTTGGTGGGGCCGCAGTCGGTTTTAACGCCCGTTAGAAAAGAAAACTCTCCCGACTCCACTGCAAATGAAAATACGAATCCTCGGTTTTTCAGCACACAGCCTAGACTCTGTACCGGCTAGACTATCCCGGTTCTTATATGTAATGTTTTTGTAGAATATAAAATATGCCATATCTATGTAGCTACAAGACATAACACATGTTAAAATACAGATAAATGATCTCCACTTGTGTTCTCATAGTACTGCACTGTTTACGCAGTACCGCAAAATGAATTTTCAAAGCAGCAGAAAACCCCTCCACCCAAAACTGTTCAGAAACCCTTGGATTCATGCAGATTTGTTTAGCAACGCTCATTAGAACCTTAACCTTGAAACTTCTGAATAAAATTTTACTTTCTGTTATACGGCAGGAACATGAGAAGTTCATACAACAATGGGCATTCGGTTCAATAGAAACTGGTGCTGCATATAATGTGTTCCACCTGGAAAGCCAGGGTTCCCCTAGAAGCAGATGCCTGAAAATCTTGTTACACGTTCGTATGTTGCAAACAGAATTGGGAAGAAAACAGTAACGCAAAAATATTTAAGAAATCCCCCGGAAAGGTACCAAAGGTCATACGTTAAGGAATGTCGTGGAATTGGAAAAGTACGAAGAAGTTAACAGCATACTGAATCAGGTCAAAGGCAGCAACCTTTCGGTCCAGAAACATGGTCTCTTCTGTTCCCTGTCTACATAATGGCGTTATTCAGGCTTGGCTTGCAATCACATTATCACGCAAACCGCCCGGTTGTCAGATTGCAGAGACTTCTGGCAAGACATTACCGACTCTTCAGAAGAATCTACCACCTCCATCTTCGGAGTGTGCCATAACTCATTTCACTAGAATCCAAAATTTCGCTGCATTGAAATCGTCATAAGCCTGATTACTACAGAAGCAGCTAGTTAAGAAATGAGTGCGTTTATCGGTTGTTCCATTGTACACGTGCTCTGAGTTATTCATACAACTGCTTTTTGTTTAAGAACACGAACCTTTATTAGTGTCATCCTACTCGTTTATTTCTCACGTCTCTCTTTCTTCCGTTTCTTCCTCTCTTCCTCAGATTTTGTGCACGTCCTGGATAAAATATCTGGGAATTTTGGAAATGATTTTGACTTTGAAACACAGTTGTCAGTTCCTTCACTTCGTACATTCGCCTCTGGCGATGACTGTTTTATCACCAATAAGAGTTATTGCATTTTGCCTTTGTCTGTCCTGTCAAAGTCAGTCTTCTGCTTGGCAGGGCAGTGCAGACACTGATATAACGTAGGAGTAAGTCTTACTGTGTCTTATTTCGTGTAGTTATTTGGATTCCCATTTGTTTTCTTGCATATGTTTCTTTTATGGCCCCATTGTTTGAAATACATTACACCGTACATGTTGTCTGGAACGGGGTTGCACGCCTTTTCGTTTACCCTACATTTTCTTAGAAATAAAATAACCACAATTCCTTCCTCTGGATTTTAACTGGAGTTATTTGATTCTCCTGCAACATCAATTGTGTGCAGAAAAAGTATTCAACCGTATATTTGTTTTCTTAGAAATTTATTGGGAGCTTGGAAGTTTTCTTCCAGTCAGTTGTTAACAAATGTTCGGTACTGACAGATCCAAGTTCGAAACGAGGTCTTAATTTTGAAACACGTTTACATACCCGTAAACGTCCAAAGAGGAAAAGTGCATACTCTGTCGAATATTATACCAAACAAAGCGAATTTAATATTTGTAATAACTGGCGGGTGTAATTTTTCAACCACATCACTCCCTGTACACATATAACGACAGCACACAATTTTACGGCTCCTGTTAATTAATATCTTGCATAGTAATTTAAAATATGTTTTTCCGGAAGTTATGCTGTCATAGTATGTGTGCTCGATTCCCGTTTTTTATATTTCTTATCGCAATCGAAGACCCTTTCAATTATCATTATCAAACTTCCATCTCGCCGGTCACAGTTGCCGCGCGGTCTAAGTCGTAGGTGTGTAGTCCCTCGCCTCCTGAGATGGTGGGTTCGAATCCCATCGGGGTCATGGAAGTCTGTCTGTTATAGGTGTTGCTTGTTGTAAGGTAGAGGTCTCTGCAACGAGCTGATCACTCGTCCAGGGGAGTCGTACCGACCGTGGTGCGTCGTTGTGTGTGATCTAGAAACGTCGTTATTGAGGAGTCCTTGGCCCACTGGAGGTTGTTGTAGCGCCCCCCCTCCCCCAAATACTTTAATCTCGCGCGAAGCTTATGTTGGATGATTAAAAACGCATTCTTGGATGTTGCTAAATATCAGTTTTCAAGGACCTTGTTTCCGTTGAACTGACAGATATTACTTACTTACTCCATGGTCCAGAGTCCTTCTAGAGAAGCTAACTGGTTTGCAGCTAATCAAGAAATTCCCCGCATTTCACGAAACCCGAAGGTTCATTACCGCAATCACAAGCGTCCGCCACCTGTCCCTATCCTCGGCCAGCCCAATCCAGTCCATATACCCACATCACACCTCCTGGAGATCCGTCCTAATATTATCCACCCATCTACG
>Ga0123353_10018899_pt1 | contig 10215 bp, 6 predicted proteins | sample TergutLab28metaG_3_FD_92763 | JGI IMG/M metagenome (GOLD analysis project Ga0123353, IMG submission 92763) | Labiotermes labralis P3 segment gut microbial communities from Petit-Saut dam, French Guiana - Lab288 P3 | ecosystem: Host-associated > Arthropoda: Insects > Digestive system > Gut ...
CACTAAAGCATAGGCATGAAGAGCACTCAAGGTAGACATAATATGTGATAAGCTTCCAGGTTCACATGGTGGCTATTACTCTCTATGTTCTGACACCTTACCATCTTGTCGATGGACACCAACATCTTGGTGGGGCATGCACTATCATCTTCAGGGTCAGTGTGAGGTGAGGTAACAGTGCAGCCAATGCATACAGGCAGGTTGACACAGGCAAGATAGTCCTTGCCTCCAGTTTTCTCACTGGTTCACTTCCTCCTGTGGTTCTGGGTGGCCACTGTCCATGTCAATCTGTCATTAATACTCTAGCACCGTTTCTCACGTTTTCACTTCACTGTTCCTATTAGGCCAAACAGACCACTTGGGCCATGCCGTGGCTAAGGATTTTAGTCAGCAGCCTCTCATCACACAGATCTGGGTTTGATCCCAGTAAGTCTATGTGGGATTTGTGATGTACAAAGTGGAAGTGGAACATGTCTCTCCAAACCATTAGTTATACGCTGTCAGTATCATTCCACAATGATCCATACTCATATTTCTTTCATCTTTGAGTATCATCGAAGTTACATAATCTCAGTGACTAATTTTATTGTAAAATAACCCCCACCCCTCTCTCTAGAACATGGCACTTCCACTTCTCACCCTTCCATAGTTCTGGGTTGCCACCTTCTGTGCCAGTCTACCTATATAATCTGGCTATTCTCTCTTCCTAGCTACTTTGACCATGATACGGTGCCATTTCCTTCAAAACATTGGTTGCACCAAACAAGATGACATGGTGTTACAGCCCAAAAGACCAAAATCTGAACACAAGATGTTAACCAAATAACATGACATATGAAATTTCACATTTTGTAGTGATTTGAAACATTGTATAGGTAAGAAGGAAAAGCTGTGGCTGCCAAACTGCATTAAACTAAACCACACTAAACCAATTACAATATGTATTACTTTCCATAAATCCTCTGTTATGCATATTACTGTCTGCATCACATGAAACACATTTGTATCTAATTTTTTTTGTAAATTTGTCTGTCATATGTGAAAGGCAGTCAGTAAAAAAGTATTTTTACTTATCAGTATTAAAATATCTGAAATTGTACCTTACTACTGTTGGTTTTTATATGCTACTGAATGTGATGTACTTTCAGTACAGTAGTAACATAAGCAAAAGAACTTGTCAAGAATGCTGTTCAGATTTTGACTCCCGGTTTGTATGTTAATTTGTCATTTTCAAGTTCTCTTGTTAGAATGACAGAGGTACCAATGCTGCACCCAAAGCACTGCACTTGCTTTGTAGCTTCTGGGCAGGCTGAGCACTTTGATCTTTTTTTTTTTTTAATTGTTCTGCTCTATTCCAGCTGAACTGATATGATCTGTTTTGAGCACACCTATGTAATTTGCATGCAGAATCACATTACATTTGTGTACAGATTTGAACATTCACTGTCTGAATGCCATGTGACACACATCACTACATGCTTGCATAAATGATACTGTTCGGGATGTATTCCCTTCTGTGAGGGTTTCAAAACCACAATGTAACAACTAGCCCTGCTGATGGCTGACACTTCAACATTTTTGAACATTAGTTCCCGAATAAAAGAGAAATCATATCAATAGACTTCAGATTCTCTGACATGATCAAAATAACTAATAGTAATAAGCAGACCTTCAAAAGTTTGTTTATGTATAATCTTCATCAGTGTGTAAATGAGTAAAATTATCCATATAAAAATCCTTGGCAGGTATTTACTTAGGCTCATTACACACACACACACAAACACACATTCCTTGACATTTGGTATGCCTCCGAGTTTGATAGGCAACTTCAGTATGTGCAAGGTTAATACATACCCTATGTAGTATGCAGCTGCTTCACTACACCACAAACTGAATGTCTGTCAGAGCCACAGTGCTTACTGTGAAGTCTGACTGAGTGAGAAATTTGTATCTGGGTGAGAAATTGAATAGATAATACTGGACCAAAAAAAGTACCTATTATTCATCTGAGACGTGGTTCCTCCCCTTGTCAATATAATAATATTTATCAAAATATGAAAAAGTAATAACACTCAAATAAAGAAGAGGACATGTATACATGTAATTAAAAAAATACTAGGAATGAGGATTTGAATAGCACCCAAAAGCAATACCACTTTACTTGTAAATTGTCTTAAGAGGCATGGCTACCAAACACATCAGCAACAGAACAAAACACATACAATTCAAAATATACCTGTATGTTCGGTATCAGGTCCATGGTGACAACAAGGAAGCAAGGAAGGAGGATACAGAGAATTAATCTTCATATATACTGAATATTCCAGTTATGACAGGGATCATAACAGAGTTGCCTCAGACACTGGTACACTGGAACAGGCCTTATTTCAGGATTCTGTTCTGCCACAGGACTTCCAGTAAGCACAGTTTCGAACCACAACATTTTGTACAAATACCCCACCTGAGTATTATTTTGATATTACAAGACTAACAAATAACTGGCCAAAGCAACAGCAGCACCTGCACATATACAAGGGGAACTTACACTGGGTACATGGCAACCCCTTGCACACCTTCATGACGGAAGGCCTTGGCTGGTCCCGGCAGGCGTTGCCCGCTGGTTTCTTCGTGCCGTACCACACACACTGCAGGATGCGGTACTTGATGCCTTGTGTCTCGCAGGGGGCTGCACACTGCACATGCACACAAGCATGCATGCTAAAGACGAACAAATGCTTATGCTAAACGACACTGTGCACTCATGGAGGTGGACTGATGGTCATTCACAATTGTTCCCATCTTCATTTAGACACACATAATAAGTAAAATTTGTCTCCGTAAATATCAGCTCAGCTTTTAGTGTCATCCACAGTTATTTGTGTCATCACTTAAAGGAGTCTTAGTGCCACATTTCTAGGCCTTTCCACTTTCTTAATATCTAGTATGCCTTCTTGAAGAAATTTTATCTTTACAGCTAGTCTTCTTCTACTGTATTAACTGATGATAAAATGCTTTCATTTCATTACAGTGAATATTTCATTAAGACGCACTGGAAGACCATATCAGCCTGTCATTAGGATTATGATCTCCCAGATTATGGCATTACAATATCCGGCAGATGGAGATAGCAGCCTTTTATTAAATGTTGGTACATGTCTAGCTAAACTAACTATTGGACTAAACAGTGTCACAACCCGCAATACAATAGTCTTAATATTCACTGCCAGGAGACTCTCTAATTTCATATAGTCAGTGAGTTTTTAATTTTTTGAAGTGTTGTGGATGAGGAATTAATTCTTCTTGGATGTGATGCAGCATCAAATCCAAGAACAATAAATATCTTATACAGTCTATTTTTTTAAGCATTTTGTTTAATGATGCTGTCAGCTACTAAGATGATAGAGCCCTGGTGACCAATGAATGATTATGGATCATTGGTGGAATCGTACTGACAGGAGACAACAGAAACGTTCAGAGAAAAACCCATACCCACGCCACTTTGTCCACCACAAATCCCACATGGACTGGCTTGCAATTGAATCTGGGCCTCTGTGATAAGAGATTGACAACTAACTGCCCTAGCCATGGTATGGCCTTGTACAGCCTGTCAACAGAGTTCTTTCTGTTCAGGATAATATGAGAAAATGTGGACAAATGCACATGCCCAGTAGGACTTTAATGTTCAAGCTTAGGATTGCAGCTATTCAGGACTGTTTGTTATTCACTATAAAATTTCTGCTATGAATGTATACATAGCAGACAGAATATTTGTATGTTTCACTTTTTGTAAACTGTAACAGCAGATATGACAGAGATATCAGCCCATCTCCATGATGCATGCAGGTGTAGTTCAAGATGCTTGCACACATTTTGTGAGGGTCTCAATATCACAAGTGTTGGCTCCTGTAAGAGGCTAGATCAAAACAAACTTAAAACACAGAAGGAAATAATTTTAAACAAACATTGTTCAGAACTGCATTACCTGATTATATGAAGTTATTTACCTAGTTACTTACTTACTTCAGCAGTACTGTTATACAGTGTAGCCACCATAATTCTGTCCATTCATCAAGGAGGAAGAGAGGGATAGAGAATGTGGAATGCATGGGAGAGATTAGAATTGGATACACATTATGGGTCAAGAAACCTGAAGGGAAGAGACCTCTTGGTAGACTCAGACCTACATGGAAGGATAATATTCAAATGGATCTTAAAGAAATAAGGGGGGGTAGGAGTAGACAGGATTAGGACCAATTATGGACTCTCGTAAACAGGAAAATGAACCTTTTGGTTCCATTCAAGGCAGGCATTTTCTAGAATATTTGAGCTGCAGTTAGCTAGCCAAGAATGATTCTACCCCATGCAGTTAATTTTGCAATTGCAAAATCCATTCATATTGCAGTGCCAATTACTCTCATCCATGAAGGAAGAACCTGCAGTATTTAACAAAACAAACCCCAGAAAAGGTGCGCTGAGTAAGCTTGCTGGAAAAGTTCCAGGAAGACAGCAATGCTTCTACTGAGATACTGTATTTCTCAGAATAAAAATGTGAGCTGGGGTGTGCTGCTATGTAAATGTATGCTACAAATGTTTTATACAAAGATGGACACTGCAGTACCTACTCACTCACACCTTCCAGGTCTGTTTATTACTGTCATTTAGTGCTCGTATTCATAATTGTTACTGATTCTGACTGCAAAATTTACAGGGACAGAATGGTAAATAAATGTTGCTTGTAATTAACACAGATTTCAATCAGTGGCAGTAGCAGTAGTAGTAGTAGTAGTCATAGTAGTAGTAGAAGGAAAAGGTAGAGAGTTTAACCTCAAGGTCCGTGATAAGAGTATGTTATACTGACACAAATACTGAACTTCCTCCATCATATTATTTATTGTATTAAAATATTTTTTGCTTCCATCATCAGGTAGGATAACATAATTTAAAATAATGAAACTGCTTCTGTTGGGTCCATCACATTGAACCAGTCTCTTAGAGATCAGAGACAGCAAGCTCTCAAAACGCAGTATTTTTAAGAAGTGGTATTGTAATCAGATAATGGATAATGTCCAGTTCAAGTGTCACAGTCAAGAAGATCAGGGTGTAGTTCCATCAGATACAAACATAAAGTAAACTAAAAGCAGATTACTACTTACAAAAGCAAAAGTCTTTTATGCATGGAACACAACCATTTCTTTTTTTTTCTTTGTTTGAACATGTAGCTATGTTTAAATAATGAAAAGAAAATAAGTTGTTGTATTTGATGGATAAAAGACCTTTTTGTTTTTATGTGTTCTAGAAGCACAATGGCATGTCCTCAATTAAAGTAGATTACTACTTACCATAATGCCTTCATAAGTGCCAAACAGTAGATAATGACCTTCAGTGTAAGAGTAGTGTAGCCTGATTCATGACATTCTGAGGTTTACTCAGTGTCAAATAGAATGCAGCTATGTACTTTATGCATGCAGGTGCATGTGGTGTGATATCTGAAAGCAAGACTACAAAAAAAAAGAGTTCCAGAAAGCAGGGTGCAGACTAAAGTGCATGTACGAACAACTAAGGCATGTTCCTAGGGAACAGAGGTGACCGCTGTGCTGTACTATATTACACAACACAATATCACGAAACTTTCGGCATAATTTCAACTAAAAAGTGTTGATTATGGCTATTAATAAATCTATTTCTAGTCTCTTACACAGAGTATACCAGGAGGAATCTGCCACACACTGGGAGAAAGTATGTTAGGTTAACTTACATAAATATAACCAAATACACCTACATCCAAAGCTGTGTAGATAATGATGACAAAAATGTAATCTTCATACAGTTCCACATATTGCACCTTCTTAAGATAATGTTTAATCCATACAGTGTGCAGGTCTGTCCTTCAGCCAAAGCCATATATACAAACTAACTCATCCTCTCTAAAGCACTTGGAACTCTAAGGAATATTTCTATGAAACAAGTTTTTACAGTTTAATTAATATCTTTCTGTCAGTCTTATGCCAATTAGATGTTAAGTACAGGTGTTAACATTACAATTTCCTGTTTTCTTTAAATACATATTTGATAATCAAAAAATGTATAACAACTTTCATTCTTTAAAATCTATCCCACTATCACCTCCTCAACTGTTCAAATATGGGTACAGGTATTGGCTATACCAATGTTCTCCGACCTACAGCCGATTCCTCCCTGTATACCCTGTGTACAAATTCCATAGATAGAGCACTGTGGTGTAACGTCCAGTACGTCCCCATATTAAAGAAGTGCAAATTTTTAAAACTTTCCTCATTCCTTCCAGTGAAATGCTGGTAGCTTTGTTCTGTGTTTTATTGTGTGCTGCTGTTAGTAATTCAGACTATATAGTAATAAATGGTAGGATGACTGATGAATTGCAAAGTATTTAGAAGGAAGGAGTCATTTCTTATTTAAAGTAATATTCTGGTATGTACCTGCATGGAATAATAAAACGCATGAATATCCAATGACCTAGCCGATACCAACTAGACAACTCCCAAATACAAGTCTTAGAGTTTGCTGCTACACCAGTCCATTCAGCACTTGTATCTTAAAACAGACCATGGCAGTTTCAAGTATCTTCACATTTGAAATATCCTATGCAGCCAGCAAGAACTGATAAATATTTAAAAGAAAACAAATGATCTAATGTTTTAAACTGTGAAAGTTTTTGTTACAGAGAATCAAGAAAGTGTCAATTACTAGTTAATACAGTATTATGTATTATACCTCTTTAACATTTCTGTCAGTTTATAATGTTACTTTCCTTCTAAATGTTTAATGTTGTGACAGTAAATGGCAGAAAGACCCTTGCCTGTTGTCTCTTTTTATACAAAGAGTTCCAATATTTCACATATCTTCTTGGTACTCAGAGTATACACAGTGTCTGCTCTGACCACAATTCAGCATCTGGTTGGTCACTTTCAGTCACTAGAAGTGAACCCCAGCACCACTTTCCTGGATCAATGGTATATGAAGTCAGATGATGAGAAGCTGCCATTAAATAACTTAAGAAGCAAGAGGATTTGTATTTTCTCTGTACCTGTAAGATCCCTCCAGAAATTTATGGGCACAGTGTGTGTAAGCAATTTAATAAGGGCCAAGATCTACTAGACATGGGTTTGAATGATGGCTGTAATACAAGGGACATTCTGCAGTAGGACAATAAACTGATACAGTGCATAGGTTAATGCAAGATTTCACAATCATAAATGCAGTGTTTAGAGTTCACTACATGTAAGCCCAAGAATTTTGACATGAGAAGCAGGCAAATATAAAACTCTTCCTATGCACATTATCAAGGCACGGGGAGGGCTGGTGTTATAGATCCAAACCTAGATACAAGAAGTAGCACAAAAAAAAGTCCCAGAAGTGAGAGAATTAAAAAAAACTACACAGAATTAAAAATTCATACCACAGAAAATTAATTAATAAATAACAAGACAAAAAAATTTTTGAAAACAAAAAAAAAACGCCGAAGAGTGAGACTAATAATGATATGGAAAAAATATGTTAGGAAAGGTATAAAGGAGAAGATAGGAGGAAACCAAGGAGAGGGAAATATAGAAGGACAGAGGTGTGTGCAGATGGGAACAACAGGTTAGGAAAGGTGTCAAACAGGAGATGGGAGAAAACTGAGGAATGGGAGCTATGGCAGGAAAGACAGAAGAAAGGATCAACTGCTAGGTATAAAAGTAAAACTTGGAAGAGGAGGAAGAAGAAAGCAAATAAAAAGGAGGACGAGGAGGAGAAGGAGGAGATGAAAAACAAGAATAAGAACAAGAATAGTTGTCATATGAGAGGAAAAGGGACTGCAAGAAATTATGCAGCAAAGTAAGTTTCTACATTTTAAAGAATGTGAATGAAGTCACCATGGTCTACTTGAGGTATAGCATTGTATAGGTAACTAAACTAAGGCCATAGAAAGTGCTCATTTCTGACTGAGCATTGATCTGCCTACGTTACAGTGCGAGAATTTGCTATGTTCCGCCGTTTGAAGAATATGACGACATTTATGTGCACAAAATTTCTTTCTGGGAAATGTCGCAATAAGCTGCATTACCTGCGGCAGCACCAACACGCTTACTTCTGTGAACCAAAATACTACTTGAAGTAGAAGCTGGCTCTAAGGGCTGTCTGAGGCAAAGGACAACAACAACAACAACAACATATATTGGATTTGAGGTCCTTATTGCCAGAAATAAACGGTTTACAATTAGAATTAACAGCACTGCGCCCACCCATGTGCATTTTGAGTGCACTGTCCTCACCTCAGACCATTCCCCAACTTTCCACGTGCCCTTACACTTGTCATTGTAGCACTCCTGCCGTTGCGGAGGTTTCTCTGCCTCACTGCACAGCTGCAAGTCCACCTCTGTGCCATTGTTAAGCTGACAGTCTACATCACGTCGCTGCATTGCTGCACAGACATAAACATTTGAACACAAAACTTCCTACCTACACAAACGATACTGACATCAAGAGTGATAATTTTATTGAGAATAACAACAGTCAGTTTTCAAAGAAGTACAAGTAATAGTTCTGTGTCAGATAATAAAAAACAGTGCACATAAGGGAATTTAAAAAATTACCATATCTAAGAAGGTCAGTTACATTTATACATGTGAGCATTCTAATTTCTAGAAACTTTTGTAAAATGCAATGTGCAGAAACAAAGAAGTAAAAGACTAGCACTAAAGTGTACTATATCCTCAGTCTTCTTGTGTATGTACACATTAATACCAGTCCTTAACTACTGCATCTATGAGGAAGGACACTGTGCCATGTCCAGTGTACTTCAATCCTGAGGAAAGCCCTTTGGACCAGTCAGTTAGGAGGTTGGTTGGGCCTCAAAATAAATAACCAAAATTTTGTATACATTTCCGGTTTATCTCTAGGGATTTCTAAAAAAAAGTGAGTGAACGGAGTAGTTGTGCCCCCTCCCAGAATTCTACATGTTTTATTCCCCTCATGGCAAACAAACCCTACTTGAGTACCATGAAGAAGACAGGAGTAAATGAAAGTGTAGACATATGTATGGTTTATAAACCCAACAAAAGGTCATATTTTTTAATCACTGTTCCACATGTCAGTGTTTTGTCACCAAGCTCATGCCAACTGTGTTCATAAGCACACAACAGTACACATCAAACTAAATTCCCCTCATTCTATATACTACACTTTAGCAGAGTAAGAGCAAGACAATGTATCACTCTAGAGCTGTTCTTTACCTTTGTTATGCTTATGTTACATTACTATTACTCATGCATCTTCTGTGGGTTTGTGTTATGCTTTCAATTTAAAAGTTCCCAAAACTCTAGACAAGGATGACAGGAGCTTGCAAAGCGCTCCATTGCACTGTTTTCAATACTTTCACTGCATAAATTTAAACTGATGGTCACATTTTGACCTCTCTCACTGCATGAAGCAGACTGCTTTCTAAATGTGAGACACAGTTATTGATTTGGACTTTTCTTGCATGCCCTGTGCTGTCTCTTTATTTTCTAGCATCATTTTCTGTTTTTATGAATGAATGAACAAAATGCCTCGACCCTCTTCAGTCCTTCAATTAATTTTTTATTTTTGTTTCCTGATCAGCTCTTTCCCATCACTTTGATGTGTTCTAGTACCCAGCGGAAGGATCTTGTTCTAGGTCATGCTTTAGTCTTCCTTCAAAATGTAATTCTCAGAAACCTGTTCTATTAGTCAGTTTTACATGCCCACAACATTTTATAGTCCTTTCTTTTCCAAATGAAACATAACATTTTAAATTTCAACAAATTTAATTTGATTTTAATCTCAATAAATCTGGATGGGGAGCAGGGGGAAGTGATGACTTGTTTTACCAAAAACATTTTCTCTAAAGTCCTTAAAGAATTTTGTTTGATAGTAAAGAAATATATACTTGATATTCCTACAACACAGACTTCACAGATCATGCATATTTTTCCAACAAAAATTTCAGAGTATATTGAAAGCCATTCAGTCTCTGGACTTATCCAACATCCGTTGTAAAAAAAAAATGAAAACAGAGTTTCACAAACTAATTCTGTCTCCATCAACACATAAAAAGTTCGGGGCATATCTACTCAGCTGGGCCACCTAGACAGAATTATTTTCAGTCACTGAGGAACCTATGATGGATTAACTGTCGCATTATACAGTGGGGTATGCTACAACGAACGATGCTACTAC
>Ga0123353_10018900_pt1 | contig 10215 bp, 9 predicted proteins | sample TergutLab28metaG_3_FD_92763 | JGI IMG/M metagenome (GOLD analysis project Ga0123353, IMG submission 92763) | Labiotermes labralis P3 segment gut microbial communities from Petit-Saut dam, French Guiana - Lab288 P3 | ecosystem: Host-associated > Arthropoda: Insects > Digestive system > Gut ...
ATCATGCTGCGGCTCAAAAGCCCGGGCTTTGAGCGCTTCTTTCAATCCAACATGCTGGAGGCCACCTTCGGCGGCGGCGAGGCCAACGTGGCCGTGTCCCTCGCCAACTACGGCATGGACGCCGCCTTTGCCACGGTGCTGCCGCAAAACGACATCGCCCAGGCCTGCCTGCGCTCCTTGCGCGGCTACGGGGTGGACGTATCCCAAGTGCGGCACGGCGCGGGCCGCATGGGCATCTACTTTTTGGAGACCGGCTCCAATCAGCGCGCTTCGAAGGTGATCTACGACCGTGCCGAGTCCAGCGTCGCGCTGGCCGGGCCGGGCGCCATCGATTGGGAGAAGGCCTTGGCCGGCGCGGGTTGGTTCCACTTTACCGGCATCACCCCGGCCATCTCTAAAAGCGCCGCCGATCTTGTGCTCGAGGCGCTGCAAACCGCCAAGAAGCTGGGCGTGCACGTGTCGTGCGACCTCAACTTCCGCAAGAACCTGTGGAAGTGGGGCAAACGGGCCGACGAGGTGATGCCCGAACTGGTGCGCTACGTGGACACCGTGATCGCCAACGAGGAGGACTTCCAGATGTCGCTGGGCATGCCGACGGCTTCCCACGTGGAGTCCGGCGAGCTGGACGCCGAGGCCTACCGCGCCGTGGCGACCGAGGCGATGCAGCGCTTCCCCAACGTGGCGCGGGTGGCCATCACCCTGCGGGAGAGCAAGAACGCCAACATGAACGATTGGTCGGCCTGCCTGCAGGACGGCAAGGAATTTTATGTGTCCCGCAAGTACGCGATCACCGACATCGTAGACCGGGTGGGGGGCGGCGACTCCTTCGGCGGCGGCCTGATCTTTGGCCTGCATGCCTACGACGATGCCAAGACGGCGCTGGAATTCGCGGTGGCCGCCAGTTGCCTAAAGCACACCATTGGCGGCGACTTCAACTTGGTGAGCCGCGCCGAGGTGGAGGCGCTGATGAAGGGATCGGGCTCCGGGCGGGTGCAGCGGTAAGGCATCTCCGAAACCGTCATTGCGAGCAAAGCGAAGCAATCCAGACAAGCGCTTTCTGGATTGCTTTTTCTTGTTTTGCACTTGCGCTGTAACGCCATGTGCGTTGCAATAGGGGTGAGGAGTTGACGATAATGGAAAAGACCGCTACGCTGAATCTCAGGATCAGCCCGGAGGTTAAGAAATCCGCCGAAATGGTGCTGTCCCAGTTGGGGGTGCCGATGGCGATCGCAATTGACATGTTTTTGAAACAGGTTACGCTGACGGGCGGCATTCCCTTTGCCGTCACTTTGCCAAAGATCCCTGACAGCTTGAACGCGGACAGGATGAGCACGTCACTGATTCGGGAAAAGCTGAATGGAGGTTTAGCGGACATTGAGTGCGGAAGGCTTGGCCCGGCCAGAGAAGCACCTTTGTAGGGGCGCGCATTGCGCGTCCGCAGGTCACCAAACCGGGTTGCGGCGGACGGCCAAAGGCCGTCCCTACATAAAAACGCGCATCATTTTCTCGGAATTTCAATAAAAGGCGGAGAAGTGCTCTTATCGTATAAAGTTGGTGCGTACCCGCGGCTCATCCAGGGCCGGCGGGGCAATGCCCGCCTTTTTGCCGGCCTCGATGCAGCGCAGCAGCCACACCATGTTGCGCCCCAGCACGCGCATGACTTGCAGCCCCTCCTCATCTTGGCGCACATCCTCGGGTGTGTGGCCGTGCACCATGTTCCAGTACATCGAGGGCGCCATGGGCATGCCGGCGATCGGCAGATACTTGTTGAGCTGATCCAGCGCGGCGGTGGTGCCGGCCCGGCGCGCGGAGACCACGCAGGCCGCCGGCTTGTGAGTAAAAGCTTTCCCGGCATAGAACATGCGGTCCATGGCGCAGATCATCGCCCCGTTGGCCCCGGCATAGTACACGGGGGAGCCGAACACGAACCCGTCGGCGGTTTCGGCCTTTTCCAATATCGCGTTCACGATGTCGCCATCGTATGCGCAGCGGCCGCTGCCCGACCGCTTGCAGTGGGCGCAGGCGGTGCAGCCCCGGATGGGCGCGGCGCCGATGTGCAGAATCTCCGTGCCGGCGCCCTCTTTTTGCAGCGTTTGCGCGACCTCGCTGAGGGCCGTGTAGGTGCAGCCCCTTTCCCGCGGGCTGCCGTTGATCAACAATACGTGCATGATGCCACCTCATTTCCATTTGCTTTTTTTCATTTTCGCTTGCTCATCTTCTCGTTCCCGTGCTTGAAGTGCCCGGTGGCCTTTGCCATGATGAGCTGCGCCTGCTGATGGCCGGCGCCGGCGATGTCGGCCAGGAATCGCCGCGCCTTGTCGCCGCCCAGGATGGTTACCGGCTTTCCGTGCCAGCTGATGAACACCTTTTGCTCCTTTGTGGCTTTATATGCAAAGACTTCCTCCGTTAGTTTTTTTCTTTTGTCTATCGGGCTTTTTGGGCTTTCCGTTGTCATGGACTATCCTCCAGTGTTGTAAATCTCTTGATCTCGCCCAGCTCCATGCGGCCGTTCTGGATAGCGTAGCACTGCCAGAAGTAGGTGGCGCCGGGCCGGAGCGGCCACCCCCCGATGTTGTCCACGTCGTACACCATCTTCATGTACGTCAAGTCGGGGAACTCGGTGTCCAGGTACTCGGGAGACAGCGCCAGCAGGGATGGCGATTCGCCCATCAGTATGCCCACCTGCTCCGGCACAGGCCCCAGGAAGGAGAAAACGCCCTCCAGGCGCGCGCTGTGCGCGGTGATTTCCGTGGCGCCGGCGGTGGCCACGTACACAAAGGGCGGGAAAACCTCCGCAGGATCGAGGCGGTTCTTGGTAAAGCCGGGGCTCCTGGGGGCCGTAACGCTAAAGTGCAGGTGCACGCCGGCGGAGCGCCCGGAGGTTCCCATGTCGCCCAGATACAGCCCCTGCTCCACCCGCCTGCCGCGCCGGAGCGAGGGATCCACGTAGGAGAAGTGGGCGTACACCGTGTAGGCGCCGTCGCTGTGCCGCAGCACCACGCCGTTGCCGAATCCGTAATTGCAAAAGCCGTCGAGGGGGTGGTTGGCGACGCTCCTTTTGGAGCAGCCGGCGCGCGTGCCGCAGCGGATACCGGTCTGCAGGCCGTCCGTGTTCTTGCAGCCGGTGAGCGCGTAGATCACCGTGCCGCTTCCGCTGGCCACGATGCTGTCGCCCAGCCTGCCCGCGATGTCGATGGCCTCGTGGGCGCGGGGCGCGTAGCCTTGCGATACGATGCGCGAGTGGGGCGCGGGCCACAGGTATGCGCCGGCCTCCTCGGCATGGGCGGCGGGCAGCGCAAACAAAAACAGCAAAAACAAAGCGCTCGGGCGGATGCTCCGCTTCATCGTTGTACGCCGCATGGCACGCCTCTTTTGTTGTCGGTCGGTTTACCCTTCCCTCTTTCCGCAATACCCGGTAAAGGGGGTGCGGGGGGCTACGGGCGCCGCCCAGCGAGCGGCGTTGCGCAGCGCCAGCTGCACCTCGGCTTGGCGGTAGACCGGATCGGTTTCGTGGCCGGGCTGGAAGTAGAAGACGCGTCCCTGGCCGCGCCGCCAGCAGCAGCCCGAGCGGAACACCTCTCCGCCCGGATGCCAGGTGACGAACACCAGTTCGTCGGGCGCGGGGATCTCGAAATGCTCGCCGTAGGTCTCGTCGTGGGGGATGTCGAAAAAGTCGCCCAGGCCGGCGGCGATGGGGTGGCCGGGCTCCAACACCCACAGGCGGTTGAGCTCCCCGTCGTCGCGCCAGCGCAGGCGGCCGGTGCGCGTGCCCATCAGCCGCTGGAAGAGCTTAGAGCCGTGCCCCGAGTGCAGGCACACCAGCCCCATGCCATCTAATACCCGCGCGTGTACGCGATCCACCACCGCGTCCTGCACTTCCTCGTGCGCGACGTGCGCCCACCAAAACAGCACGTCGGTGTCGTCCAGCACCTGCTGGGTCAGGCCGTGTTCGGGCATGTCCAGGGTGGCGGTGCGCACGGCAAAGTCCGCGCCGCCGAGGGCCACGGCTATGGCGCCATGGATGCCTTCCGGGTACACCGCGCCGATCGCTTCCTCTTCCCGCTCGTGCCTGTACTCATTCCAAATCGTGACACGGATCATGATTTTCTCTCCTTTTGGGCTTGATATGCATCAAAGCAACAAACTTATTCTACACAAAGGGCCGGTTTTCCTGTATAATATCTTTTCTATCTTGCGGCTCCTGATGGAGGGAGGGAACGGCGATGCAAGCGCAGCGGGAGGCCGGCCGCCATCCGGCGATGGACGAGGAGCTGGCGCGCCTGGCGGATACGCTGGAGATCATCGGGCGGGAGCGCGAGCTGGCGGCCCGCGAGGTGGAGGAGCAGGCCCAGCGCGTGCAGCGGCTGCACCTGGAGGCCGGCGGCGCGTACAGCCCCGACGAGCACGTGGCCGGGCAGATTCTCGCCTACATGCGGCAAAGCGCGCACCATCTTTCCCTGGCCCAGGCCAAGCCGTACTTTACGCGGGTAGACTTTGTGCCCGAAGGCGGCGCAAAAGAGACCCCCATAAAAGAGACCCACTACATCGGCAAGTGGGGCGTGCTGCGCAGCGAGGATCTGTCCAGCGTGGTGGTGGACTGGCGCTCGCCGGTGGCCAACCTGTACTACTCGGGCCAGGTGGGGCCCATGCACTACGTGACGCCGGACGGCGAGGCCCGCGGCGAGCTTACCCTCAAGCGGCACCTCGCCGTGGAAGAGGGACGATTGCTCTGGGTGTTCGATACCGACGTGGTGGCGCAAGACGCCTACCTGCAGCAGGCGCTGGCCGCCGTGTCGAAGGCCCGCCTCAAGGAGATCGTGTCCACCATCCAGGCCGAGCAAAACTACGTGATCCGCCATCGGCCGGCCCGGCCCCTGGTGGTACAGGGCGTGGCCGGATCGGGCAAGACCACCATCGCCCTGCACCGCGTCGCCTGGCTGCTGTACGCCTACCAAGACGCGATGGCCCCCGAACAGATGCTGATCCTGGCCCCCAGCCCCATGTTCCTGGACTACATATCGGCGGTGCTGCCCGACTTGGGGGTGGAGCGGGTCCACCAGCAGACCTATTCCGGGCTGGCGCTGGAGCTGCTGGGCAAGGACGCGCCCCGGCTGCTGCCCGACGACGCGCTGGGCCGCGTGCTGGCCCAAACCGGCGAGGAGCGCGCCCGTACCACGACGCGGCTGCGCTACATGGGCTCGCTGCCCTTCCGCGAGGCGGTGCGCGGCTACATCGGGCGGCTCGAGGAGCGCATCGTGCCCGCAGAAGAGATACGCTTCGGGCCGGTGTGCCTGTTGACGCCCGGGCAGGCGCGCAAGATTCTGTTGCAGGAGTTGGCCGCCTTCCCGCTGCGCCGGCGGGTGCGGGAGTTCGGCAAGTACCTAAAGCGCGGCCTGCGTGACGCGCTGGTGCAGGTGGAAGGCTGGCTTACGAAAACCTGCGAGGAGCGGGTGAAGGCCATAGTGGCCGCGCAAGCCGACGGCGAGGCGCGCCGGGAGCGGCTCAAGCGGCTCTACGACAGCCGCGATCAACGCATCGCCGAGGCGCGGGCCGCCGCCAAGGGCTACGTGGACAGGGAGCTGGCGAAGTTTCCCAAGCTGGAGCTTTTGGAGTTGTACGGCGGCCTTTGGAGCGCCGGGCCGCCGGAGGGCGCGCCGGCGGCGGAGGCCGAGGCCTGGGCGCTGGCCGCTACCGAGGTCCGGGAAGCCCTCGCGAAGCGCCGGGTACATACCGAGGATCTGCCCGCGCTGTGCATGCTGCGCCGGGCCGTCGAGGGCTTGCCCCGGCAGGACGTCCGGCACCTCGTAATTGACGAAGCTCAGGATCTCTCGCCCTTCCAGGTGGCGTTTTTGCAGGAGATGACGGGCAATGCTTCCTTCACCGTGGTGGGCGATCTGATGCAGGGCGTGCACGCCTACCGGGGCCTGCAAAGCTGGGGGGAGCTGACCGAAGGCGTGTTCGGCGGCGAGGCCACCTACCATCAATTGGTGACCAGCTACCGCAACACGGTGGAAATCATGGAATTCGCTACCCGGGTAGCCGCCCGGCATCCGGTGAGGGATCAGGCCCAGGCCAAGCCGGTGCTGCGGCACGGGCCCGAGCCCGAGGTGCGCGGCTTTTCCGCCCGCCCCGTAAGGGACGCCTTTGTGCGGGAGCAAATCGAGGCCTGGCGCGGCGAGGGCTTTGCCTCCATCGCCGTGATCGGCCGCGACGCCGCCGAGTGCCGCGCGCTGCATAAAATGCTGCCCGAGGCGTGGGGGGCGCGGCTGGCGCTGGACGAGGGGAGCCCCTTCGAGCCGGGGCTGCTGGTGATACCGGCCGCGCTGGTGAAGGGCCTGGAGTTCGACGCGGTGCTGATGGCCGACGTAGGCGCGGCGCGCTGGGCCGATGACGCGCTGGAGGCGCGGCTGCTGTACGTGTGCCTTACCAGGCCGCTGCATCGGCTGGCGTGCTGCTATGTGGGGGAGAAGAGCGGGTTGCTGGGCTGAGGAGATAGGGAATAGGGGTTAGGGATTAGGGGATAGGGGTTGTGCATGAGAATTTTAGCGAAACACCCAATAAAACGGCTGATCGCGCTAATTGTGGCGATGCTGCTTTGCTGTGGAGGTCTCTTTCCGGCGCTTGCGGCGCTACCGGAAGCCGCACAGGGCCTCGACCGCTACGAGATCGACATCGTGATGGACGCCGCGCGGGCCGTGCTGGCGTGTACCCAGCGCGTGCGGTACACCAACCGCAGCCAGGATACGCTCAACAACCTGTACTTTCACGCGTACCCCAACGCGTTCAAGCGCGAGTACACCTCCCCCGCCGCCGATCCGGAGCTGAGCGCCTATCCCCGCGGCTTCGACCCGGGCGAGATCGCGTTTTCCGGCGTGTGGGTGGAGGGGGAAGCGGTAGCCTTTGCACTGCAGGGCATCGACGAGGCGGTACTGCGCGTGCCGGTGGGCCTGCTCGCCCCGGGGCAGGAGGTGGCCCTGGAGTTTGCGTACACCCTGCGCGTGCCCCTCGCCCACTACCGATTCGGCAGAAGCGAGGGCGACGTTTGGAACCTGGGCAACGCCTTCCCCATCGCCGCGATGTACGAATACGGCGAGTGGCGGCTGGATCCCTACGTGTCCATCGGCGACCCGTTTTACAGCGCCTGCGCCGATTACCGGGTAACGGTGGACCTTCCGCGGGGGTTCGAGGTCGCGGCGAGCGGCGCGCCGCGCGAGCGCGAGGAGGCGGGCGGGCGCACGCGCTGGGCTTTCGAGATCGCAGGCGCCCGGGAGTTCGCGCTCTGTTTCGGCAAGGGATTCAGGGTGGAGAGCGCCGTGGCAGACGGCGTGCTGGTGCAGGCCTACGCTACCTCGGGCGGCCGCGCGCGCCGTGCCCTTCAATACGCCCAGAGCGCCCTGCGCACCTACGCCGAGCTGTTCGGGCCCTATCCGCATCCGTCGTTTAGCGTGGCCGAGGCTGCGTTGGGCGGGCTCGGCAACATGGAGTATCCCGGCCTCGCGATGATCGACCTGGTTCAGCTCGAAAGGAGCGGCGCCCTGGAGTTCGAAATGGCTCACGTGGTGGCCCATCAGTGGTGGTACGCCCAGGTGGGCAGCGACCAAGTACGCTCCCCCTGGCTGGACGAAGCCCTTGCCGAATACAGCGCCCTGCTGTACTACGAGCGCGCCCATGGGCAGGAGGCCTTCGACCGGCTGTACGAGCAGCGGGTGGAGAGCGCTATGCGCATCACCCTGCCTTCGGATCGCACCATCGGCGCGGAGATCGGCCGCTTCGCCTCCCGGTGGGAGTATAAGATGGTGGTGTACCAGCGCGGCGCGGGCATGCTGCACGGCCTTCGCCTGGCCCTGGGCGAGGAAGTCTTTTTGCGGGCCCTGCGCGCCTACCTGGAGGCGCACCGCTTCGGCATCGCCACCCGTCCGGATCTGGTTCGGGCATTCAACGAGGCCGGCGGCAGCAACTGGCAGGGGTACTTCGACGACTATCTGGACGGCGCGTTTTGACGACGCGCTTTATATAAGTAAAAAGCGCGCCGAATGTTGCGCGCACCCTCCCCTTGGTTTATAATATGTAACAAGAAAATCATTGGAGGAATCCCCATGGATCAGCGCGAAACGGACATTGCGGAGCAGCCGGTCCGGGCCCAACAGGCCCATACCTTTTTATGCCCGAACTGCGGCGCGGATATGCGCTTCGATCCGGCCAAGGGCGTGCTCGCCTGCGAACACTGCGGCGCCGAGCGGGCGGCGGATCTGCCCGAGAAATGGGAGGCCGAGGAGCTCACCTGCTTCGAGGACGACAGGCACGCCCGCAAGTGGGAAGGGACGCGCCAGATGGCCTGCGATTCCTGCGGGGGGAGCTGGGTGCTGGACGCCACGGCGGCCGCGTCGGCCTGCCCGTTTTGCGGCCGCGCCCACGTGAACGTGCTGGATGCCGACATGGTGGTGCCCGGCGCCATCGTCCCCTTCGCGGTGGATCGAAAGCGGGCCGAAGAAAGGTTCAAGGAGTGGGTGCGCAAGCGGTTTTTTTCGCCGAAAGCCCTGCGAACCGAGGCCTTTTCCGGGCATTGGCGCGGCATCTATTTCCCCTATTGGACCTTCGACGCCGACACCGCCAGCCAATACACGGCCAGCGCCGGCCATTACTACTACGTGCCGGTGACCCGCACCCGCACCGTGGACGGCAAAACCGAAACCTACACCGCCCAGGAGCGCCGCACCCGCTGGACGCGGGCGTCCGGCCAGGTATCCCGCTTTTTTAAGAACGTGCTGGTTCGCGCGGTAAAGCTCACCGAAAAGGCCGCCGCGCCGGAGAACTTCGACCTCTGCGCCCTCAAGCCGTACCTGCCCGAGTTTTTGAGCGGATTCTTGGCCCGCCGGTACGAGATCGCCCTGGAGGAGGGCTACCGGCAGGCCGGCGAGATCATGCAGCGCCAGATTCATGAGGACATCGTTCGCGACGTGCGCGCCGACGAGGTTCGGGTGCTGGGCGTCAAAACCGACGTTCGGAGCCGGAGCTACAAGCATATTCTGCTCCCGCTGTGGGGGAATCATTACACCTATCGCGGCAAGGAATACGATGTGTGGGTCAACGGCCAGAACGGAAAGGTGTCCGGAAAGGCGCCGCTGAGCCCCTGGAAGGTTACGGTTGCCGTGCTGCTGGGCATTGCGGCCTGCGCGGCTGCGGCGTACCTGCTTAGCCGTTTGGGATAGGCGGCGCGAGCGGGAATAATTTGCAAAAAGGCCCGAACGGAGGCAAGGTTTGCCGCCGGTACCGCGTTAGTTGTTTGTAAAAGCTTTTGTCGCTTTCCACCGATCGATGGGGAGGGAGCCATATGGAGAGCCGCGGGTTGATCGCGTATCTGTTGATCTTGCTGATGGTGGTCAGCATCGGGGGGATGCCGCCCGGCGATATGCCTACCTGGCCGCCGCCGCCCACGCCTACGCCGGTGCCCACGGCCACGCCTGTGCCCACGCCCACGCCGGTGCCCACGGCCACGCCTGTGCCTACCGCTACGCCTGTGCCCACCGCCACGCCGGTGCCTACGGCCACGCCGGTGCCCACGGCCACGCCCACGCCGAATCCCAACCAGTTGGCGCCCGGCATATACCGCACCCTGTGGCGGGGGATGAGCGGCACGGACGTGCGCATCCTGCAGCTGCGCCTGATCGAGCTGAATTACTTGACGGGCACCGCGGACGGCAGCTTCGGCAGCAGGACGGAGGCCGCGGTGAAGCGCTTCCAGTTTTACCACAGCCTGGTGGAGGACGGAATCGCCGGGCCGATCACCCTTCGCTGGATGTTCTCCAGCGACGCGGTGCCCGCCCCGCCCGAGGTGAACGCCACGCCCTTCCCCACGCCTACGGTGCCGCCGCCTACCTTGCCGCCGGCGACGCCCACGCCTACACCTACGCCCACGCCTACACCTACGCCTACGCCTACACCTACGCCTACGCCAACGCCCATGCCGCCGATAACGCCTACGCCGCCTCCGGTTACGGGTGCGCCTACCCCAACGCCCACGCCTACGCCCACGCCCACGCCGACGCCTACACCCACGCCGACGCCCACGCCGACGCCTGAACCGACGCCCACGCCGACGCCGGAGCCCACGCCCACGCCGGAGCCGACGCCTGAACCGACGCCGGAGCCGACGCCTGAACCGACGCCGGAGCCGACGCCGGAGCCCACACCGGAACCGACGCCGGAGCCCACGCC
>Ga0123353_10018901_pt1 | contig 10215 bp, 6 predicted proteins | sample TergutLab28metaG_3_FD_92763 | JGI IMG/M metagenome (GOLD analysis project Ga0123353, IMG submission 92763) | Labiotermes labralis P3 segment gut microbial communities from Petit-Saut dam, French Guiana - Lab288 P3 | ecosystem: Host-associated > Arthropoda: Insects > Digestive system > Gut ...
CCATTACATTCGGCAAATCCGGCGGCCGTCTACATGTATTAGTGCGGGTCCCTCGGCACGGATTTAGGCCTACGGGAAATCTTGTACTGGGGGGGGGGGGACATTTATGGAAATCTGTTGAGAAATTCCAAATCTAGTTAAAATCGGGAAAAAATATAGTATACTTTGCATGAAGACGTAAGTAGGTTATATTGTTGCCGGTGACGTTAAATCGCTATAAAAGTGTCCCTTCGAGTGAAATGGTATTCGGGCTGCTGAGATAGCCGGGGAGCCATAGACCTTACGTGAACGCGCCAATATGTTACCTTATATTTACATTTCTTACCTTGTTTATTTATCATCACATGTCTCAAATTTAGTCGTGGTCTCAGGCCGACCTCACGTTATCTTTTGTAAAGATTTACGGTTTGTATCTGCTGGTATAGTTATTAGAAAACCTTAAGGGTCTACTCACTAAGGTACGAATTTCGCCAAACATAAAGGGGAATGAAGCATAGACAGAACTTGTTTAAGTAGGCGGAATGTTTTCTCAAAACTTACCCATTGAATGGATATCCAGCAAAGGCAGCGGCGTCATAAGGGTGATAGACGGAATGGTACCGCCAGGTTGCAGCGCCGGTCGCCAAATTCTCCTTCAGCTCGAGGCCTGCCGCCTGTAATACATCGGAAGACCGTCTCAGAACAGGTCAAAAAGAAGTCTCAAAACGAGTCACAGTAATACACGTTTCAGAATTAATCATAAAACTAGTCTGAAAATCACAAACAACTGTGAAAGAAAAGTACAAAAATTATTTTTTGTCTTCGGATTGTGCAGTGCAGAGCAGACAGCATCTTCGGTCGTTATGTAGCAAAGATATTTGGCGCTTTGCGGCGAGTTGTGTAGCGATACGAACACGCTCTGTAGGCCACAAAATGAATCAGAGAGCAAACTTGGAAGCTAATCGAACATAAGTTTGAAAACTAAAGCGAAACCCGTAACAAAATGACAGAATATTTTGAAAACAAATTGTAAAATATGTCTCCACAGGAATCAGAAAACAAGTTCTGAAACAACAGATAAAAGCAAATTTGTTCCTGTGCACGACATGAAAACACATACGCGGAGTAGAGGTACAGCTAAACTCATTCGTACCCTCGGCGCTAAACTCATACAGTAGTACATTTTCCGCGTCACGCTCCCGCCACTTAGTACCGGGGAAAGAAACGCGGTACACATTGAATAGGGGAATGGATGGGCCCCAGGGTCTTTCTAGAAGTTTTTGAGAAGAGAAGAATCTGCTGTCTCCTGCCAGGAATCGAAACCCTGATCGTCCAACTTATAGCTTCAGCACTAATGTACAACAACAACAACAATAATAATAATGATAATAATAATAATAATCACGAATTTCCCCCTCCCCAATAAATCTACCACTTTTACGAAATTTCTTCCTGAACATTTGCGTTCTGCTGGCCCTGCATGATTCACGATGGAATTCGGAGGTGATTTGTCGATTCACAGATCACGCAGAAGGGTTCGAAACTCACACCGCTACTCTGCTCGAGACTTAAAACTCTGACTGAGGGTTTAACAGTTTTACGATAGGCGACGAACTCGATGCACGCACCGCGGTGAAAACTGTGAGATATGAGAAGGCCTCGCAACCACGCTGAAGTGCCAGTGGCTTTCACTGCGATCACAGAGGTTACAGCGAAAATTCTGAGTGCTTTGCACGGTTTACGATGTAGTGTAGGGCTGAATGTCATCACCACAATGACACGTGTCAAGCAGTCTTATTCTTGTCACCCTCAAATGCTTATCATTTCCATGTAGATGCCATTTAACTGAACGACCGTACTGAACCTTGCTGCCAATGGACAACGTTTTACAACAATAAATAATCTTGTAGTTAGGAACAGTCCCGAATAAAATGGCCTATGGGACAAAATTCCTGATGCTAGTGTGCGAGAGTCCTACCCATAATGAACTAGCGACATGTAAAAGGAATCACGCGACAGTTTATTTTTTTTAATTGAAAGAGGGGCAGTTTACGGTCAAGGCCAACAATGCATTGTTAGCCTTGACCCTTGCAAGACAGCTGCAATGGTGTTGGTGTGAAACACGTCAGTTTGAACAAAAATAACGCTGAAGCACTGTCACAATTATTCGTGCTGCAAATCAGTGTTTCGCAACCTTTTGTAACCTTTTGCACCTGGTAGAACACTAAAACATCTGGTTCAGTCAGGCCTACGAAATTGCGGTACGTAATGTTGGCGAGATGCAACCTTCGAGTAGGTGGGAAAAGGACACTGAAACGTACCTTAAATAGTCTTACCGCGTGCATTGAATTCATACTGGTTCAGGATCCTGTCGCTGACGCGGGTGAACAGGGTAATGAACCTTTATTTTCCATAAAAGGGCAATGAGATGTTCAGCTTAGCGATATTAGCTTCCCAAATAGGAATCTGCTGTATGAAATTCGATTACACACACTGCCTTTGGATTGTGTCTCCGAGCAGGGCAGCTTTACGGCATTGAAGGCCTACATCCAACCGGACGTCTCGTGACACTTGGCGCGCGCGGGAACACATTAGAAACGACACTTCCAATTTACATCTAACTTGTTTTTAAACGCGTTCGCAAAATTGCGAAAAGCGACTGTTAGCTTCGTCATGTGTTTTTCCGTCTGTCCCTCCGCATGGAACAACTCGATTCCCACTGGACATATTTTCATGAAATTTGAATGATTTAAACACTATTGAGAAAATTCAACTTTTATTAATATGGGCCAAGAATAACTGGTATTGTACATGAAGACCAATATATACTTTTGATCACATCCCATTCAGTTCTTCCCAGAATGAGAAATGTTTCAGACAAAACTTGTAGAGAAAATCAAAACACATTTTGTGAACAATAACTTTTTTTTTAAATCTTGCCCTTTGTGAAACAATGGAAAATATTTAGAGCCGGGCAAGTCACAGATGACATTATGGGGCTTGCGCTTTGCGTGCTGGATACCTAAGGGTTATGTAACACTTATTGCTTTTCCACCGCTACAGTGGTTGCACGAACGCGCCGCAATATTGCGTTATACGCTTGTTATCTTCTACGTGACAGACAGACAGACAGACAGACGGACGGATGGATATAAATAAGTACATAAGCATGCATATGTATATATGTAGGGCTCAGCAAGAAATATAGCACGCACAGAGCTCCGACATCAATACACAACGAGTGTTGAAATACCTCGAGAGAAGAATTAATTTGGGAGACATAAACTGAGATCCAGAGACGATATTAAAGTTGAAAACGATCCCTTTAAACAATGATTCAACTTCTATATCCATTTAGCAGGAATTGCTTTACAATTCACATCAGTATATATTAGAATATCTAAGGTTGGTTGAACATGTTATTGCTATCTATGCAGAATGTTTTGACGGGTTTCATTTTTTTTAACGATATACCGTCCCTCAGTGACGTATACCAGTAATTCACTCACGTGGCCTACTTTGGTGGATCAGTGGTTTGATTACTTCTCAGGGCCATTCCTGTAATATGCTGTATCCATAATTGAAGTTAGTCACATGAACATTCGTACTGGAAGGACGCGGTTTTCCTTGGCAACACCAGCACAGGGTGTATACTTACTCAGTACGTTTGTCTTTGTTATCTGTTAGGGCGGACCATCAGGCCTATATCTGGGAGGAGCTCTGTTTGAATCTTAGCCGCATCACAAGCTTCTGTGGCACAGTATATTCATCATATACTGACTGCAGTATTGTTAGTGCAATGGTGGGGTGGATTTCTGAACCAGAGCCGCGACCGTGCAATTCAAAATTCTTACCCAGACAGATTCATGGCTGTCTTCTTATGCTGTCCGACGCTGGCTTAAATCCTGCTGCCGACACAGTCTTGACTTTGCATACTGGAATTAATAATCATCTTAGGTGACCTCTTTCTGTTGTGTATGTCTAATCATTAAAGTGCTATTTTAACCGATAGACACAACCATAAATATTGGTTGCCTTTCAGCACTGCTTACATGTTTGGCTGTGTACATCAGCTATCATTAGGTAGGCATTGGTTCACAAAAAGTATGGGGAAGGGGAGAGGACTCCCACTTTACTCCTCTTGCAAACTAATGCCTACATAACGACAGATGCTGTAGACAGCCGAAACATGTAGTAGTGCTGAATAAAAACCAATATATTAGGTCTGTTTGGTTGTGTTTATCGGTTAATATAACACTTTAATTAATAATCATGGTTGCAAGATTTTAATTTGGAGGATTCGGTTTCAAAAGTACTTATTAATCTATGAAGCAATTTATTAATTTCCTAACAAGGTCACTGCCTACTGGAGGTTCTGTCAGTATAAACACATACGCGTTTATTTTATGGTTTTGTCATAAGTTATATGGAAGCATTTACGACATGAAATCCGCTAAACACTAGCACAAGAGTCCATTGTCAATCCTTATATAAGACTATGTAAAATAAAAAAAAGCCTGAAATATATCAGAATGTATGTAGAAGTTTTTGCTTACTACGTGTAGCCAAGTACGTTACATTCTCAGGACCTATTTAACCATTTAAAGACGGAGCGCAGACTGCTTATTTAAAGACCCAGTCCGTACCGCGCCGTACACTTTTCATCTCGGTTATAACAACCAATCACTTATGTTGTATGGAGCAGAAGTCGCTGTTGGTTCTGAGTTAATTACAAAACAAATGAATGCAGTGTGATGAGAAAGTACAATTATGGAATGTTATTATCTGTTTGTGCATCATGTGACAGTAGACTTTAGACGATTAAATTGTCGACCTGTAACTTTTCACAGACGAAAAAGTACTTAACGCAGTCTAATCGGCGGACGTATCTGGCGTCAAAGGAAGTCAGCTGGTCGATTTTGTAGAAATATTTCTTTACAGTTGGTATAGGTTACTAAAGAGACCAGGTATGTGCCTGAAGACTGGAGTTCGATTCCCCGTATGCTGTTGGTTTTTCTCTTTTCCTCACCACTTGGCCAAATCTGTTCTGGTGACCGCTTAACACAATGCGGCAAGGTATACTGGGATCTCGTTCTCTGGGAATATGGAAGCTAGAATGTGGAAGTATCGACTCGTCCTTTTTATATAGTGTCTAGCGTTGAGTGTCGAGGTTAAGAAAGGAGTTAAGCTTCACATCCATGTCCTCTATAATGTTTAATGTCGTGATGCGTACGCACAAAGGGGCAGCCTGATTCTGGGTGGTTGAAAAAGAAAACAATGAACACGAGGTTGATCCTGTGCCTATGCTTCAAGACATTAAAAGTTACAGAGGACACAATACCAGACCTGTCGACTTTAGTCTAAATCTCCTAGTAGCTCTGAGACCAGAGCACATTTGCAGTTTATTGCAGTCTTGTATTCACGCAAATGCGCTAATATGGGAACGTGAAGCACGCAGGAAGAGTGATCATTTTTAACATATCCAGAGGACGTTGCTTCGGAATTATTGTCAGGCATTACCCAGTTCGAATCTCAGAAGGAACACGTATTATTTTCACTAAGTGCTCTGGTAGCTTTCGTCAGGCATTCCTGACTATCGCAGGAAAGTCTCTGGAAACATGCCATCTCCTTTCCAGGTCATTATTCTTCTACATCGAATCAACCATTTTCTGCTGCGTTCTTTGAGTTACGTGATATTTAAGAGAATCGCGAATAAGTACTTCACTAAATTATTTGGTATTTACTTGGAATAATTATAAACCTGTAAACTTTGCTAAAAACAAAAATAATTTTAAAAGAGGATAAAATACGTAAACAACATAAAGAATTAAAGAAGAAAGCCAAGAAAGCAGGAATAATTTTTTCTGCGAATTCTACAAAACACTGCCTTGTTTTTACGTTTCTATCGCATTAGTGACGGATAACAGTACTCTAGCAGTTTTTATCTTGCTTGTAACAAGCGGTTTCAAGCCTCCTATGTCCAACACAATCATACCGGTACTAATCTTGTCAAGTGTGATAGTTTCGCAATTCCTTGCGGGGAAACTTGTTCAACATAGTATGACAGATAGGCCTACGGACCGGCCACTATGTTACTGTGTGTGCCTTTCAGTGGATCGGTACATAAACACAGGATATGTGACGGCAGTGTGACTTACATATCGCAGTACACAGGAGTGTCCGTAACTGCAATGTCTGTGGCCAGAGCATTCAGCACCACGTATTGTAATACTAATTTGTACGTCAGCACAACGGTTTTTATTACACAAGGTAATATGTGGGCTACATGTTTCGACTAATAAACAGTCATCTTCATGTCTATTCTTTACAGATTAAGTCGCAGGATGCTGTGCACACATTGGGATCCCAGTGTGTTTACATCAGTGACATACTTAAGCCATATCATTTGCCTAGCTTAAGTATTTCACTGATGTAAACACATTGGGATCCCAATGTGTGCACAGCATCCTGTGACTTAACCTGTAAATAATAGGCCTGAAGATGACTATTTATTAGTCGAAACATATAGCCTACATATTACCTTGTGTAATAAAAACAGTTGTGATGACGTAAAAATTGGTATTACAATACGTATTCAAGCACATTGTGATGTCTTCATTCAAATTCAGCACCACCCTGGCACTCTGATGCGCTGCAGTATTAAGTCCTACGAAGGGACTGTCCTAAAATGCTCAACCTTAACATTTGTGTGGTACTTGTAAGTAAATAAATGAATAAATAAAATGGGAGTGGTGAAAATCATCGGGCTGCCAATTACTGTACAGGCTACTTTCTGTCTGAAATTTACATGGGGATGGTTCAGTGACCTTGATATTCAGTTACTGCTGATAGGAACGCGTACGCTCTGTGTTAGCAAAATTACTCCCACCAAACGCAATAAATTACGGAGTTAACATTTCACAAAAATTATTTAATTTAATGTTCACAATGATGAAAATATTTTTCAAAAGCTGCACACCGCAATGACACATGCGCGTTTATTAACGGGATACTGGGCGCGTTGGCAACGAAGGGCTATACAATAGGGCCTATCGACATCACCATGTCTGGCTGTCTGCCTGTCTAGGGCCACTGCGCTAATTTTAATTTTATTTAATGTAGGAGAGTTGCCCTGAAATTTGTAGAAATATTATAATTGTGAGTGAAGAGGGACAAGAGTAACGGACTGCTCACACGAACACCAGTATGCCTTTCAAATACTATCTCAAGCAAAATTCGTAGAAAGAGTTCAGTAAAGTTTGTGTGCCCTGCACACTTCGCCCTCAAGTCGTCGTCATCGAGATAATGAACCAGGTTTGAGCCAAAAGGCTACAGTTGTTACACTGTAAGTGTATGTAGTACCTTGCAATTGTAAACATTCCATGTTCCGCGGAATCTACTGCTTGCGGACACAGGTCTGCGTAACACATTGAAAACAATTGCATAAACTGACTGACTACTACTACTACTACTACTACTACTACTACTACTGCAACTACTACTACTACGACCACCACCACCACATCAGAACCACTATTATTATTATGTTATAAACCGTCAGCACCACTAAGTATACATTATTTAATGCAACATGTTTCGACCTTTTAAAAAGTCCTCATCAGGTTCAAATGCTTGCTATAAAACATGAAGTGATGCATAATCGCTGTACATAGAACTGAGATTTCCATTTTACAACTCTTGTTTACGTGTTGCAGTGTAAAATGAGTTAATATTTAAATGGGCATTAAAAGTATATGCCTCTCAGTGATGTGGCTAATTCAGTCCGTTATGCTTCGTGTTTTGGTACTCAGTGTTCCATGATCGTGTCCCGGTAGGGATAGGGAATTCATATTCAGACTGGGCTTAGCCTTCCTGATGTTACTGACACCCTTCATACGAGAGAACTCTTAAGAGGGAACCTCAATATTACTACTATTATTATTAATTATCGGATAATATTTGAACTGTTAGCCGTTCCTGGTGTCCATGTGGTCTAACGCTTATGTTTGCGGTCGCTCCTTTGCTGGGATCGCGGGTTCGAATCTCGCTGAGGGCATGGATGTTCTTCTCTTGTGTTTGTTGTGTGTGCTTTGTAGGCAACGGCCTCTGCGACGGGGCTGATCACTAGTTCAGAGGAATCCTACCGAGTGTGTATTTGCGTCTAATTGTGTGTGATCCAGAAACCTTAACAATGAGACATCCTAGCCCCGATTTGTGCTGGGGAAGCCACGGAAATACCCTGAAAAGTAAAAGATCTCCTATGAGTTAGACAAACGGAGTTCGATTGACTCACAGTATCGGATCATTGCTTCGCACCATGTGCAAAACAGCACCAATGTCAACGCGGTGTCTAACGAAGAGGGCCCTGCCTTTAACCGACAGTATCTAGAGTACGTGCATTCTGTTTGAGAAACTTATAATTAATTTAACGGTGTACTTTAACTGTCTTCGTCATACACTTTTAATGCTAGATTTATTCCTGAATAATAATCTGAAAAAATATGGAAGACCTCCGTCGTGATATGAGTTCACGTAAAATCCCGAGGTCCGAGTTTTGGGGTATGGGAAATAATACAGCGACTGCATGCCGCCTTCGGAAAGGGAAATAATGCAGAAATCCTCGTTCACAACTCAGTATTTATAATTGAATTTCAATTTTCACTGATGTTCCATCCCTGTTTCCGGCTACCATCAGGTAGTACTTAAGTCATCTTGAGGAAGAACACTATTGTAAAATCTCATTTTATTTCTGACATACTGATTGTACAGTAGTATTCATCCTCACTGTGTTTTCAATATGTTACCTCATGATGGTCGGAAAGAAGGCCAGAATACGAAGTGAAAATAGATATTTAATTATAAGGATTGAGTTGGGAAATTGTGTAATATTTCCTGATTGGATTAATTCACAACGTGTTGTATAAACCTAAGTTTATCCGGCCTTAAGACCGAGGTCTGGACTGGAATTCTCCAGGTTTAGCTGCAGTGTAAACCATTCTGTAGAGAATAGGTAGTGTTTTATCTTCATTTCCTGTACGTCTCTTCAATGCGTCATAATTCTTAGGCACACGAAGATTTTTTTTTGTATTTATGTGCCTTTTGCAAATACTCCTACAAGCGTACTTATTTTATACGACAATTACTCTTTCTGACTTGCCAGCAGTAATGTTCTGCCCACGTGGACGCACGTCTGTGTGGGGCAAGATAAGCGATCCCAGAGGAAGAAGCAACCAATTCATTGTCGTGTATGTAACAGCCCACCAGTGGATCCCATCACGAACAAAATAAATTCAGGACACAAATTCACACTCTCTGTTCCTTTGAAATCCTCTTTAATTTCGTCCTGCCATATATGCACAGATTTGCTAACAGAACGTATCCCCTCCGATTTCCAAATAAAATTTCTTAAGAATTTTATTTAAAAATACAAGTGAATAAACAAATAAATAAATACATAAATTGATGAAGGAAGCCATTTAAAATTCTGAGGTGTACTGTATAAGGCAGAAGACTTCATGAAGTAGCATGGTGAAATGCAGAAATTGTTGGTCCATTTGAACTTCAGTAACTCTTCCAGTCAGGCCGTAATGCAGGTGTTGTACCAGACTTAAGTAATACAGAGGGGTTTAGAAACCTGCACAATGCGGTCAGCCAAACTAAAATCGATCCTCACTTTCAGCTTGGCGCTATACTATAGCTCACAGCGCAGCAGGATTTGTATTGCACAACTATCCACCCCACACAACCCCACTCTGTCAATTCACCCATCACAAAATGTCCAAAACTCATGTCCGTTTTATAGCTTCATTATGCTTGCGACGGACAACCAATATTAGCTCATAAAGACAAAGTGCAAACAAGTCATTTTGTGGTAACGCTGAACACGTTCAAGACCTGCACAACATGTTCTACATTTGCTGCTTGATAACGCTTTCAGTGTTATAGAAGAGATTTCTGGCTCTTTCTTGAGTCACACAGATCTAATCTTTTATTTTTTTTTTGTGGAATTCATCCCGTTGTTGTGTAATATATCAAAATCGACGTAAGTACTGCGTCAACCACAACAAATATTACGCGTAGCGAAGAAAACCAAGCAGATACTACTGAATGGTTTATTGCACTTGTAATCTGCTCAACATGTTTCGGGAACTTGTATGCCCATCATCAGGAGCTCGAGACTATACTTGTGTTATTACCGCATATGGTGTGTAATGCCTTGGTTGTTGCTGCCCTGCA
>Ga0123353_10018902_pt1 | contig 10215 bp, 7 predicted proteins | sample TergutLab28metaG_3_FD_92763 | JGI IMG/M metagenome (GOLD analysis project Ga0123353, IMG submission 92763) | Labiotermes labralis P3 segment gut microbial communities from Petit-Saut dam, French Guiana - Lab288 P3 | ecosystem: Host-associated > Arthropoda: Insects > Digestive system > Gut ...
CAGAAATACAGGAGGTGCTCGATATTAGCACCATTTGTAACCTTGCAGAAATACAGGAGGTGCTCGATATTAGCACCATTTGTAACCTTGCAGAAACATAGGAGGTGCTCGATATTAGCACCATTTTCAACCTTGCAGAAATACAGGAGGTGCTCGATATTAGCACCATTTGTAACCTTGCAGAAATACAGGAGGTGCTCGATATTAGCACCACTTGTAACCTTGCAGAAACACAGGAGGTGCTCGATATTAGCACCATTTGTAACCTTGCAGAAACACAGGAGGTGCTCGATATTAGCACCATTTGTAACCTTGTACACAAACAGCAGGTACTCGTTTTAGTCTGATGCATACACCAAAACTTTGCCGAACTGATTATTGCTAGAGCAGCCTAAATTATCTTTTGCGGTTGTCCGTCGTACTGTGTTCTGTTTGCTCAAACAACGCATTTCATATGACCGCTAAATGAAAAATCCAACGTTGTAAATTCCGAACTTCTTGGAACCGAAAGTAATGTTCGCTTCTTTCAATCCATCGATCACGAAACCAAGCATTCAGAACATGTCGTTCCTAATTGCTGAAATATAGTGTGACGTCATCCTGCTGTGTAGTAACTGCAGCAATTGTAAATTCTGTTTTGCTTTCATTGTCTTCAGTTTGTGTGAAGGAGACTTTTCTGAATGGTGGAGATGTTTGAACTGATGCCGTTTTCTGTCACAATATTGACTGTACAGCCGTCTGGTGTGTGACGCACCAACTCTGGTCCCCAGAAAAGGACAAAAGCGTTTGCATATCACGTCTCTTTTTTTTCCTAATGAAAGTGTCTGCAGTGACAGTCGAACACACAACCATTTCTGCACAGATGATCCTTCGTAGCGTCGTTGGTTTCGTGCCTCGAACTTGCTGCACGTCGGGAAGCTGATACCGCTGTCGATCGGCCGACAATCCGGGTGGCGATGGTCATTTCCACACGATAGGCATCATAGCAGTTACACTTCATTTAGCGTCGCTGTTAAAACGTTTCTGAATGACAAGTGTAGGGAAGAGTTGGTAAGTTGAGGCGGAGGCCTCAGCCCTCTCCTGTCGACAGCTCAGTGGCAGGGACGCCGTAATAATATAAGGTCATCCAAACTGTAGAAGACCATTCCAAACGGCGCGGCTAGCACAAACTCAATAACGCCATGACGCGAGACGTCTGAAACTTCCGCGCCGAGACGACGCTCTTCTTGCAGAAACGGTCTAAATCACACACTGCGTCGTGAAACGGAACGACGCTCTCACGTCATCGCCGTAGAGAGTCGGCTGTTTGAAACCTGATGCTCACATCAATATTACTGTACAACAGTTTCTGCCTCATAGAGAACACAATGCGCTTCAATTCCAAAGTCCAACCAGTGAGAAAGTTGTTTTGGGAACTGATATCTGCGTATTGTGTCAATCGTCAGTACAGTGTGTCTATGTAGCAGCTGGCATTGCGTATAGAAACTGTGTTTGACATTTCGAGGTACCCTGTTCTAACCAACGAAAGGAATGTGAATGTTGTATTTCGTTATTTTTCGGAATGTTAATAAAATGAATTCACGTGGTGTTCAGATTTCGAACTGCAGTTTTATAGGACAATGACTACCAGTTTCTAACACGTACAAGTATCTATTTGTAGCGGAAGTGACGCTGAAAATATGTACATTGCATAGAAATGAAGAGCTCCTTCAATTATTGCAGTGATTCAGAATTCTATATTTGGCATTACAGTATTACCTGTTATATACATGTAGGCCAGCAATGGAACGGAAGGACATAGATTGAAGTGCATATAGTTGTTTGTATTGCTGACTGTTGTGGCAGCTTATGTCCATTAAATGTTACAAAACATGGCCTGATATTTCTGATAACAAGTGTAAGACGCTCATTGGAAGTTTCAGGGAAGTCGTAAGAGAAAGTGTGTACATCTCGAGGCGGTTGGCAAATCACGCCACTTGACAGAAACTGAGTGTCTCTTACAGGTGAAAGTATGTACATGTCGGGACCGTTTGGCTATTAACGCCATCTGCCACACACCGAGCGTCTCTTGTAGACGAAATAAATGTTCCAGCGACGCTTCTCGTGTGTTCTATAGGTAGACGTGCGGCTCACGGCAAACACACCCTGTGATATTGCATGTGCAGCGCAGACGGCCATATTCCATTCCAATGACGGGGATCGGAATTTCTGACATCTGTCGTCGCGCACAGCGTTTTAGACGCTTTCTGTCCTCTCCGAATTAGCGTCCCTGTCCTGGCTTGTACCTCGTTTGCTCCCTGATCTGGCACACACCTGCCTTTGAATTGGAGGAGGGAGGGGGGGGGGCTTGACATCGTTGCTCGCCGAGACACTGACAGGGGTGCAGTTGGGGTGCAGTGCATCCACTACGTGTCTCGATTCACCCACTAGGAATATTTAAAACATCAAAGACAAAATACAAACATGCTGATAAACCCGCAAAAAAACCTGCGACGCTCTGCCACATCCACATTTCGCTCTGCTGAACCGCTGCGGTTGCCTTCGTACAGTTTGATTTAAAAAATGTGTGCCTATGCAAGATGTTTCATGCAAAGTTGCAGAACGCATTGTGTAATTAAAGTGTTGATTTTGTGGTTCTGACAAAGGCGATTTTGCACTTAAGCTTCCATAATATACGTATATAAGCACCACCTTCATAGATCAAATGCCAACCAACATGTCTGGTTTCAAAAAGTACGTCTTATGCTGGTTCGAAAATTTTCAACAGTTTACCGTGTGGTCTGACAATCGTTAAGAATGACAAGACAAAATGTCAAGCAACCTCAAGAAAATACTTAAATGTAAACTCCTTTTACACTGTAGACGAATTGCTTAAGTAAACAGATGATCTATAATAGTGTTTTGTAAAATGTTGTTAGTATTGTACACTGTAAGAATCGTGTATATTTGTGTATTTATGGCTTCTTCCATATCCTACTGTCCTTGTGAAACATTTATATATCCATGGAATATGCGTATGTTATGTATTTATTATATAGACAGTATATATGTATAATACAGAATTATGTACGTACATAAGCATATGTACATTTATGCAGCCGCACTGGAGGCCGCTGCACCCCACTGTGTTCATGGGTCTGGCTACAGGCCTGGTGCTCTGTACCGCTGTCGTCACGAGCCGCTCGGCCTACCACAGTGTAGCGCTCAGCTTTGCCACAGACGGTGTCACGTGTTCTAGATAATGTCCGCTCCACGTCTGCAACGGTTTGTCACAGCCACTGCAAGGCTCGGTCTCGTGCCGGTCAGCGTCAGACGCGTGGTTGACATATTGGCACTTTTTCAGGTTTCTTTCCGAGTACTTCGGCCATTCCCCATAATTATCATTCTACCATTGCTTCATACTCATCTTTATCTCAATATTGCTCTTACCAGAAGGACAAGCGGTCTGAGCCTGGGAAATTCAGATGTCAGGGAACAAAGTACAGGAAATGGTTGTGATGTCGGTGGTGGTGAAAGTAGCAGTTGTAATAGTGATGGTAACAGTAATGACAGTGGCAGTAATAGTAATGATCCTGCTGGTGGTGATGGTTGTGGTGGTGATAGTAGTAGTAGTAATAATGATAGTAACTAATGATAGGCAGTAATAGTAATGGTAATGTTAATGGTACTTGTAGTAGTAGTAGTAGTAGTAGTAGTAACTGGAATAATAGTGGCAGCAAAAGTAAATTATAGTGATTGTAGTGGTAGTGGTGGTAGCAAGTGACGATGGTAAAAATAATGATGGTAGTAGTGGTGGTGGTAGTAGTAGTAGTAGTAGTGATAGTAACAGTATTGATAGTGGCAGTAACAGTAAATGATAGTGGAGGTAGTATTAGCAGCGTACAATTGCAGACACCGTGGCTGCAGTTCGCTAACAAACGCAGTGTGGCGCTGTCTGTCGGCAGCAGAACAACACAGACCGGATATTGCCGTGCTGCGCCCTTACACACCTCTCATCCGATGCAGAAACTCATATACAGCAAGACTAGAAGGGGCTTGGGAACCGCTGGAGCTTTGGAATCCAAGTGCCGGAGCTTAATGAATCGTTTCAAAAAATCCGTACGGCAATATAATCTTCATTCCCCATGGATGGCCAGACCTATTATATGAGTCTCTCATCCCCCGCACTAGGTGTACCGTCTCCGTCTGACTTGAGGAGGAGGAAGAGCTTTTATTGCTTTCCCTTGTATGATTGTGATGATGGTTTTATTAATATCTGCTGGCTGTGGTGACGGTCGTACTGGGGTGAACAGGATGGCAAGGCAAGTCCTCTACCGCAGTAGAATGTTCCGCAGAATGTTGCCCTTTCACTGGAGTGTCACTGGCAGTCACATCGCCGAGTGTCTTAGTTGACATTGTGCCTGCTCGAAGTATGACGTCCCTGCAGGTCCAGCATTTTGTCTGTATTGGTGCGGTCACTGCGGTAATCCTTTTTCGGGTGTTCCTGTTTTTTAATAATGCTCCTTTTTGACCGTCTTGTCTGGAAGTTGCACAATGCGCCTCATAAATTTGCCGCGTCTGTTTGTCCACAAGTAGCAGCTGTGGAACTACTGAAGATATTTTAAATACATTTTATACTTGGGATCAGTCATGCATGAAACTGGACGCTGTTTTGGCCCCAGAGGCTGTCTGAACGCCTTTCAGAAGCAATAAATTTCTCGCTCTTGCCGGCACTCGTACCCTGACTCCTCAGGTCGCCCATGCCATAGCCCAGACAGTGCACTGTTGTCATCACAACATGTTGAGCATTCCAGTTTTGGCCACGATCTGAGCGCAGTTGTGAGCGCTGCGTGTACAGTTATATGTGTGGGTGCAGTGCGTCGGTAAGTGTGAAAGAAGTTCAGAAAAATGTCTCAGTAAATGAAACACACAGTTAGTGCCGAACTGCTTCTCCGTAAGTTTAGGATATTATTAAAGAAGAAAGCAAAACACGTAAAAATTTGTACGCCAAGAGTACGCTTCCTGCCTTTCCCACATTCTCCATTCCGTCCATTTCAATTCAGTTACTACAGTTTAAGCCATCTGCTGCACACAGCTCCAGTACAGTCATAATAATGTTATAAAAACCAGTAACTTCTGAATGTTTCCGGTCTTACTGGTCCATCATCGGTGAGTACAGTAAATTGTATAAAACGGTTGAGCTGTTGCCTGTGGAGCTGCTGGCATTTCCAGCGCCGTGCTTTAAAGTAAACCGGCCGGCACTTTCACTTCCCGGTTCTCGAACCTGCAAGCAACAAAGTCAAGTAGCGAGTTAGTTACTATCTTTGAAATGGAGTTTATGTTTGTGTTTGGAATGGAAAGGCGTTTTCTGCTGTCAATAATACAGTTTGAATGTGAGAAAATTTTTTTTTGGAACGCTAATGAAATAATTATTTGCCGAAATTCGTATCTATCTACATGGAAGCCATCTCGTTGTGTTTGTTTCTAAATTAACCACACGTCTTCAGTCTAACACGACGCATGTTTATTTTAATTCGTTTAGTTACCTTTACATGTATGCTGCATGTTTCGGCCTGTACTTAGTCCATCCACAGGCATGTCAACACAAAAACGTTACAAAGGAAGATACCATATCTTTTGCTTGTGTTTTTGAAATCACGTTACAAGTGTGGAAGGGCCACATGTGCGGTCCGGATTTTGCCCACCGCCGGTCTACATCCTTATCTGCTCACCGGCCATTGCAGTTGAACTGTGAACATTCCGGTTGCACAAATTCCTGTCTTCCCCTCCGGTGCCCTTCTGTTCTGTCGGATGTTTTTCGCAAAGCTGCGAAAAGTCGCTTTTTCCTTCGTCATGTCTGTCCGTCCGCACGTAGCAGCTCGGTTCCCACTGGACAAAAGTAACGGACATTTAGCATGACAGTCTGTACATTTGTGACAATATCTCGCTGAATTCTTCTTAGAGTGACAAATGTTTCAGACTATGAGCAGAGAAAATCAAAACACAGTTTGTGTTCAATACCTTTTTCCCCCGAAAATTGTGCCGTTTGTGAGATAATGTGGAAAACCGCTGTACAGCCCGACAGTACACAGATGGCAATATAATACGGCGCATGCGCTTTGCATACTGGATACCTGAGGCTAAAAACACACACTCACAATATGTAATGCTTGTTGCTTTTCCACTGCAACAATGGCTGCACGAACGCGCCTCAGTGTCACGTTGTCCCACGTCGCAGGTCTCGTCTTTACTTCCTTTAGGCAAGTGTAAGGATGATACCTCACATCAGGCCACGACCACTTCCTTCCACATGTACTGAAATGCATGGAGACTCCGAATGGTCTGTGGGAATTCGCAGGTTGATGTTGCCTAGAGACTGTTGTTGCACATGGACTGGTTGAGTAACTCAACAAATTTGAGCTGGTGAGCGGTGAACATTTCGTGGCCGATTGCCAAGACGACAGAAGAAGTGTCAACAAACCTGGCCTCTCTGCAACGAAGGACGCGCTGTGTTTTGACGTACAGTGCATCAGGTCATTAAATGGCTCATAATAAATACTTAATTACCTTTTAAGGCCTGTTGATTACTGTATCTGCCACTAGGTTTAAGATTAAGAAGTTAACGTTCTGTCGGCTGCGGAATGCATTTTTGTCTGTTCTCAAAACGTACAGCGACCTTTGATTGGTTGGTATAGTGGAGAAGGAGCGTGTTTACTGCGAGTTACTGCCAACTGTATGTTTTACACCCCGTGACGTAACAGCCACTGTGGGCCAGGGCTTCCTCTCTATCCAGGCTTCACGATTACACACACACTCGGTAGGACTCCTCTGGACGAGTGATCAGCCCGATGCAGAGACCTCTATCTGACAACACACAACACTCACTAGAGACATCCGTGCTCCCGGCAGGATTCGAACCAGCAAGCGAGCGGCCGCAGACCGACGCCTTAGACCGCGCGGCCACTGGGATCATCTACTAACTGCATATAGTCCGGGCAAGTTTCTGTTTTTAAAGGTTGAACCACATTATAACATTTTGCTTGCCGTAGCCTGCCGTCCGCGTGGCCATCAGTGGCTAATATCACACTGCATGGTGGGCACCCTGTTCTGACCTTTTTCAAGCGTAAAGGAGTACTTTACCACTTCTCACTACAATATACGGACCCAACTTGTGTAGTTTGAAAAGTAATCGTCGAATGAATTTAAAATTAATCATGTAAATCAGTCATATAATATTCGAACGCGTCGTTTGGCCAACCCTGCTTCCTGACGCTCTAAGCCTTACACATGCCTCGGACTAGAGATACGAAATGTGGTTGTCAGTTGAGCTGGTTGTTACCTAACGTGTTGCAGGCGGTTCACGTGTCACCTAGTTGTGCTTGTAATTAACTGCTGCGTCTCTATCAGTGCTCTTACGTAAAGATATTTGCACTTTATCAGCTCTAGTCCCATTTGGATATTAACATAGCCGTATGTCGTTTCTTTTTCGAACATTCCTTATCGTGCCAGTTGCTTATTGTGTTCAGTCAGGGAGGTGCGTCTTGCCATTTGTGTAGCGCTTTTCGCGTCGAGTAAAAGAGGAAGTTGGCGCGCTTCTATTCTGTACAGGTGTGTAGTTTATGATTTGTCTCACTGCTACGGATTGCTTCAGTAGAGTAATAGTAAGTGTGTACTTGAAGGTAAGGTGATCCATTGACAGGAGAGAGTAAGCTGCGAAGAGTGTAAAATTGTTTTGTTTTGCTGTGTTGTGAATTTAGCGAACTGTGAAAATGAAAGCGAATGACGTAACACAGAATATGCCCTTTCTTGTAATCTGCCTAATAACTCTAACAACTTACAAATTCTCGCATTTTTTAATCTGTCTATCTACACGTGTTATAACGATATCGGTTTATGCGACACCTCTTCTGTAGCGTGTGTTATTCTGTTAGCAGTCAGTTCGTTACGTTTTACCCTCGGTTACAACAACACTCCTTTATAACGACCCAAAATATTCATTCGCTTTAATAACGTTGTAACCGAGTTCGAATGTACTTGTATTTGTACCGACTGTACTGTTAGGCACCTGCCGGTAAGACGACTGGCGCAGTAGCCCAATGTGAGCCTTGTTGTTGCTGTGGCGGTACATGAGCTGTGTTGTGGCCATTGCAAATATTTTAGAAATGTTAACAGAGGGTCGAAATTGTAATTATTGCGCCGGTGATTCTTACAGCAGCGATCAATAGGCACTAACAATTTTGGACGACAAACTGTACAAAAAAAAATTATTTTTGATAAAGTTATGAGTTAATGACGGCTTATGAACTGTAATGTTAAGATTTGGCGCCGTAAAGAGGTTTTATATGGTTTGATGTCTTCCTTATTCTGTACATTAATTAGTGCGCATAAAATATATAAAAATTTCAACGAATGCACTTTGGTTTTATGGACTTAATTTCATTGCATGGTATCAACATGTTTCGGCCACTCATGTGGCCTTCTTCAGGGTTTGCAGTACAGACCGTACCATCGCTCACAATTCAGCACAGTACGCACGGCGCTCCACAAACTGCGAACAACAATTTTCAACTTCTGACATTTTATACTCATCGCTGTTGTACTGTATTGCTCAACCGCGAATTTTGACCAGAGATTGTGTGATTGTAACCTGTGGAGTGATTTGGACACATATGATTTATATTTGTATTCATGTTCTCACCACCCTGAAGATGGCCACTTGAGAGGTCGAAACATGTCGGTGGCCACTGTGCATTAAAATTACTGCTGCGACACCAAAGTGCTTTTGTTGGTATTTTAATATATTTTTTAATATGTAATTTTTTTGGACGTAAGGACAGACTGTCATGGAGTTTAGGATGTGTGAGTGAGCACCCACTTTTATACACATTTTGCTGCAAAACGACTGTACAAGCGACAATAACAGTGATGTGTGTAGACTGGCATTACTGTGTGTAGACAGGCAGTACTGTGTGTAGACTGGCATTATTGTGTGTAGACAGACAGTATTGTGTGTAGACTGGCAGTACTGTGTGTAGACTGGCATTACTGTCTGTAGACTGGCATTACTGTCTGTAGACTGGCAGTACTGTGTGTAGACTGGCATTACTGTGTGTAGACTGGCATTACTGTGTGTAGACTGGCATTACTGTCTGTAGACTGGCATTACTGTGTGTAGACTGGCAGTACTGTGTGTAGACTGGCAGTACTGTGTGTAGACTGGCAGTACTGTGTGTAGACTGGCAGTACAGTGTCACGAATCGTATCGGACACACCACAGTAGCTTTAGTAAGAGAATCCGAAGTGCGAATGTCGCCCTCATCAAATTCCCCCCAATTCATCACCATGTGCACTTGTGCCATCAATTTACCAGCTCTAAAATGTAAGTTCCTAAAACCCCTTACGATATTCTCCCATATTCTACTTTGTGTCCCAAGCTACCGCTGTCAGCGAGCCTGTCCTGATATAATTTTCTGTTTGCAGCCTTCCCTGCGAAGCACAACTCCAGCACTTCTTGTAAGTATCGGATTTTTCAGGAAGGACCCAGGTCCTTTCGAAGCACTGTCGGCCCCCTGTCTCCGATTGCACTCGGACCCCGTATTGCCTTTTCTCCATTGGACTGACTTTTCCAACTCCAACTACACGTAATACAGGCTGCACTAGGACAGCTCACTAACTAACCACCTTAACGGAGTACAGTCCTGCACAAGTTCGTAGTCGCTCGGCTACGCAAGAGCTTTGTCGTGTCGCATGTCACTCGCAGTGTTTGTTGTGTTGCTCACAGTAGCCCTTCCGTTAGGTCCATTCTAACCAGTCCACATGTTTGATCAAACATTTTCTGATTTCCATTTGTCTTACGTTTGTAGTGAAAACCCCCTGGCTGTTTTTCTTTTCTCTAAGGTTTTTATGTTTTCCTGAACGTGATCACATTATTCGTTGCTCAGTCTCGACATGGTGTTGAAATGTGCCTGCTGTCGGCTCATGTATGTGCATTTCTGATTTGCTGCTATATTCAGACTGTTAATATTCCCAACTATTGGGATTACTGGATGCAGAATGTGGCCGAGTTCAAATGCTTTAGAACGAAACTGACAATTTAGAACGGAGTAGGATTTAGGAGCAAATTAAACTCTGAGAATATTTTATGGCACTGGCTGCGTCCTACTGTATGTTCCTGTCTTCTGATGACAGACGTGAAGGTCACACACACACACACCACACACTCAAACACACACACAC
>Ga0123353_10018904_pt1 | contig 10215 bp, 1 predicted proteins | sample TergutLab28metaG_3_FD_92763 | JGI IMG/M metagenome (GOLD analysis project Ga0123353, IMG submission 92763) | Labiotermes labralis P3 segment gut microbial communities from Petit-Saut dam, French Guiana - Lab288 P3 | ecosystem: Host-associated > Arthropoda: Insects > Digestive system > Gut ...
ATTCTACAGTATAAATACCGGGAACATCGAAACCCGTCAAGGTAACCACTACTTGTCTGTCATCAAAGAATGGAAGTCTAAAGAAACTGAAATAATTGTTCAAATAATTAAATCCGTTTTGACCTTGATATGGGTAATATGAATCGTTATTAATATGGTTATATACACGGTTTGTTCCTGCTGATGCACAAGTGAGTAATGGTGTAGAGAAGTTCATATACGCACCGTTAATATTGGTTAAATAGTTATTAATAGGGTAAGCGGGCGCTTTCGGTGCAGAATCATTTTCTTGATACATGTATTTATAATCAACAGACAAACGTACTTCAGGAAGTCCGCAGTAATCTGCATTTACTCTGAAATAGTAGGTAATAGGTTCGCGGGCTAATACTTCTAATGTAGTTTCAGCAGCGGTATCAGGATTAGGTGAATTATTGGTCTTATATACGTAAAAATGAGGCATATTATTGTAATTAATAATATTTGATGCGTATGAATCAAAAATACAGTCAATGCCCGAAATTTCAGCAGAAACAACAAAGAAGAAGAAATTCTCTTCGCAGAAATTTTGGAACATAGAAGCAGGAATAATAAATGTAGAAATTCCTTCGGGAACAGCCGGGAAATTTAGCGTACCCCAAAGAATTTTTGTTTCTTTATCTATGTCAAAAACATACAGTTGAACTGTTAGATCCACAGTTTGACCCGGTTCTAAGTCTTGTACATTTACTTTTAGTTTAACATCAACATCGGAACACTCTTTTTCAGCAGTGATATCAAGTTTAATCTCAGAAAAATATGTAATTGTAAATGTATCTTCGGAAGTACATCCTACAGAGTCTGTAACGGTAACCGAATAAGTTCCCACATCAAGTCCAACAATGCTATCGGTTATTTCCTTAGTACTCCACAAATAAGTAATAGGTTCTGTACCATTTACAACATCGGCAAAAAGTATTCCATCGCCATCGGCACAAATTTGAGGATCACCGAGAATAGTAACAACAGGTAGGGTAATTTCTTTAATTGCAATGCAATTATTATCATCGGTAATTGTTACCGAATAGAAATTTGTTGTTTGTGAAACTGTAATAGTATCTGTAATTTGAGATGTATTCCATAAATAGGTATATGGTTGGGCACCACCGGAAGCAGAAGCAACAATTTTTGAGTCAGCGATACAACGAATACTTGCCACAAAATCGGTTACTGTATATTGTTGAGTAGCGATACATAATTTATCATCGGTTACTGTTACGGTGTAAGTTCCGGGGGTAACCTCAATTGTAGCTGTAGTTTCGCTTGTATTCCACTCATAGGTATATGGTGCAGTGCCACCGGTTGCAGAAGCTGTTAATTGTGGTAATCCCTGAACGCACTCAAGCGTAATTGTAGCCACAAAATCGGTTACAACATAGAAGTCGGTAGCGATACATTCATTTTCATCTGTTACTGTTACGGTGTATCTTCCCGGTGTAACCCAAATCGTATCTGATGTAGCATCGTTACTCCATAAGAAAGAATAATCTCCTGTACCGCCTGAAGCTGTAGCAATTAATCTTGGCATTCCTTCAAGGCAATCGAGTGAAATTTCTACTTCTAATTGGTCGAGTACTGTAATGGTTATTTCTGCTGTAGCAACACATTCATTTTCGTCAATAGCGGTAAACACATAAGGGGTTGTTCTTGCAGGAAGGTCTTTGGTTCCATTCGGAAGCAATTCATTTCCGTAATAGAAAGTATATACTCCGTATCCTCCTGTAGCAGAAACGGTAACGGTAACCAGTTCTGTATGGCAAAGTATTTCATCTGTCGTAGCTTCTGCGAGAAATTCTTCAATAATATTAATATCTTGTGTAATTTCACATCCATACGAATCTACTACTTTTAATTCATAGTCTCCTGCTGTGAGTTCAATTTTTCCGCTATTGTTTAGGAAAACCTGTGTATCATCAATAAAATAAGAATATGGAGGAGTTCCTCCGAAAGGATTAACCGTAAGTTCGGCAAAAGTTGTATAGCAGGGATCATAATCAGGATATAGTGCTAATGCTGCTATTGGTCCCGGTACGAGAACATCCCTATAAGCGGCTTCGCATCCCAAATTATCTTTAACGCCTATATTGTATGTGCCTCTTGAAACTCTAAGAGAATCAACAGTACTCCAAGTCGTTCCGGAATCAAAGGTGTATTGGTAAGGTGGCACACCGCCGGAAGCTACTATACGGATTAATCCGTCTTGATAGCCAAAGCATGTTTCAGTGCGTATTTCGGCTTCATAAGTAGGTGAGGCAATTACTTCTACAGATCTGTATTCCGTACGATCGCAGGTGTATGTAATTCTATTGAATTCAAAAGTATGTGTAACGGTTACAAAGAAATTATTTGCATCAACTGCAGTAACGGTTGTTGACTCTCCTGTTGTGCCATCAAACCACAGATAAGAAATTGTATGTCCATCGGGTATCGGATCGGGTTTAATCAAATTAACGCTTGCTACAGAAGAGCCGCCAACACAAATTTGCTCCATATCAACGATAATCGTAAAGTCTGTTTCTATTAGTTCTACAACAATGGTACGTTGGAATACACAGCCATAATTATTTCTTGTAAGTACAACATATTCTCCTGCATCCAAGTTGGTTAGCACATTTCCTAAAATAGGGTGATCCAAATCTCCTAAAAAGTAGTTGTAAGTACTTGGTGTCAGTGTGATAGAACCTTTGATATTTGTAGTACAGTTATATTCGGGTTCCATTCTGAAAGAAAATTCGTCAACAGGGAATAGCGCTAGGGTAATGCTTGCTTGTGCCGTGCAGCCGTTATCATCGGTAACGGAAACATAATAAATAGGATTATGTAATATTGTTGTTGGGAGGTATTCAGGATAAACAGTAATGATAGCTTCATCAACAGTTGTCATACCTGAGCTGCAAGATCCGCAGTTGTCGTTCCATGACCATGTATATGTATATTCGGGTTTTCCGTTAGCAACTTCTGCTTCCAAAATAAACTCATTTACATCTGAATTACAAAGTCCTTCTTCATTTGGAATAATTGTTACAGTGAATGGGGGAGGGCAATCTAAGAATAATGGGAAGATATCCGAATTGCCGCATTTATCTGTAGCAATTACAAAATATTCGGTCACAGCATTATCGCCGCAGTCAACCAAATCACCTTCTTCTAAATCAACCATCTCGTCATCAACATAATAAATGATTCGTGTAATAATATCTTCAAATGGTGTGCAGTTATCATATAAGTCATATAGCACTTTTAGAGATTCTATTGTTCCTGCCGGAAGAACTGGTAAGCAGCCGGCTCCGAACTCAGTTACAATATGAACATCGACATCCACACCGCTATGAGGCGGGTCAAAGTCAAAAACTGTAATGGTTTGATCTGTTGTAGCAATTTCACCGCAGAAAGTTTCGAGCGTCCATGTACGAACAAATTCAAAGACAGCATTATCCTCACAGTCGAGTTCGGTAATTTCACTATCTTCATAAGTAAGTGATGCTTCGTCTAAATAGATATCGCAGTTGAGTTCAAATTCTGCGCCGCCAATAACTTCTGGGTCAGCATCAAACAGGCATTGTTCTTTATTTTCTTCGGTCGCAATGTCTAAATTAATTGAGAGGTCTTCGGCTTCAAAAGTCAGTATTATTTCTTTGATAGTAATCGTTGCACTTGCGGTTACTTGGCAATTGCTGAACTCATCTCGCACAATAATACTGATTTCCTGAACATCGTTACATTCGCCGGAAAGTAAAACGCAAGGATCTAACAATTCTTCTTCGTTTTCGTTCCAAAAAGTATATACGCCATATCCGTTTGAGATTTTAATTTCGGGGCAATAGTCATAAGGTTCAATATTTGGACAAACTGTTGCGTCATCTATACTTGCTTTTACCAATTTATTTACCCAAACTACATATCGTGTTGCAGGTCCTTCGCAGCCATCAACTGTAGAAGTAACATAAAGATAGTAGTTCAAATTAGCGATAAGACAGGGGATAGTGTATGTTTTTCCGGTATGGAGTTTAATTTTAAGATTTCTATCCAAATACCAGTTAAAAGTAAAGTCATAGTCTTCTTCCAAAGGATCTGATGCTGTAAGTGTTGCTCTTCCGGGTCCGCACAATGCCACGCTGTCTTTAACAGGAGCTGCCGGTGCAGGTTTCCATATCAAAGTTTGGATAACAATACTATCAATATAATTAATACAGAGATACTCCTCGTTATATTTTGGGAAATTTATCTCAACAGAATCCGGGTCATTCGGAATTTGGGGATATTCTACATAAACGATAGGGTCTTTATCGGGACTCATCGCGATTTCAACTTTATCACCTGAGCAAAGTAGGATATCCGGTGCATTTTTATATAGAAGTTCTTTTAGCCAAAAGTCTCCGATTTGGTTTCCAAGGAATGCTCCATGACCGCCCATATAGTCGTTTTGATTTTCTTCAATATAATATTCTTGGAAATCAGCGCCGGAAATACGTTTCATTAATTTAAAGTGAGCTTTTACATCTAAGGAAGAGTATCTGGTAATTTTTACTCTGAGGTAATTGTTATTACAAGCCCATTCTAAGAAGTCGGCATAAAAGTAGTTATACCAACGGTTTGGAACGCCAAACGGGTTAAAATATCCGAAAAGTGTTCCGAAATCAGAATTATCAATTTGCCCTGGAAAGTCGGTAACTCTTGCACGTTTCACGTTATTAATAAGGTCGTATGGGGGGGACATTTGTGATAAATTTCCCATACCTGACAAAAGCGGACCGCTGCCGTGAAATTCTCTTGGGTTAACGAGAGGAAATAGCCATTCAATTTCAACATTAATGTAATTCCTCATGTTAGCAGGAGTTGCATCCAAAGGTCTGTCCCAAGCTCCGTCGCTAACAAAAAATTCCCAGTCAATAGAAACTTTTGTTTTGGGGTCTAAACAATTGACAAAGCGAAAATAGTAGTATTCCGCTTTTCCATTGTTCACTCCGGGAATGATTGGATTCAGATTGTACTTTGCATTTTCAAGTGCGTCGTCATCAATTTCTATTCTGGTGATGACTTGATCTGGGTCAATCTGCTCAAGGTAGAAGCAGCATTCATTTGAACCCGGCATTTGTGCCTTCGCATTGTTTGTGAACATTGAAAACATCAAACAAAGAAAACTGATAAATAAAATTTTTTTCATAAGATAAAATGATTAAGTTAATATTTTTTGTGGTTTATTATTTAATTTTAGTCAAATTTCATGCTATTGTAATTCATTTTTACCGGTATAACTTCTAGAAAATGGAGTAAAAATTCGACATTTTTGCCAACTGCAAGCCATTTTATTTTCAAGAAATACCCGTTTTTTCATATATCCTTCAGGTTTTATTCTTAATTTATTCGTCTAATTATCATATATTTACATTATAGAAAACCAAAACAAAAACCAATGCTTTACTAGTCTCATTTTAAATTTTCTAATGACTTACAAAAATATATTTTTTTACATACAACGAGTTTGATAATAAAAATAATTTATTAAGCGATTTTTTTTTATTAACAAAGCCCAATATTCCTCTGATAATAAATAAATGATAATTTTGTAGCGCCTAAAAAGAGATGAATTATGATCCAATTTTCGGAAAGCGATTTTGCTTTTATGTCGCAGCGCGGCAATGATCCTAATATAGTTGAAAAACAGTTTTCCTTTTTTCTAACCGGCTTCGATTTTGCCAATATTCAGCGAAATGTTTCTATTGGAGATGGTATTGTCAGGTTTTCCGATTTGGAAATTGAAAATTGGAGCAGGGTTTATGATGTTTATGCCCAAGAAAAAGAGATTGTTAAGTTTGTTCCTGCCTCTGGCGCTGCTTCGCGTATGTTTAAAGATCTGTATGAAGCCGCGCAGACAAAATGTTTGAGCGAGAAAGCAAAACTCTATTTGGGTAGAATTAAGGATTTTGCTTTTTACAGCGATCTCAAAGAGGTTATTGAAAAAAACGGAATTTCTTTTGATGAGGTTATCAGCTGCGAAAATTCCAAAATCCCTTTTGAGTATTTATTGGAAGAGAATGGGCTGAACTATGGAAGTCTTCCCAAAGGTTTGATTAAATTTCACCAATATAATAATGAAGTTCGTACCTCTTTGGAAGAACACTTGGTTGAATCAGCGGAATATGCACGTAGTGGTGACGGTATTTGCAGGCTGCACTTTACGGTTTCTCCTGATCATCTCGATAATTTTATCAGGTTGGTTTCGCAAGTGAAATCTAAATATGAGACGAGATTTGGAGTAGTTTATCAAATTAATTTTTCTGTTCAGAAGCCTTGTACCGACACGCTGGCGGCGGAATTAGACCATCAGCCTTTTCGAGACAAAAACGGAAATTTGCTGTTCCGACCGGGTGGACACGGCGCACTCATCAATAATCTTAATAGCCTCCACGCCGATTTGGTTTTTGTAAAAAATATTGACAATGTTACTACCGAAGATAAATTAGAACCTACTATATTATATAAGAAAGCCCTCGCAGGATACCTGCTGAGCCTGCAAGATAAAAACTTTGAATATCAAAAAAAATTGGAAAGGAATTCATTAGACGCTAGCACCTTGCAAGATATTATCACTTTTGCTAAAAATGATCTATGTATTCAGTTTCGCAATGATAACCCGACACGGGAGGAAGTGCGTGAAAAACTGAACCGCCCCATGAGAATTTGCGGTGTCGTTAAAAATGAAGGTGAGCCCGGAGGTGGTCCTTTTTGGATTACCAACCGTAATGGAGATACTTCGCTGCAAATCATTGAATCTTCTCAAATTGAGATGAACAACCAAAAACAAAAAAACTTTTTGGATTCAGCATCGCACTTTAATCCGGTTGATTTGTTTTGCTGCTATAAAGATGTTCATGGAAATTTTTTCAACCTCAACAATTATGTTGACCCATATACAGGTTTTATTTCGGAAAAATCTTTTGAAGGTAGAAAATTATTAGCGATGGAATTGCCAGGGCTCTGGAACGGCGCAATGGCAAACTGGACCACTATTTTTGTGGAGGTCCCGCTTTCAACTTTTAATCCTGTTAAAACCGTATTTGATCTTTTACACGAAAAAAAATAATACTATCTATGCGCTACCTAATGATAACACACTTAACTGTTTCACTCTCTCTATTTTCATAAACTGCCTTTACAAAAATAATTCCATTACCAACATCATTTACCGTTACGGATATACAGTGAGAAAATGCTGCAACCTTTTTCAACAATCTTCCGGCAACATCATATAATTCAACACTTTCAATAATATTGTCAGGATTACTTATATATAGTATTTTCTCAATAGGATTAGGATAATAACTCAGTTTTGCTCCTTTTCTGTTTTCATAAGAGAAAACACCGATAGGATTCAATACTTTATTGAAGTCCGGAATACCATATCCGTATTTAATATCATGCTCAGGGTATCTATCTGTTGATTTAACTACTGCATTATGAATCTCGCCGGGGGTTTTGGCGGGCATCGCTCCGATGATACAAGCCACTAAACCGCAAGTAACCGGACTTGCGAAGGAGGTTCCTGATGCATAGCCAATAGTATTATCCGCCAATAAAACGGTTGTTGCTACTCCGCAGGCAACCACGTCGGGTTTGGGATCTCCTGCGCCGTTCGGTCCAATAGAACTGAAGCCTGCTATTATGCCGTTTAGTCCTACTGCGCCAAGTGATAGCACTTGGGGAGTGTCGGCAGGAGAACCTATCCAGGGTTTAGTATTATTTCCTGAATTTCCGGCGCTGACACACACAAAAATACCACGTTCAACAGCCATTTTTGCTGCTATAGAGCTAATTGCCGTATTGCCATCCATATCCGAATAAGCATGATCCATTGTCGGATCATCAAAGTCCGTATAGCCCAGTGAAGAGTTAATAATGTCTGCTCCAAGACTATCTGCGACTTCTGCGCCAATCATCCAAAAATATTCTTCAATGATATATTCGGTAGGTGAATCTTCGGTAACAATCAATGCAAAAGAAGCTTGTGGCGCAGTTCCCACATACTCGCCGTAAATATAGCCTCCCATACAGGATAATACGGCAGTACCGTGCCCGCTGATTCCTGCATCGTAAATAGATATCTTCGGATCAACAATGTTTCTTTCCGCTACAATCCTATCGGAAGCGAACAGATGCTCCAGCCCCTTCACTGCATTGGCTCTACTAAATCCTCCATCCAATACGGCGATGATCACGCCCTCACCGACAAATCCTTGTTTATGAACCGGAACGCCGTTTAATTGTTCTATTTGTCCCGAGGCATATCCATAATCATAATCGTTTCTCGTTTCCTGCGTAATTGTAATATCCTCATTTATCCATTTTGGATGAATATCATATTGCTTATAAGTTCCTTCAGCAGGTTTCACATACACAATTTTCTCCACAAAATCAAATTGTTGAATCAATTCAAGCATATTGCCTTCGGCATATACCAGCACAGAATTTGACCAACGGCTTGTAGCGCCGGCATAAGCGCCTGTCATATTAATTTTTTCTACATAATATGGGTCAACGGGCAAATCGGCTTCTGTTATGGGAATACCAAATTTATTTCTTCTATCAATTGCTCTTTGAGACAGATACGCAAGAGGTTCATCAATATTGTAAGGTGTGTTTTCTTTATCTTTGAAGTGAACGGCATATTGCCGCGCGTGCAGTGGCGGGTTTGGTGGCAGAGCAGTGCCACCACAATAATTTTCAAAAATGTGAAAAACGCCTGCAGAAGGGGCGCTCTGTCCATTATAGATAATGGCTCCTCCTTGATATTTAACAATAAAAGAACATTCTTGATCCCAACCGCCGGATTGCCATACAAGTGATACCTTTACGCCAATTTCTGCATTAACCGTAAAAGTGGCTGAATATCCCGATGAAAATGTTAGAGTTTGTGATGGGGAACCATCATCGAAATTTACTATTATAGCCGCACCGTTCCAACCATCTCCCCAAGAATCAAACAACTCAAAAATAATGCCGCATTTGTCGCTGTATGTGAAATCATAAAATCTTGTATTACCTTGATTATCTGTCAATTGTAATTGAAAAGGGATTGAAATTGCTCCCAATTCAGCATTGTCGCTAACGGAAATATTAAATTTTGCATATTTCGTTTGCTCCGGAATAATATTCCCTATGTTAAATCTGTTTGAGTTAATAGTAATAATATCGGAAGTTGAAGAAAGCGCTGCCGAAACGCCGCCCGCATATTCGTTTCCGTTATTAATAATGTAAATATACAGATTTGCAGTTTCTCCGGGTTCTAGAACACCATTTCCGTTTCCTGAATAATCATCAACTGCATAATTTTGATATTCAACAAGATTTCCATAGGTATCAAGGTAGAAAAAGCTTTGTACCGACTTATCATCGTAAGTAAATGTTATATAGAATTTTATTGAAGAATTTGGGCGTGCATTTTCACTTAAAGAAAGTGTAAATGCGTTGTTTAGTGTTGTTGTTTCATCGGGAGCAATAATACTTAAAAATGCTGTATTATTGATGAATGTAATATCCTGATTATTAGTATAAATAATGGCATTTACATCATTTAGTGTTTCTGAAGATTTGTTTTTCACGATAATACTCAGGCTAACCGTTTCTCCGGGGTTCAGTTTTCCGTTATTATTTCCCTGAGAATCGTCAATTTCTACTTCAATAACTTCCATGATAGAGAGCGAGAGAACGATATCTAAGGCTGCGGCAAAATTTGGGATACCATATCCGTAAAAAATATCGTGATTTGGGTATCTGTCTCCGGTTTCATCTACAATATCTCTCAGCAGCGCAGGGTGGAGGTTAGGGTTTGCCTGAATTAGGCAGGCGTACATTCCGCAAGAAATAGGGCTGGAGAAAGAAGTACCGTCTGCAGTATTGACACTTCCCGATGTTGAATAAACGGTTGCAGAAACGCCACGTGCCAGTACATTGGGTTTTGGGGCGCCTGCGCCGTTTGGTCCTTTTGAACTGAACCCGGCAATAGTACCGTTTGAGCTAACGGCTCCGATAGTACCTGCATAAGTGGCATCTCCGGGAGAAGCTACCCAGGGCCAGCTTGAACCGTTTCCGTTGCCTGCACTGGCAGTAACAAAAATACCTTTTTCAATAGCCGTTTTGGCGGCAAACGAAGCCACCGGTGTTTCTCCATCCATTTGA
>Ga0123353_10018906_pt1 | contig 10213 bp, 6 predicted proteins | sample TergutLab28metaG_3_FD_92763 | JGI IMG/M metagenome (GOLD analysis project Ga0123353, IMG submission 92763) | Labiotermes labralis P3 segment gut microbial communities from Petit-Saut dam, French Guiana - Lab288 P3 | ecosystem: Host-associated > Arthropoda: Insects > Digestive system > Gut ...
ATGAAACTGGCCAAACACCTTCCGTCCCAAATGAACATTGCAGGGCACAGAGCATTACCGTCTTATGACGGCCAGCCAGTTACATGTTAAGGGTGTGAGGACAGTGGACATATAAATCAGGTATGCTCCAGAAGGCGTGGAGGAGGTATGGTAACATCAGAGTCGACCCCCAATACATGGGCCCATGTCGCGGCTATAGGCGCCCACTACTGGCACGGCACTGTTGTCAATGGAATAGAGGTGGTCTCCCAGAGCGCATCGCATGACCCGGCAACGGGAGTTTCCCCTACTGTCGAGAATCTGAAGCCACAAACGTCCCGCTACACATTGGTGGGGAACAACAGGACCCCACTCACCAACGAAGGCATGATCTGATACCTCAGGATGAGGACGCAAACTCAATCGACTTCACAACCTGTACCTGACCTCGAAGAAGTGATAACCGTGTACGCAGAAATAACGGCATTTGACGATAGGCCAACCAGACTGCGCGATCCCTGCATGCAACACGCATGGAGAAGAATGCACCAGACAGGAAATGGTGACAGACGTCGGAAGTACAGACGGGCTGGACAACGAGGACGCAGTGCCCGCGGACGGCGCAACCAACCCTCTGGACGAAGACCCTAAAACGGACGACCCGGGACAAATCCGATTCCAAAATAAAAAGATAAAATGGAAAAAAGCGCTGGAATACGACGCGAACGGACGAAGGTTAGAACGAGAGTAGCGCAATCCAATAAGGAAAAAGTATAGAAATCATCGTCGACCCCTCGCCCACTCCCCTGCGCAGATCGACCCGATGGCCTCAATCAAAATTGCCACTTTAAACATAAATGGCATGATATCTCCCACGAGAATATCAATGCTCAACGCATTACTCAGGCGCCAAGAAATAGACATCCTACTGGTACAAGAGGTCACCTATCACGTCCTCAATGACTTCCAGGGATACACCACACAATATAACATCGGCGCCAATAGAAGGGATACCGTCATCGTCATGAGGGATGGAATTACCCTAGAGAATATCATTATGAGTCTGTCTGGACGCGTTATGGCAGCCAAATTCAGAGAAATCTGGATAATTAATGTTTACGCCCCATCTGACATGGCGATGAAACATGAACGCGAGCGTTTCTTCAATACTGAACTGCCTTATTTGCTGACTGGTGAGACGGGCCATATATTACTGGGTGGGGATTACAATTGTGTATTGGAGGCTTCGGACACTACCGGCGGCTTCATCTACAGCCGAGCATTAGCGGCATTGGTGCATGGCCTAGCATTAACAGACACTTGACAGGGCAACACTACATAAAAAATTTACACCCACTATTCCACGTCCGGAGCAACCAGGATTGACCGAATTTACGCCACACGAGAACTGCTCGAGAGGTGACTGGGTGTGGAGGCCATTGTAGCACCGTTTACTGATCACCTCGCGGTATGTCTACGAATATCATTTGACCTACCAATTATGCGGAGGGGAAGCAGGCTATGGAAAATGGACAGCACTGTAATAACTGAGAACGCATCCACGGAGAAGTTGAGAACCCTATGGGGACAAATACAACGGCAGAAAGGGTACTTACCTGACCAACCAATGTGGTGGGACCGCCTCTGTAAAAAGAAAATACGACAACTATACCAACGTGAACAAGCCGAGCACCGAAGGGACCGCCGTATGATGGAGAACCATTTGTACGAATGCATGTATGAAGTATTGCAGAGACCGGACTCCAGCGACCAAACGCTACCTGCTTTAAACCGTCTAAAAGCAAAAATTGTGCGACTGCAGAACAGAAGGCTACAGAAAATTCTTGATGACAATAACGATGCTGACAGACCAGACGGAGACCAGCCCACGATATATCACATCTTTCAGACAAAACGGCGGCGTGCAGAGCGGATCATACGTACCTTAAGAGATGGAACAGGGCAGATGTGTACGACACCGAGCGGAATAGCACAGACTTACAACGTTTGTACGGAACACGTACGACACAATTGAGGTGAAAGAAGCCAGCGTGGAAAAATTGATGGAGGTAGTCCACTGCGAGTAGCGTACTTCGGATGAGGGAATGCTCGAGGCGCCATTCGAGCCAACGGAGATATACCGAGCCATACAAGCGGGCGGGCGGAAAAGGCACCTAGGAACGATGGACTAGGCCGCGAAATCGATTCACACAACTGGGCAATCATAAAAGTCGACCTGTGTGAGGTCATCAACCAAATGTTCTGGGCAGGAAACATATCGCAGCAACAAAATCTAGGTGTGATAGTTTGCCTGCTGAAAGCGCAAGGGAACCAAACACCGAAGACTACCGCCCCATTACACTCCTCAACTCTGATTACAAGATTCTTGCTCGTATCATCGCACAACGCCTGCGTCCAGTGTTGGCAGATCACCTAACGGAGACCCAATTGTGTGGGGTTCCTGGAAATAGATCATTGACGCGGTGGCAACTTACGTGATACCATGCGGAAAGCAGGATGTTCCCGTTATGCGTGCTTTCCCTTGATTTTAAAAAATGCTTTCGATAGGATCATCTACAACTACTTGTTTCAAACACTCCAGTGATACGGCATTGGAAATGCCTTTATTGGTGGTATCAAGAGGATGTATGAAGGTGCTACGTCCTCAGTTCAAACAAATTGCCACCAGTACGGACACATAACAATTCGCTGCGCATGCGACAGGGGTGTGCGATGAATATGGCCATCTATGCTCTGTGTATCCAAACATTCCTTCGCCTTCTGGACCTAAAACTACCAGGTATAAGGATAGGACTCCGCACACGCCCCACATCGGTGGTGACTTATGCTGATGACGTGATCATTTTTGTGACCTCTGCTGCTGACGTCGCCAGTATAGGGGAAACCATCCGCCTATATGAAAGAGCATCAGGTGCCTGTCTCAACCCCCGAAAATCTAAGGCCCTTAACAGGGAAGTTACGAGCGTAGGCAAAGCGAGACTACACTCGGGGCCCTTGCCTGGCAAAACGGATGCGTGAAGTCAACACTTTTCTCCTGTCCAAAATCTGGTATACCGCCCAAATCTTGCCGGCCCCAAACATATACACACAACAACTGACAACTGCCATTACATGGTATATGTGGAGAGAAATAGTCTTCCGAGTGCCTGTATCAACACTACAACGACCAAAACAAATGGGAGGATGGGAGAAGCCGGATATTGAGCGAAGTGCAGGGCCTTACTCCTATACCGTATGCACCTGCAAGGCCAACGGAATGGAACTTTGACTGCAGCATGGTTACAGACCTGGACCCTCACTGGCAGGCGGACAAACCCACCGCATGCCACAAGGTTCCCCACTAAACTAGCTTACCTGTACGTGTACGCCGTCAACATGGCCTACATTAAGCGTCCTGAACAAGATGTGGCCCCCCGATTCTTCTGCAGATTTATCTACGCCTCACCTCACAGTATGGCATTGGCACTGAAAGGGGCACGGGACGTAGGGATCATGACACAACACCCAACCCCCCGTGGACTAAGGTGTGAGGGAACCTACACGCAGTATAGTCATCGGAGGAACTTAAAGCAGTCTGGTTTTTGGTTATTCATGATCTCATACCGACCAACGACCGACTAGCCAAGATAAAACGAAGTACCACCAACATTGCGGTCGAGTAGACACTCTGATTCACATGCTGACTGAGTGTTGCGAAGGGGCCGACATTTAGAGGTGGATCCGTTCCAGAATAGCGATCATCCTTCGCATGGACCCGAAATACATTCTACCGGAGTGTACCGTCCGTCCGAGTTTTCACTTTTGGCCACCCCAGAGGGACCGGACAATTTTGTGGACCCTCGTCCACATGATATATTGCCGTACACAACACTGGCACCGAGTATCGACCATCGACTATGCTGATTTCATGAGGCGTGCTAGATGGAAAGCATATCAAACAACTCGCCGGCGCGAAAAGATAGGGAATTACTTGGAGATACTATAATTCCCGACACACCTCACCTGGAGAAACTGTGTTCCCTCTAGTCGCAGGATAATTGAGTCACCTGCAAGGACTCCTCCGACCGATGACGTCGCCATCATAACGGCGTTCTCCTAAGGGCCTAGGGTAACAAACGAACAGTGCAATTCGAAACACAAGGACAATAGTCCGTTAACAATACATTACTGAAATATCTTCCATGCAACCATTGTATTTGTGTACTGAAGGATCAATAAAGTTGTAATTTTAAAAAATCCCAGTGGGGACGAGATTTTCCGCCAGCCCAGACCGGCCCTGGAGCCCACCCAGCCTCCTGTAAAATGGGTACCGGGTCTTTCCCGGGGGTAAATTGCAGCAAGGACGTGCTGCTGACCACTCATCCCTTCTAGTGTCGCGGTCAAGGAAGAGTAGAGCTATACCTTTACCCACCCTCTGGGCCACACCGGGCTTGTAACGGCATCACTTTAACTTTACATACAGTCTTCTTTATGTGTGTAAGTGTATAAAAGCCGTGGCTTGTCGAAGAACAGGTTATAAAACTGACTCGTAAAATGATCTCAGGACTTCTTGAAAATCCTGCAGGACTTCAATGCTGATTAGGTTTTTAGGAAAGGAGACAAATTTTCTAAGTTTAAAATGCAGCGGAAGACAGTCATTTTTAAGTGTAAACAATTGATTTAAAAATTTCAAAGATGTCACTCTTACGCTACTGAAAAACAAATGATTAAGTAAAAAATGCGAGCCTGTACGAACAGTAAACAATTTGTTTATGTATTCTTCTGCTAAATTCACCGCGAACTACCTTTAATATCTGTTGGCATTTGTACTATTTAAGCTTCATATTAAAGAAGGCAATGCAAATTCGTTAAATATTTTAAAGAATGAACGTCGATATAAACGAAAATGCAGTATTCGTTAATAATACAACACTGTAGTGTGTGTATATATATATATATATATATAAACAACAATATTACAATTAGTAGCAATGTATAATATACAAGCACATGTTTCGGCTCTGTATTTAGGCCATCATCAGGTTGTCCGAAGAACTTAAGTGTCTACGCCGTATGTGTGGTAATTTTGGGAGGGGGACGAGATCTCGTCTTACATCACAAATCGTGGGATTAGTAAAAGTTGCCAAAATGTATATTGATGCGTACTTCATCATGTAAATGCATCTTATGATCCTATCATACCGAAATATGTAGTTGTGTATTATATATCGCCACTAACAGTAATATTATTGTGTTCTTGACTGTATACACACACACACACACACACACACACACACACACACTACAGCTTTGTATTGTTGACCTCACACAACGGGGATGACACATCTTAAGAACAGTATTCGTTTTCAGTTACAAACTTCTGTGTCCAGACAGCATACCTGAAGCATTAGTTCGTTCTCAAAAAGTGCCACAACCTGCCACTAAACAGTAAATACAGTGCTGCCATACACAGTTATACTCTATGTGGAAGAAGATTTTGCACGCAAAAGTCTCTAGAAAAAATTCTGTTCTTAGTACAGTAATTGGTACGTCGGTCAGTCACGAACAGAAATTAATAATAAATATATATTCGAGTTTTCCTTAACATTACTGGGACTTGGGTTGATAACCAGCTTGCAACTGGACACCAGAGATAACAACCACTTAGAAGAAACAAACACGAAATGTGTGATAAAATATTCCACACACACTCCTGCTCTGATGTTCATTAAGAGAAAACGCCCGACACAAAATGGCAAACTCCGTTTTGCCCTTGCAATTTAGCCCCTCTGACGGTAGATGTCAGGTGAGTTCTACATGCCTGCTGCAATTGTTGTCGCAGTTCAGGTACTTTACGTGACAGTACCGAACAAAAGGGCAGTTTTCTGCGTTATTTCAGTAAGAGAAAGTTAATTAGGCCCCTGTGTATAACTTGCCACGTAACGGTAGCCTGCCCCTAACAGACGAACGCGGCTGGAAAACAAAATATTCTGCACATAATTCGTGGAAAATTATACAGGGAATTCTTTATGTAAATTTTATTACTCTTGAGAGTATGACGGAGTTGCCGTGCGGTTTCACTGCAACACAGGTCACCTCTTTATGTACAGGTTCCGTCCTTGCGAGCTTATTGTACAAGGAATATTCAATAGAATCCGAGCTGCAGGCTAAAACCTACAGCCCGGACACTACTCCAGCCTAACCGCACCTAACCTCCAACCTGCAGCAAATCAAGAACGAAACGACCAATGTGGTAATCAACATCATCAGTCGCGAGCTCCTGATGATGGCCATAGTAATGCCCGAAACATGTTGAGCCTATAAGAAGTACAATGAAATAATAAGTGGCATCTAGTTGGTTCTTATTCTTCAGTTTTAAGAGTTGAGTTTATGTAAAGAGAAATAGTAAGGCAACTGCGGTGACAGACCTGTCTCCTCCGTCCAATAGAAGAGACTGGTTGTCGTCATCATCGTGTTCGATCCTTTATATCCTTTCTATCGAGTCTCCTACCTAAATCAACCAAACACTTGTAAGGAATAATTGTACTGACGCATTTCGTCGACGGAATATTCTCACACACACGAAATTAAAGGCATGAATTCTTCTTTTCTTTCACACAATCATTTCATGAGTCACCAACTTCGTAACTCAAAACAAGCTTTTTTTTTTCCTCTCTCTCCTGACATCACTTTACTTCTGTGCCAGTTTCAAAGCAAAATTTTTATTCAGGCTTTCTCCTTTCAAATTTAACAGTCAACTCTCTCTTTCAATTTCCTCCGCTTTATCTTCTTCGACAGGTCTAACCCTGATATCTACAGTCATTTTAATATTTCATTTCCTGTATACATCTGTAAATTGAAAACCACAATATAATACCTACTGAATTATTAATATTAGAATGTGGGATTATTTTCTTCTAACACACTTTTTATACAGTGGAAGGAACTTTCAATTACAGCCAACTGCAGACAGAATGTCTCTGGCATTTCAAATTCCCTTCAGAGAATTTATAATGTAACTTACGTACAGTTTACATTACTATCTACAGTGAGTTACGCATAATTCGGAGGCTAACGTGAAAATTATGTTGGGGCTTGACCAGTCTGTCTTTATTTCTATGCTGCAAGCAGCAAAAGTATGGTTGATAGTGGATAATAAAGGTAAAGATAAAGAAATCATTATAGGGGCGTGGACAGGCCCTGAGGGCTCTAGGTTGAGGCTCCCAGAATTTCTAGAAAATCAGCATGTGAAGATGGCAAGGTTGTCAGCCTTACGCACCGGCCGCCTTTACCGTCAGGAGATATCCCTGGTACTCAATTCTGTTAGAGGTTAAGTCCATTTCAGGGCCATTGGGCGGCCGAAAGGATTAAGTCAACAAAAAATCCCGCTACCTTCCGGTTTGCAGCTCAGTGCCTCAAAAAACTGCACCACTACGTACCTCAGTAGTGGACAATAGGCTACTTGAAACACTTCCCCTATTAGTCGATTATAGTCTATCAACCGGGTTCTTTTACCGAATACGGTGGATTAGCGATGCCACCTCTAGCCTAAAAATTGCGATATTGGCTAATTTTTAATCCAAAGTGCTGACTGTCACGAAGCTACATGTGGTCGTAACCCAGACTACGAGGATCTATACCTGTGCCACACTTTCAGCGACATGGCCACTTCAGTAGGAGAAGAACGTACAAAAAGAGTTAGGTTAATCCCTGAATACCAAAAATTTCAGTCGCTCCTTGCTCCTGGAATTTATACACCTTAAGCAAACGATGAGGATTACTGTAGGTTTCCTGTGAACATTGCTGTTGACTTGGACCTAGGAACTGCGGTGATCTACTGCGTAGACCGATGTCTATGAGCTACAGCAGGTGAGGCTAGCACATTCTGCTCCAAGTGGAATAGCTGCATTGATATCAAAATGCTCCACTCTCCCGGGACTGTCGTATAGAAGTGTATCTGACACTTGTCACATGACAGCCGGTCCGTGCAATTCATCATCGCGGCTCCAACAACAGCCGTTATTGTCAACACCCCTCCCCAACCCCAACATACCCTTCAAAGAGTAGGAGGAGGGGGCTCACCCATCGGGCTTCTTCTGTCAACTACACCGGAAAAAGTTTCCTCTTCGCTACAGAATTACTTCTTTCTTGAACCCTCTCCCATCATTTCGGCTGGCACCGAAAGTTGGAACTTTGTTTCTTGGTGCAACGAATGGCTTAAAGTTTTGTGCCGTCATTACGGGAAATGTATAAAGAAAGTTACAGATGAAAAAAATCATGAGCCTAATAAAACAGAACGTTCGTGTAAAAAATGTTGATAGCTTTTTAGTAACTTCCATTGGATAAATTCAGCAAAGTACCTGGCCTCAAGAAGTCACTACAGTAGGGTCTCGTTCTACGACGGGGTTACGTTCTCGAATATTTGGTTATAAATCGAATCGTCGTAAAACGAGTACTATTCAAATGGTTTAACCTTTTGACGCCTAATGTCAACTATAGTGGTCGTACCGCACCGCTAACCTCTAAAGTTACATTTTATATATTTATTCAACAAATATAGATACTGAATATTTTAAACATGGTATATACTCTCCGTTTCTTTTATCTTCAAAAGGCAGTTTGTTTCATAATTTTAACGTATTTGGTTCCTGTGTTATTCACATTTTACATACAGAGTGTGCTTAAATTGAGAAAAAAAAAATTCCGGCGCCAAAAGTTTAAATTGAGATAGTTTCATGTTCGAAACAAATTTGGCAAATAATTTTATAATTTATCATGTTTCTTTACATTACGACAAACAATTTTAATTTAATGCATGAAGTATATAGAAAATAACACAGATAATTGAAAAAAAATATTAATCAAGTCACTTCTTATTTTGTTGAAGAAGGACCAGGCCGTGATTCAGAAATCATGAAAGACTGTAACGTCAAATGTCTTGATTTTTTTTTTTTTTGTATTTTTAATGGAGGTGGAAAAATCACAGTCAACATAAAAGAGCAGCACTAAAACAGAAAAGATGAAACACATGCACACCGGAAAAGAGAAGCGCACGAAATAGAGAAAGGACGCTTGATTTGCGACAGTGATGCACCACAAGTCGGGAGTGCTCGGTCCGACTCGACAAGTGTCGTAAAAGTGAATCGTCGTAAAACGTGCCGTCGCAAAACAAGACCCTACTATATTCGTAACCATTCTATTTTCACACATTATCAACTATTAGCCATTCCTGCGTGGGTAAGCAATTGTGCAAATGTAGAGTATGTGTGTGTGTGTGTGTGTGTGTGTTTTTATGTATGCATGCATTTATTTTCTTACAACAGTAAGCCTACTTTTTCCTTGTCAGGAATACGTTTGCTTTAATTGTAAAAATTATAACAGGCCCTATAATGGCAAATAATAATTTCCACTGGTAAGGCTACGGCACTGGTAAGCCTATTGAATTAAAGTTTATTCACGTAATTTAATTAAACTGAAATATAATATAGAGACGGGACCTTGAAAGTGTACTCATGTCATTAAAAAGGAAAGTGGGAACGCATATTCAGAACACCACCCCGCACCTCAGACGCTGGGGTTGCCGGTTGCTAGTGACATCTACCGCCACATATCCAGGAGAAATAAACATCAAACCTCATTTAAAATATTCTGTATTAGGTACACAGTAGTAAAAGGGAAAGTGAACTTAGCGGGAAACTATACACCACAGTATAGAGTCACATACAAAAAAGTATATATTTTTTAAATTTAGGTAAAAAATTTCGGCTTGACATAATCCAAAATCAGGCCTTTTTTTAAACTTTCAGTAAAAACCTTAACTGAAAGTAGGTACGAGTTTTTACCCCTTACAAAGTGCCAAATAAATGCTAGAACAATAATTACAATAGGGTTTTAAAATATGTGTAAAACAAAAAAATCGAATGAGGCGATTTTTTGTGACTGTACACACACACGTGTATATAGACAGACAGACAGACAGACAGACAGACAGAAAGACAGACAGAAAGAAAGAAAGAAAAACAGAAAGACGGACGGACAGACAGACAGGCGGGCAGACGGGCGGGCAGGCGGACAGACAGACAGACAGACATAGATAGAGAGATAAATATAGAGAGATAGATATAGATAGATAGATAGATATAGATAGATAGATATAGATGGATGTAGATAGATAGATAGATAGATGGATGGATGGATGGATGGATGGATGGATGGATGGATGGATGGAAGGATG
>Ga0123353_10018908_pt1 | contig 10213 bp, 10 predicted proteins | sample TergutLab28metaG_3_FD_92763 | JGI IMG/M metagenome (GOLD analysis project Ga0123353, IMG submission 92763) | Labiotermes labralis P3 segment gut microbial communities from Petit-Saut dam, French Guiana - Lab288 P3 | ecosystem: Host-associated > Arthropoda: Insects > Digestive system > Gut ...
AGAAATCTCATATTGGTTATTGCTTGTTGTTTATTAAACTATAAGAGGAAAAATTATCAAATGAAAAGTATCGTTTATAGTTATACAACATTCAATCGAAAATACCAGCCGCCTTCAATGTTTCCGGGCGGAATCGCAAACCGCCTAGCAAAAAGTGCTGGTTTTCACTGCTCGTATTATATTTTTTTCTAAACCTTGTCAGTGCATATTAAATATGATACAATGCGGACGTTCGTTTCACCACTTACTTTCCTTTCAGAGAGAATCTTATGCGAATTACACGGCGTAACTTTATCGGGCAAACTTCGGCTTTATTAACAGCGTCAGCGTTTGCCGCTCCTGCGATTTTACGGGCGCAGGATGTCAATTCTAAACTCAATGTCGCCAGCATCGGTGTCGGCGGTATGGGCAACTTCAGCGTCCAAGGTGTCAAAGGCGAAAACTATCTCGCTATGTGTGACGTTGACGGCGCACGAGCAAAAGGAAACTTCGAAGCATTTCCCAATGCGAAAAAATTCACCGACTTTCGAAAACTACTGGACGAATTCGGCAGCAAACTTGATGCCGTCACCATTTCAACGCCCGACCACATTCACGCTGCGGCGGCTGTTGCTGCAATGAACCGCGGCATTAACGTCTATTGCGAAAAACCGCTCGGTCACGATGTCGGAGAAGTCCGCAAGATGATTGAAATCGCCAATGCGAAAAAACTGAAAACCCAAATGGGAACGCAGATTCACGCAAACGACAATTACCGCCGCGTTGTCGAATTAGTTCAGGCAGGCGCAGTCGGCAAAATCACTGACGTTCACGTTTGGTGTGGGGCAGCGCAGGGAGGCAGACCGATACCGCCCGGCGATTTTCCAATTCCCGAAACGCTTGATTGGGACTTGTGGCAAGGTCCCACGAAAGTGCGTCCGTATAATCCCTGTTATCTGCCGGGAAGTTGGCGGGCTTATTGGGCTTTCGGTACTGCAACACTCGGCGACTTCGGCTGTCATTACATGGACTTGCCGTTCTGGGCTTTGGGCTTGCGGCATCCGAAAACCATTGAAGCCGACGGACCGCCGGTTGACCCCGAATGCTGTTCAAACAATTTGAGTGTCAAATACACTTATCCGAAAACCGACAAGCACGAAGCACTGACATTAACGTGGTACGACGGTTCGCGCCGACCAACGCTTTTGAAAGAACACGGCATGAAGGAATGGGGTTCCGGCGTGATTTTCGTCGGTTCAGAAGGGTTCCTGCTTGCGAATTACGATGCGCATCATCTCTATCCTGAAGCGAAATTTGCAGATTATAAGAGACCTGAGAAATCCATTCCGTCTTCGCCGGGGCATCACGCCGAATGGCTTAATGCGATTAAGAACAACGGAACGACTTCCTGTAACTTCGATTATTCCGGTACGCTGACCGAAGCGGTGCTTCTCGGTGTCGTTTCTTACCGCAGCGGCAAGAAGTTAAATTGGGATGCGGTTAAATTCACCACCGGAGTTCCTGAAGCGGATGCCATTCTGCATGCAGAACGCCGCAAGGGCTGGGAATTGGTGTAATTCAACCGTGTCTGGATTATCAAAACCATTTTTACGTTCTTCCGTTTCTTCCGTGCTGGATTCAATGCCGCCGGAAGAACGAAAGAATAAAAGCGACCGCATATTTCAGAAAGTTGCTTCAACGGAACATTACCATCTTGCGAAAGAAACAGAATCGCTGATGATTTATCTTCATTTCGACAGCGAAGTACAGACCGTTCCGCAATTTTGTGCAGCACCCGATTATGGTATGCCGATTGTTGTTCCGTTTTGCTATAACAACGAAATCGTACCGGTAAAAGTATTTTCCTTTGATGAACTTCAAGTTGGTGTTTTCGGAATACTCGAACCGAAGTTATCGATTCGGTCACAAGCGGAACGACTGATAGAACCGGAGAAACTCCGCTGTGTTCTTGTCCCCGGACTTGCGTTTGACGAACAATGCCGCCGTCTAGGTCGCGGCAAAGGTTATTACGACCGCCTTCTGAAACGGATACAGTTGAAACGTTTGCCGCCGCAGTGCGTTTCCATTGGACTGGCGTTTGAATGTCAACTCGTTTCCGAAGTACCGGTCAACGATAGTGATATACCGGTCTTGATGGTTATTACCGAAGAGAGGTTAATCAAGAGCCGTCCTTAATGCCGCCGCCGTAAAGATTTGCGGATACAACTTTTCGTAATACCAAAGTTTGGCGAAGTACAATCCGATGGGCGACGGCTTCTGCCAATCGCCGTTTTCAACTTGCTCAACGAGAAACTTTATTCCGCTGCGATAGAAGGAATCGATTTTTTCGGTGTTTTTCGCTTGCGGATGTTTCATGAAGTGTGCAAGTGCTTCGGTAACGAGAGCGGTTTCTTCGATAGTCGAAACGAACTGTGTTTTATCATCGGGTGTTTTATTGCCGCGTTCTTCCGGTTTGGCACCCCAGCCGCCGTCATGATTTTGTGTGTTGAGCAGATAATCAATTCCGCTCCGAAGCATATCGTTTGTCTCTTCCTGCATCGTTTGATTTTCACAGCGGTATGAACACAGCGCGCTAATCACCTTTGCGGTGCCGTAAAACGGATTTGCGTCGTCCGGCAGATATTGATTGCCGAACCAAAGCGGAATCCACGAACCGTTCTGCTGCTGTGCTGCACGCAAAAAGGTGTGCATCGCTTTCATAGAGACAGACATCTTTCGTTTCAACGAATTGTTCCACGCCGGATGTTTCGATAATTCAGTTGTCAGAGCATCCGATTGAAGCAGCGTTGAAAAAGCACGGAGACAATGCGCGGTAATATCGGGACTGCTTTTATCGAAAGGAAGAATACCCCAGCCGCGGCAGAAAGTTGGAATTCCGCCGTCGGCATTTTGCAGTTTCAACAGCCATTGAATACCGGCAATGCATGCCGTAATAATTTCAGATGATACCTTCGCATTTTTTATTATGGGAAAGAGTTCTGTCAGTGCCAGGAGCGCGCCGGCGGTGTCATCGGCATCCGGTACTGCGCCGCTCAAATGTGTCCAGCCCCAGCCGCCCGGTTCTGCTCCCGTGAATGGATGCCGCTCTTTATGTTGACACGCAAGAATATATTTCGCCAGCGGCAGCAATTTTCGGCTGCCTAAATGCTCCCTTCCAAGAGCGTTGACGGAAAGCGTTGTAGTCCAGAGTGCGAGATTGGTATCAATCGCCCATGAACCGTCTTCACGAATCGAATAGTTCAAAAACCGAATACCGGAACGGACCACGTTGGATTCCGAATGTCCCGCTGCGATTAGCGACATCACCGTAAATGCTGTCAGCGGAACGGCTTCGAGGTAGCCGCCGCTTTCCGGCTGCATATTTTCAATGAGCCGCAAAGTGCGTTTTATCGATAACTTTCGCAAAAGATAGAAAAACGGCTCTCGGGTTGGAGCGAAAGAAAACCTGACTTGCCCGATTGCGACCAATGCCGGTATCGCATAACTGACGACGTGCAAATTCAATAATCGAAACATTGACTGCGGCAGTGCTGCCCGCTCAAAGGGCAGTTGCGGTACATTTTCCCAGCGGACAAGACCGGCAAGTGCAGCGTTTGCGAGTATTGGAACAGAAAAAGTGTTGTCTTTTCCGTACCGCTGTTTTACCGCTTCGACACCGCCTTCTTTTTCGATGTAATGGTCAGCCCGCTGTATAACGGTTTCATTGCCCGGAATGATTGACGCACCGGAGAGTATGAATGCCGATTTTACCAGAACCGATGTTGATATGTTGGAAATGCTTTTGTCGGTATCGCCCCAGCCGCCGTCTTCATTTTGATTTTTCAGCAGGTAGTTAATACCTTGTTCGATGTGCGCATCGGTTATTGATTCTTTCTGCGGAAAGATATTTCGATATACCGACAGTGCGCTGACGGCGGTAGCGGTTGAAAGGGCTGATGCCGAAAGTTCCCCTGTCCATCCGTTTTCGGCGCATTGCGAAAACAAGCCGTCTGAAACGGTTTGAAATGCTTTTCCGACACGCATTATTAGGGGAAGTTCTTTCATTGTCTTATTATAGCAGGTTTTTTGCCGCGTTGGTAGAGTCCGACTTCTAATTTTGAGAAGATTCTCTACTTGCATCCTGTCCCAAAAACGATAAAATAACTTTCTCCCCCTTGAAACTAAAATGCAGTAGAAATGCAGTCCATGGCAAAACGTGCCGGTAATACCAGTTTCGCCCTTAACTCCGCCAAGAGAGCGAAGAATGATGAATTCTATACGCAGATGACGGATATCGAGAAAGAAGTTTGGTACTACAGGAGTCAATTCAAAGGTAAAGTAATCTTTTGCAACTGTGATGCCCCTTACGAAAGCGACTTTTTTAAGTATTTTGCGCTGAATTTTAATTTTTTCGGTTTAAAAAAATTGATTGCAGCCTGTTATGCAGGTTCGCCCATTGCCAATACGGAGTTATCGCTGTTTGAGTATGAGCCGGCAGAAGATAGAACAACAAGAGCCCCGCATAAGATAGAAATCGCGGAGGTTGAAGATTACAACGGTGACAGTGCTGTTAACTCGGCGGACGTTGAAAACTTGCTGCGAAACAAAAAGAACGTCTTGACAAGATTGAACGGCGACGGTGATTTCCGCTCGCAGGAATGTATCGAGTTATTAAAACAAGCGGATATTGTCGTTACTAATCCGCCGTTTTCGCTGTTTCGGGAATATGTTGCGCAATTGATGGAGTACAAAAAGGAATTTTTGATTATTGGAAATGTCAATGCAATCTCTTATCAAGAAATTTTTCCGCTTATACGAGACAACAAACTTTGGCTTGGTGAAAGTATTCACAGCGGTGATAGGGCGTTCAGAGTTCCCGACTATTATCCGCTTAGTGCCGTCGGCTGCGGAGTGGACGAAAATGGACACCGATTCATTCGGGTAAAAGGAGTGAGGTGGTTCACAAATATACAGGTAACGAAATCGAAACGTTATGATATGCTGCCCCTCTATAAACAATATAATCCAAAGAAATACCCCAAATACGATAATTATGACGCTATTGAGGTATCAAAAGCAGCGGAAATACCTGCGGACTATGATGGTGCAATGGGTGTGCCGATAACGTTTCTAGATAAGTATAATCCGAATCAGTTTGTAATCATCGGATTGGCAGCCGGCGGTTACAATCGTGAAATCGTCGGACTTGAAAAAAATCCCGATATTAAAGATGCCAGACCGCTCATCAACGGGAAAAATACTTATGCACGCATATTTATTTGTAAGAAAGCAGAAGCGCAATCGTGCGGGTAATTAACTGTTATCTGTTAGCATAGGCGTATTTCAGAAATACAGTAATCCTGCGCCCCCAATGAATCCGTTTTCACCTCCGCTACTTTGGGTCAAGCAGCGGCATCGGAAAGACCTCGTTATAAACATGTTCTCTTGCCATGATTTCTTCGAGTTCACGCAACTTCTCCGGAAATTTTGCGGCAACATCATTGGTTTCAAAGAGGTCTTCCGCAAGATTGTAGAGTTCCGTCTTAACATCTTTTATCGTTTTATTCTGTCGTGCTGCTTTCTGCAACTCGGTTCGCACGGCTTTCCAATCGCCGACAATCACCGTTTGCTGACCGCCGTAACCGGATGATTCCCGATACAAAAACGGACGCGGCTCCTGCTTTTTGCCTAACAAGGTCGGCAAAATACTGATTCCATCCACCTTCGGCTTGTCAACCGCTTTTTGACTTGCGGTATCGACTATGTCGAGGAAAGTCGGCATCCAATCCTCAAAGCCGGAAACCCTATCGGTAGTCGACCCTGCAACAACTTTGCCTTTCCATACAACAATACACGGTGCGCAAATACCGCCTTCGTACATATTGCCTTTTCGTGACCTCAACCCGCCGGTCGAATTGAAAAAGTTGGAATCCACTCCTCCGGCATCGTGAGTTGCGCCGTTATCACTTGTAAAAACGATGATAGTGTTGCCGTAAATCCCCTTTTCTTTGAGCAGCGCAATAAGTTTGCCGACAGCGCGGTCGAATCGGGTAATCATTGCCGCATAAGCCGCTCGGGGAGCGTGATGCGGAACATAACCATTATTACCCAAGTACGGCGGGTCATCCCAAAGCCCTTCGTATTCTTTCAAGGAGTCCTCCGGGACTTGCAAGGCAACGTGGGGAACTGTCGTAGGCCAATAAAGAAAGAACGGTTTTTCGGCATTTTCTTCGACAAATTCCAAGAGTTTAGCGTTGATGATGTCTGAACTGTAATTCTGACCTTGAAATTTTTTGAAAACGGAAACATCGGTGACATCCGCACCTTCGGGAAGTTTACCGTGACCGGGTACCGGATGTTCGTTGATGATGACTTTCGTGTCATTATCCCAAAGATATTCGGGATAGAACGAGTGGGCAACTCGCTGACAATTATAGCCGAAGAACTTGTCAAAACCGATGCGTGTCGGAGAAGACACGGAGCCGGGATAACCGAGTCCCCATTTTCCAAAACCGCCGACAACATAACCGCGTTTTTTGAGTTCACCGACAAGAGTTGGCGTGTTTTCCGGCATGGCTCTCTGTCCTTCCGGCTGCACTTCGCTGTTATTACGAATGACGCAATGTCCGGGGTGCATTCCGGTCATCAAAACGGCGCGGGAAGGTGCGCAAACATTATTACCGGAGTAATGCCGTGTGAATTTCATACCGCTTGCCGCAAGGGAATCGATATTCGGCGTTTTGATTTTCGTTTGCCCGTAGCAGCCCAAATCGCCGCGTCCGAGGTCATCCGCAAGAATGAACACGATGTTCGGCAATTTTTCCGTTTGGGTGGAAGCAAACGCAAAAGATGTCAGGGATACAGCCAAACTGCATAACAAGAACGAAAGAAACACTTTTCTCATATAACACCTTCAGAGTGCCGGAATTTAGGGATACGACGCTTTTATTTACGAATTCTCATAAGTGTACCAACTGATGCAGACAAATACAAGACACACCTGCGGTGTTGCCGAACCGCAAATGACGTAAACTTGCCGATTAAATAATTTCGATGTATAATGACGGCGTTGAAATACGAAAACCGTTTTGACCGGAGGAATAAAATGTCAACACAATCCTTGCCGAATGTTCCAGAGCAAAATTCCGAAACGGAACTAACCGAAGAAGAACGTGAACGAAAATTAACGGCATACTATGAACGCGAAATCCAAAAAGCCCTTGAAAGCAACCAGTGGATTCCCTTAACACCGGAATACTGGAACGAATTTCTCCGAAAACGGGAAGAAATAAAAGCCGCTAGAAAAGCCGGAAAACAATCATGAGTTTATTGCTCCGCATTGAAACAAATGCCGAGAACGATTTGTCGGAAATCGGCAATTACTTCGACGAAATCAGCGATACGCTTTCGCAGAAATTTTATACGCAGTTTTGGAAAACGGCACAAAAACTCACCAAGTTTCCTGACCTCGGCGAAAGACGTGACTATTCCAATCCCGAATACACCAATATACGCATTTGGCAAGTTGACGGCTTTCCGAATCACTTGATTTTCTACCGTCTTAAAGACGACATGTTGCAAATCCTGCGTGTACTCCATGGGGCAAGGGACTACGAAACGATATTTAACGAAGAGTAATAATAATGAAACATCCCAAGCGGTTCTTGTATCTCGGCATCGTTCTCTTGATATGCGGTGCGGCTGCGTTTTTCGTCCGGCAGCAAATATTTCCGCCGAAGATGAGTCCATCTGAGTACCTCCTGAAGCACAATATTCAGACGCTGGAAGGTTTGACCGAAAAGCACTTTGAATTTCTATTGTCCGGCGTTCCGAAGAAACATCGCAAGGGCATGGTCGAGAAACTGACCGATATTGACAAGATGTCCCCGGCAATGAAACAAGGGATAAACGAACTATACGGCATTGTCTATTGCTACAAGGATTATCCGCCCGTGTACGACCCGGGACGGAAATCGGAATACATCGAAAAATCGGTTGCCGAATGGTATCAGTACACTGACGATAGAATAGAAAAATTTAAAAACTGGCGGGAAAAAGACCCGAAAACACGTGAGTCCGAATCCTTGGTACGGTCTTTGTATTTATTTCAACTGTCGGAACAGCAAAAAGAGCGGCTCCGCAACGGCAAACCGATGTTTGACAACCCTTATATTGGATTTTTGGCAAACATATCTTCCGCTTCGTGGGAATCCGCTTTGTGGGGACATTCTGACCCAGTGCAGGCATACATGTTTGAACGCCGCAACGAGGAACTCGCACCGCTGAAAGTTGACGCAACGCCGAACCTTGTGCAACTGAACTTGACGATAGGCGACATTGAACGCTGGGACGGCTCGACCAGTTTGCAGCCGGTTGCCCGCATCATCGCTGCCCGCGCTGCCGAAATTCCGTGGAAATGGCGGCCTCCCGGCAGTTTTCATCAACGAGACGGTTCCGAAATTGTACTAACTGACCATTATTTGTGGGCAGTCGACGATGAAGTAGCAATCGTACCGGAAGAAAATTACAATCGTCTTTATACAAGATTTCCGTCGTATCACCCAAACGCACTTTCTGCGTCTCCGCTCCCAAAGTACGCGCCTGGATTTAGACCGACATCGGAATTTTTGAATTACTTCAAGTTCAACCAGACACATGGTGCGTTTGTCAACGTGATTGAAGGTCATCGGGACTTGATGTTCGCCACACGCCGACCGTCACCGGACGAATTGAAACTCGCCAAGGAGAAGAACGTTGAATTGGAATGTACCCCGTTTGCGCGGGACGCTTTTGTGTTCATCGTCAATCGGCACAATCCCGTCCGCAATTTGACTTTACAACAAGTCCGTGATATTTTTGCAGGCAAAATCACGAAATGGAAAAGAGCCGGCGGTTTCGCCGGAACGGTGCATCCGCTAATCCGCGACCGCAATTCGGGAAGCGAAGAACTCATGCGGGAACTCGTCATGAAAAACGTGCTGGTTCCCGCCAATTTCCGGCACCAGTTAATCAGCGGCATGAGCGGACTTTTCGATGTGTTGGAGAAGGACATGGAAGGCATCGGATATACCATTCTCTACTATGACCGCTATATGGTGTGCAATCCGCATACCCGAACACTGCTAATTGACGGCATTGAACCGTCACCGCAAACGGTCGCCGATGGAACCTATCCGTTATTGTATGAATGTGTTGCCGTCACCCGAAAAGGCGGACCGAAGCGGGCGCAAGACATTGTCGATTACCTCGTTTCGGAAGAAGGGCAAGCCGTTATCCGCGAAACAGGATACTGTCCATGGCTCGGCGGCAAGTGAATGTGCTTGCACATTCACGAACTTGCTTATCCGGTGATTTTGTGTATAACCAACGCTATTGGAGTACGAAAACCGATTTGAATGGAGGAATAAAATGTCAACACAATCCTTGCCGAATGTTCCAGAGCAAAATACTGGAGTAGAACTAACCGAAGAAGAACGAGAACGGAAAATTTGGGCTTATTACGAACAAGAAGTATTGAAAGCCATTGAAAGCGACCGGTGGATTCCGGGAACACCGGAGTTTTGGGAAAATCTCCGTAAAGAAGCCCATGAACGCCGTGAAGCCCGTAAAACGTCTGCCGCATTAAGAAACCAATGAATCGTTTTGCCCATTACGAAGAGGAGGCAAAGCAAGACCTCGCCGAGATTTTCGATTATCTCGATATGAACAGCGAAACGGCGGCGGACAAGTTTTACGACGCGGTCGAAAAAACTATTCTGCGATTGTTGAAGTCCCCGGACCTCGGCGAATTTTGCCGATTCGATAATCCGAAGACGGAAGGAATGCGAATTTGGCGTGTCTCCGGATTTCCGAACCACTTGATATTCTATCGTTCCAAAGACGAGATGTTGCAAATCCTGCGAGTCCTTCACGGAGCAAGGGACTACGAAACGATATTTAACGAAGAGTGAAAAAGTGCAGCCAACTACGTCTGTTTGAAAACGATGTTTTGCACTTTCTCTATATCAACATCGGCTGGGGCAACCTTGTCTTGCAATGCAACGGCGGCAGCCGTTCCGACACCGGCACCCATAGCCAGACAGATATTTTGTACGCGATAACTTGCGTGGGCTTCATGACTTCCGCTGATACAGCGTCCGACAACCAAGAGTCCTTCGACCTTCTGCGGAATCATACACGTCAATGGAATATCATACGGCTGAACGCGGGCTGCCGTTCCCTGCACTTCCTGATG
>Ga0123353_10018911_pt1 | contig 10213 bp, 6 predicted proteins | sample TergutLab28metaG_3_FD_92763 | JGI IMG/M metagenome (GOLD analysis project Ga0123353, IMG submission 92763) | Labiotermes labralis P3 segment gut microbial communities from Petit-Saut dam, French Guiana - Lab288 P3 | ecosystem: Host-associated > Arthropoda: Insects > Digestive system > Gut ...
GTGTGTGGTATGTGTGGGTGTGTGTGTGTGTGTGTGGTGTGTGGGTGTGTGTGTGTGTGTGTCGAGCTGCGTAACTTGACAATGTGTTGATTACAAGCTCCCTGAGGATGATACGATATTGTCGAAACATGTAGGAGTGTGACAATTTATTAAATAATTGTACATTTCTTGGTCACAGTACAAAATAATAAAATATGCATGGTACATGTACTAAAACAATTATATTTACTTGTATTTGATGGCTTGTCCGATATAAAGAGCTACTTTCATAGTCTATAAACGATGAAAGAAGTGCTAAGGTACGACAGTTGCATTACTGAGCAAGCTTTAAAGGTTTCTGATTCGAATCTCGGGCGGGTGGGCCACAGGCTAACCTAACTTGAGAATTGTCATAGTTTTCCTTCTTTACTGTAGGCAAATTCCGTGGTAATGCTTCTACTAAACGCCTTCTTGTCTTCCTTCCTCATGATTTTTTATTCTTCATTAACTTGTCAAGCTTCTAGTTGGCGGTACATGAACTGAGTCACCGACAGCCATAGTAACTAACTAATTAACTAACTCCACAGATCAGAGTCCTTGAAAAGCTGATAGTTCATCAGCTACTCGAGAAATCTCCCACATTTTATGGAAGCCAAAGTTTGATCACCGTGTAGGCAAAAGCCTACCACTTTCACTTATCCTGTACCAGATGCATTCAGTGTAGGCCCTCCTAGCCGATTTTTAAGATCCATTTTAATGTTATTCTCTCATCTACGCTTAGGTTTTCCAAAAAATGTGTTCTTCCCTTCCCTACCGAAACATTATGAACACCTCTCCTCTCGCCCATATATGCCACATGCCCTGTCATCTCATTTGTATTGATTTTATTAACGTAAAAATATTTGGTAAGGAGTGAAAATTAGTATATATTGCCATTAAATAATCATAAATCCAAACGTACGAATAAGTAAGGCGGTAGAGATGACTTCTGTCTTATCGTGAGATTCAGCAGATGTGGTTGCTTCGTTTTTAATAATATCAACAGAATTGAATTATTTGAAAATTGGCCATGTAATTTGTGAAGCTGCGGTGCAGACTCTAAAGGCACTGTGCATGTTAGAGTACAACGTGAACATGAAAGTTTGCATGTTTGTCTGGGACTGTACTTCCGTATGTAGCATGTGTTGTCACCAAACAGGAACATAATGGCAAATTCAGCAGTAGCCATACTTGACAGTTCCAGTCCTGGGTGACAATTTTTTAATCACAAACTGCTTTACATTGCTCGTCTGGCAAAAACAGCAGCAATGTTCTGTAGTGTGCTCGCGGAAATTGAGAGACACTGCAAAGCGCCCCTCCTCCCCCCCACTCCCTCGCCCGCCCCTACCAGCTTCCTCTTGACTGCTGCAGTCTGTTCTGCCAAACAAACCGTCAAACTAGCTACTGTATAGCACAATAACGAATGCGAACTCATTACAAATTCCCAGTGTCCCCTTCGGTGATCGAAGTTAATTTTCAAAATGACGGAATTTCAAAGAGTCTTTTATATCTGAGAAGCTTACGGTTTTGTTGCGTTAATGGCAAGTAACTGCTTTGGTGCAATATCTCGCTACTCTCTGGTTTTATGTAATGAATTTCGAAAACGGCGTCCTAAAATGAACGTTGTGAATGTTCGTAAGCACACGTAATATTCGCAATGAAATAACTAATCATACTTATTGCAATGCGATATTGTGGCATTTCAGTGTATCGCACAAACAGTACGACTGTGTTTGGAGTGTGAGTTGTGTGCGATAGGTAAGTGAATTGAAATGGTGTTTTCTTATTCGGTGTAACGTCGAGTCTGAAGTTGTAAGGCAGAATATACAGGGTGTTTCAGGAGGAATAGTAAATATTTTAGATGGTGGCAGTATGGACTATTCCGAGTAAACAAGTTCATATAAACCTATGTCCAATTTTCAATCGGTGTGAAGATACAGCTGTTTGAAATTGGCGCGTACAGATCAGACTTTTGTCTGTGGGAATGGACGAAAAGCGAAGTCTACAAAGAAAACGTAAACACTAGAGTCGAATTGGTCGCTCGCATTTTGAATAGCGCTGCCCTCATAAAGGAAGAACGCCAAGAAGACCTCAGGAGAGCTACACGTACTATTGCCAAGATGGTTGAAAAGTGCATTGAAGTCGATGGTGGGATTTTTGAACACTTACTTTGAAATGTTGCAATTTATTGAGATCTTTTAAATAACAAATAAATGCAATCAATACGTCATTTATCTTTCCTTCACACTTTTTGTAAGTCTTTTTATGCGTAAAATTCAAACAGCTGTATCTCCACATCAATTGACAATTGGACACATATATGTATGAACTTATTTACTCGGAATATCCCACACTACCACCTCCTCAAATTTTTACTATTCCTCCTGAAACACCCTGTATATAAATAGAAAACTGTGTCCTTTCTCGTAATTCGGGGGCCGTTTGATGTCTTTACTGAAACCTGTGATAGAATCTGGGAGTTGGGGAAGGTCCAGCTTCAGAGTTTAAAATGGATGGTTTGGCAATATTTCAAAATTATGGAACAGATTCCGTATAAAGCAAAGACTCAACCAGACCATCAGGTTGACTGACAATCAGGTATGGAGATTTTATCCAGTGATAAAGTTTTTATTTAATTAGTGCGCAAAACAATTTAATTAAATTTCGGTTCCCTTGAAGTAGTCAAATAATAACTATCGTATCTCTTTGGAAAGAAACCAACAGTTACAAAATACGGAAATAAAACTGACCAAGCAAACAATCAAACAAACACACTAACCAGTCAGACAAATATTTCATTCGTCCAATTGCATAACAGGGCTACCAACAACATTAATGAAAAGCCAGCCAACAATACAAATGAGCAATCAGCCAACCTTCAATATAACTAATGCAACAACTGGCCTGCCAGATCAGGCAACCAGATCCAAAGAAAAATCGAAATCTTATGTTATTGGACCGTGTATCATCTTGATAGTTGAATAAAGAGAGACCAACTTGATGTCATTTGCTTTATTATTTCATTATTTACTGCTCAACATGTTTCGGATGTTAATACATCCATCCTCAGGAGATTGCGACTTATTTGATTAGTTATTTCATGGGTTGTATTGCTCTGGTTCGATGTGTGTTGGTGAAGCAGGCTGAAGCTCTGCTTCAGCCTGCATCCGGATACCACACCACCCCAGCCAAACCACAACGTAACACCAACACACATCGAACCAGAACAATACAACCCATGAAATAGCTCATCAAATAAGTCGCAAGCTCCTGAGGATGGATGTATTAACATCCGAAACATGTTGAGCAGTAAATAATGAAATAATAAAGCAAGTGACATCAAGTTGGTCTCGCTCTATTCAACTATCGAAAAATCGATACACTAACACAGTAACAAAAAACTTTCTACATAACAAACAAAGAAGTGAAAGAATTGAACCAAAAACACATACTGCCCGTAAACTGAACAGTCTGTAATTTATTTACTGTTTGGTGTGTCTTCTGAAGACGTCATTTTGCCTACTCTCAGGTCTTCACATCTTAAGCACAGCTGTAGCAATTAACATTGGCTTTAGCCCAGATTAGATTCTCGATGTAATACGTTGAAGCCAAAAAATGTGGGCACTTGATGAGAGCGACAGAATTTTTTCCGCTCCACATCTTCCACAGACGACTGCCGAATATTTTTTCTCCCACACTGATCGTTATGGCTGATCAAAATCGATCCGAATCTCGAATTGACAAGACACCTTCGCTTTCTGACTGCATAGTTTTTCCTGTCGAAATAATTATATAAAAAAAAACAGATTTGCTGGCGTAGAAAACTTTCCGATTTGCTCAGTAACCTGCAATCTGAACAGTTATTTGATTATAAGACCTTTGAAGATTTTAAGGCAATCAGTTCGAGTGTATATTTTTCCGGATGAAGGCGCTAAGCATGAATTTGCTGAATTCCCGACGTTATTTAGTTCCTTACTCTTCTTATACCAGGTAATCTGACTAACTAAATAACACTTCTAGTACTTTTACAGGCCCCAAGTACACAGGCCGGTAGGATACGCTCCTTTGACTCGTCCAGTGACAACCAGTGGAAATTAGGAGCATATAAATATTAACTGTTTTTTTTTGACGTTTTGCTGACCGTGCATCTCAGTATATTTATCTCGGTATTTAACCAACTTGATGCACAAAATTGTTTCACAATAAGTTTTATTTCATGCCTCTACATGTTTCGAGCACATGTGGTCATCATCAGTAGGTCAAAATTGTATTACGCAGCCTCTGGTATCATCACACCTATAGGTGGCCGTCTCGTGCACGAGACCGCTACCTATAGGTGTGATGATACCAGAGGCTGTGTAATGCAATTTTGACTTCCTGATGATGACCACATGTGCTCGAAACATGTAGAGGCATGAAATAAAACTTATTATGAAACAATTTTGTGCATCAAGTTGGTTTAATACCGACATAAACCATTAACTGGTCTACATTGTCATGAGATAAAGTGTACAAATTACATTGATGTTAGGGCATGTCATGTTGGAGGCACGTGGATCAAAACTTTGTTGGGCTTTACTGTTTCAATCTCTTCTTAGTTTCACTTTAATTCCAACCACAGCCCTCTATTTGTCGACCGTGATGACCACGCGTGTAAAGAATGCCCTTACGTATACCGCTCGAAAACTTGTGTCGTGGGTTCGAATCCTACTCAAGGCATACAAGTATATTTGCGGTTCTCAAGGTTTGACTTGTGTTTCTGATAAGAGGCCTTAGTGGTGGGCAATCCGACATGTAAAGAGCTGTACCAATAAAGGTTTTTACAGTACAAAGATGATTTCAAAACAAACGAAAACAGGAGACCCTGGATTGTATTGACCTTTATCAGCATCTATGTGTGATATCTTATTTTATGTGTTTTAACTCAAAGCTATGAGTCCTTTAAGTATCAACGAAAATCACGCGTGTGATGGCCTCACGTCGTTCCCTCCAGACACATTCCTGGAAATCAGCCACAACCTATTCCTTTATTCCATTTCCAATCTTTCTAATATAATTTTAACCCTTATCCTGCTAACGTGGAGAATATGATGATCTAATAATACCAGCAGTTGGCAGATTGGATTTAATTTCGGCGTGTAAATGGTTAAATGCCATTTTATGCTAAATTTTGTCTGTCATTTACAGAAACGTTTTATATAAGGATGGGACTAACCTATAACAACAAGATGCAGTTTCCTCTGTCTGCGGCACAAAAGAGTATAGGAGGAGTGGAGGTACAGCTCCACTCACTTTAACCTCTGCGCTAAATGTATGTTACTGGATAGCTTGACGCTCATGTCTCTTTATCCTGGAAAAGAGCCTCGGTCGTCCTTGTACAGGAGGGTGGGTGAGCCCCAGGGCCGGTCTGAAGAGGTCTGGAGAAGAGAAAATCTCTTGCCCTACATCAGGATTCGGACCTCGAACTGTCCAGCCTGTAACGATTCGCTAACCGACTACGATACCCCTGGAATAACATACAGTGTTACTTAATTCCTTGTGGTAACAACACCCTCCAGCAATTCTATGAAATAAACTACTACTACATGTTCACCCCATGCTGCCAGGTGCCCAGTACAGCTTCCAGCAGTCTGCGTTTGACAAGGCCAGGTTCTGTCCTATTGGCGACAATAAACACGCGTGTTATTATCCTGTATAAGAACCGGTAACTGAAAGTTTCCACAGTACATGAGGGTATAAATACCGGACGGAAGTCTCTTGTACTGTTACCTCCAGGGCCGTATTTAATACAGATTCTTTCATAAAATCGGTCATGTGTGTCTGTAATTCGGAGTACAATATTCATAAAACTAAACATGATACGGTAAGGAGCCTGAGGCAGTAACAAAATTATATTTCCTGCTTGCTGTGAATTCGTTCCTATATGCGTTTTATCGTTCATTTTTGAGTTATCTCTTTTTCATTATTCCCATTGCCATAATTGCTCGTCGTTATTTCAGTTCTCTTAGACAGAAATGACACTCTGTCCTGTGCCTTGCTGTTTTTTTACGGGATCTGTTTCCGGGTGGGTTGCTTTAGTTTTGTTTAGCTCAGTTCCGATTTGTCGGTTGCTATAGCTCATTCAGTTTAGTGACTAGACTATGGGATGGACAACCGAGGAGTCGTCAATCAATTACGGGCAGGAACAATAATATTTTCTTATTTAAAATAATCCATGACCGTGTAATGAGCAATTAGATGTGTCAACGAAACCAGAAAATACTCATAAATGTTCTTATAATAAAACCAACCACATGCACTAATGTCTCAAATACATTTTTGGAATAAAATTCTACATGTTTCGGACAGTTCCTCTGTCCATCATCAGGAGTCTAGCACTGTACACACAGCAATGGTATATGTCATACAGGTTTGCTGACAGCTTGCGAGCAGGATCAGGACGTCCGACTAATTTCTTAAATTTATTTTTGGAATAAAACTCTACATATTTAGGACATTTCCTGTCTGGTTTGGTTCTGCTGCAGCAGAACCAAGCCAGTTCCGTCCTGATCCTGCTCGCAAGCTGTCAGCAAACCTGTATGACATACACCATTGCTGTATGTACAGTGAAAAATTCCTGATGATGGACAGAGGAACTGTCCGAAACATGTATAGTTATTCCAAAAATATATTTGAAAAATTTGTGCATCTAGTTGGTTTTATTATAAGAATTTATCACGATGCAGGTCACCTGAACGTCAAGCTCATAAATTTAAAAATTATTATATCTTACAAACATAGTATTTCTCTACATTCACATCTGTGGAAACGAACACAAGAGTGGCCGAAACATGTAGCAGGAGTGATTTGTTTATAAGGTACATTTATGTGTATTTGTTGGTTTCATCACCATATTCAAAAGATTTTTGTATTTTCCAACGAATTTGGACTGGTTTTGAGACCCACTCAGACTCCTGTTCGGTGGTTAACAGAGGATCTTTCCGCGGGGGTAAAGGGGACGGTGTATGAGATTGACCAGTTACCTCTGTCTTGTGTCGAGGTTAATATTTGGATCTATACCTCCACTGTTTATTTGCCTTCGTGGAATGTAGAAGTGCTTCTTCACAGTTTATCTTCCCTCACTAAAGGTTCGCCTTGTTGGTGATGGAAATGAAGTTCACATATACATTTTAAAAATCCCTTTACATGTGTATTTGATTTCGTGAATTCAATATTTTGAAAGTATTTCAATGCAGGAAGTAATCGCTGTTCATTGCCATAATGCAAAGGAGCACTCAAATGCTATGTGTGCATAATGCAGAAGTTTTGCGTGTTAATCCAGACTGTACGTAACAAAACCCACTGCTATTTGGTGTTTAGTATCTCTGCATTGAAGAGGCTAAGATGCTTGAATAGTCCAAATACCCTCAAGTCCAGTGTCTGAAGTTAAATGTCTTTTACTGAAAATTTAAGCCATAACAGCTGTTAGAGTGTTGAGGCGTTTCCTCCTTCTAATACTCTGATGAGCCTTGAAGTTTGAGAAGACGGGAATCCCGGAATGTTGATAATGCAGTTTACATATGTGATGTTCCATCGCCCAACAATAAGCTCCACATCACGTCGTGTTACACGGTACCACAAATGAGCGGCGCAAACGAAAACGCGGTGTTTTCTCAAAGGAATTTGTATGTAGGTGTATGTGATTTTGAAACGCATTTCTTTCAGTCTGAATCTGCAATTTTCTTTCATGTTTGTGGATTAAAATTAAACTGCACTTGCGTTTATACGCAGCACTGTAATTACACCACTGCAGTGAGACAAATTATTTTGTTGCATTTCGTTGAATGTGAAGTACCTCGAGGGTTATTTCGACCATGTAACACTCTTAACTTCGCGGGTTCGATTCCCGATGGTGTCACTGTAATTTTTCATTGATATAATCCTTCTGGCCACACTATGGCCCTGGGGTTGACTCAGCATCTAACAGAAATGAGTACCAGGAATATTTCCTGGGGGTAAAGGCGGCCGGTGCGTAGGACTGACAAACATACTACCTTTATGTGCCGATTATCTTGGAATCTGGGTATCTCAGCCTCCTGAAACCCTCAGGGCCTGTCCAAGCCTTTAATGGGATTGCTTTACTTTTACCTTAACACTCTTAATTATCAAATTACTTGTCAAAATTCAGTTTCTAGCCCAAGGAAAGCACATTTCTTTTCCGTTATAAAGACGAATCCGTGAATGATTTTTTACGAAATAATTACAGTTTGTTTTGAGGATTATAGGAAACAAACGAATGCTATTTGTGGACAAAATCCGAAGTTTGTTACATGTTGTTAGTAAAGAGCTTTTACACAAGTAAGAGCATCATCTGTTTTTACATGTCCCTCTCAGCCTTCATTTTTGTGAAACCTTTCTCAGGAAATTACGGAAAATGTCCGTGTTAAGTGCAAGTTAAATTATGTAATACAAATTTCGCTGCATAATTTGGAGTGTAATGGAATACCGTACTTATTGGAAGGTCCGGAAATAAAAGACGCGTAGGATACACAGGCTAACTGATACGGAAACTGAACATGTTGCATTTTGTGCGCTTCATACCAGACGTCGCCACAATGACACGTAATGTAGGGCAAAGCCGACAAAGTGGGTTACTGGTATATCAGTATGTAGATAGGGGAACGTAAGTTACGTGCCTAAGGGAATCATTTTAACAAGACAGGAAATGTATTTTCGCGTAACATAGGGGCGCGCTCGCGAAAAATTGTTGCCGTGTAAAAGAAGTAAGAATTACGTATTCTGAGTGTGTGTCTGTAGCCTTAGTTATCCAGGATGCACAGCGCATGCAGCGTGTCGTATTATCATATGTGCCCTGTCTGGCTGTACCATATTTTTCCACATTATCTAATAAATAGCATGATTTTCGGAAAAAATAGTTGAATATGAAATGTTTGTTTCGATTTTCTCTACGAAGTTTGTCTGAAATGTTTGTCATTTTAAGAAAAATTGAACGAGATACGATCATAAATTCGTATTAGTCTTCGTGCAATGTACCAATTATTTTTGCCGTATATTAATGAACCTTGGATTTTCTCGACAAATGTTTGAAAAATATTTAAATACCAAATTTAATAAAATTCCATCAATTGGGAGCCGAGTTGTTGCATGCAGACAGACAGGCATGATGAAGATAATATTTGCTTTTCGCAATGTTTCGCGCAAAATTAAAAAGATGGTGTTTTGAAATAGAGGAATATATCATATGTAGTAGTTATGTGACAAAGAGTGTCTGTATTTATACAGTATCAATTTATTACTGCATGGGTTAGACTCGACGAACTTAATCAATTTCTTCTTCTGGCCACGGCGGTATGGCTATATTTTTTATGTTTTTAATGTTTTGTTGACCGTGCAGTTTGGTAGGATTCTTGTAAATAAAAAACTTGACGTACAATTATAATGTTTTGTTGACCTGCATTCCGGTATGATCCTTGTAAATAACCGACCTGACGCACAACGTTTCATGTACGCTTATTTCTATTCTCTACATGTTTCGGGCAGCCATGTGCTCATCATCAGGAGAATTATTTTATCAATGCGGCACGTGGTTTATGTCACTCTGTGTAGATGACCGTCTGGTATGCAGGTAACCTGCATACCAGACGGTCATCTACACAGTGTGACATAAACTAGATGTCGCATTGATACAATAATTCTCCTGATGATGGGCACATGGCTGCCCGAAACATGTAGAGAATAGAAATAAACATACGTGAAAAATTTTGCGTCAAGTTGGTTATTTACAAGGATCATACCGGGATGCACGGTAAACAAAACATTAAAATTTTGTGTCAATTTGGTTATTTATAAGGATCATGGCTATAGTTTATATATCGTGAAAAATGCCTTATTTAAAACGTAATTGAAAATGTAACTACTTAAATATTTGTCTGCAAGTGAAATATGTCTGTGCTGACAAGAGTGGAGATCACCCTGTATAACGCACGCACAAACAAGCATATATATAATCTAGGCTATGTAAAATGACATGTATTTGTATGGAGTAGCATAGAGAACATGACATCAGTTTAAACATTCTAACCAAATACAAATGTCATGAATTTCAAGCAGACAGTGTTAACGAAGAGCTATACAATTACGGATTTAGTACGCTTCTTCGAATCGCAGAGAATAGGCGACGCAGACTGTGATAACA
>Ga0123353_10018912_pt1 | contig 10213 bp, 8 predicted proteins | sample TergutLab28metaG_3_FD_92763 | JGI IMG/M metagenome (GOLD analysis project Ga0123353, IMG submission 92763) | Labiotermes labralis P3 segment gut microbial communities from Petit-Saut dam, French Guiana - Lab288 P3 | ecosystem: Host-associated > Arthropoda: Insects > Digestive system > Gut ...
AGCCAGCTCCTTCACGAACAAGCACGAAGCAGCCCGATTACATTTGCTACCTATGTTGTAGAGATATAGACGAATGAGTGACAGCGTGCACCATGACATGCAGTGCTCGGCACTCCACGACTGCAAAAAGAAAACCCAAAATTCAAGAGCAGAGAAAAGAATGAAGAAATAATTTCTAGCAACTATCTCCCACACCATAAGAGAGCCAGCTCCTTCACGAACAAGCACGAAGCAGCCCATTTACATTTGCTCCCTATGTTGTCGAGATATAGACGAATGAGTGAGAGTGTGCATCATGACAAGCAGTGCTCGTCACTCCACGCTGAAGGGTTAAGTATGTTTTTCACTGAGTTCAAGTTGTCCAGAACCTCTGCACCCAAGAGTTCTGAGACATTCCAAAGGTCAACTGTTGAACTCATGTTTTTTTCCCTCAGACAATACTAATATATAAAATTCTCAAAGGCTTTACAAAATAACAAACAGTCAATAACCCAGATATTCCACACAATTTAAAGAACTCATGTGGATGGAAATTTTTGGGTCAACAAAGATGACAAGTCAAGGGGGAAAAAATGACGTATGGTAGCTCTGGTAATTACATCATGCTGTAGTGGGGAAATTTTTCCCTCTCAGTCATAAAGATTACATTGTGGGAAATGATTATCTCTTAAAGCCAATAAAGGTTAACCTTCGAATGACAGGCACTTTAATGCCTGTAATTCCTCCACCCTACCAGGTTTTACTAATGGAGTATTTAAATTTTAGTGCATGTATTAAGAAAAATGTGAAAATTATATGAACCAAAGGAGGTAAGTTTATACAATAAGCAGCATTTTGCAGGCAAAGAAGTCACAGATGTTTCAGCACATCTTAAAAAAGCTGTTAACTGTATGCATTGCCTTGATATACAGTATACACCTAATGAAGTTCTACAGTATGGTTTCCTGCCATATTTTATTTAAATTTGGGTTCGAGGCACAGTTTTTACTGAGAGAACTACAGTATTTTGATACTGCGATATTTGGCGTTACTAGCTGTGTGTTTACCAGGCCAGGCTAATTGAAACATGTGGCAGTGCAAGTGCTTAGGTTGTGGTTAAACAGTGCTTACTGACAATACACTCTATCCTATGGACAATGGTTTATACTGATCTATGACGCAGTGCACACATCAACATCATATGTTATCTCAGATAGGAAGTATTACGTTTTCAAGCTGTATATTAGTTAAAGCAGATGTTATTTTTAATTACTGACCAAACAGTGTTGGAATGTGAGGGCCATGTATAGCAACCCTTCATAAAAGCTTCTGCTGACTCACGAGCTGTAGATGGTTATTATCACATTTCTTGTTGTTTGGCACACAGTGTTTCAACAAGTGCCCATTGTTGAGTTAATTGCTGTGCTTATATCTGGGTCTTGGCCTTGTCAGCAACAGAAACTGAACTGAGTGTGTAAGGGACATTATATAAATGATACCCCACAAAACAGACTGCAAAATTTACAGCTAAGAAGGAATGGAAGAAAGTATCTACTGCTATCCATTTCTATTAGTTACTGTTTACTAAAATTAAAAAGACAAATAAAACATATAGAGCAATTAAAGACATTTCTTGTTGTTTATCAGAATAAAACCTCTTCAGTCACAGTTCCAGATATCAGTCCTAGCTGTGAAGTGCAGCAGGAAGACAGACCTGTTATGTGAAATGGTTTGCATGCATCGACAAGTGGTCTTGCTACATAAGCCACATACCAAACTTTTAACATCATACATTCAGCCTAGCAAAGTGTACTTTCAACCAAAACAGCATTTTTATTATATTCCTTACATCTCAACACAGATTTCTGTTTTGAATTGTCTCAGTAATAACATGAAAAGAAGCAAACTTTCAAATGGGTTATAAAACAACCTGCAAAAAGTAGGAGTGTTTAAAAAATTTGAGAAAGGTAGATGGATCCATTCTAGAAAGAGTACTTTTTCCAAGGTTTCGTCCTAAAATATGTGTACAACAGAAAAGATAACATGAATGTACATGGATATGGGAAATTAAAATGAAATGAAATCTTAGCTGTCAATAACTGCACTGGCATTTAAAATTTCTGGAAAACAGAGGTCAGCAGTGCATGAAGGTAAGCAGTCAATCTATCACTCCTGACCCTCTTCAAAAGGAAAACGAACCCCAGCACCCAATGAACAGAAGACTAGATGCGTGAACTTCAGGAGAAGATTTCCCAGTTCCTACCAGGAACCAAACCCAGGATCATCCAGCCCTTTTAGTGTAGTCATTATATTGACTGCACTATCCTGCGTATGTATATTTAAAAAGTGTATCAGAAGAGAAATATTTTGCTTATAGGCCATGAGCAGGGATCTGTCATAAAAATTGAACCAGTTCGAGGAAAAGATGTTTACTGTTTTTCCTTGGATTTTTTCTTTTTTGTCACTGTAATGTCTTGTGTAAAGATACTCCAGAATAAGCTTTCAGGCATACACATTTCAGTATGCACAGGCAGATGCAAAACATATAACCTACATTATTTTCATATTAGCAGCCTGTATGACAGCTTCCTTGGTGACTGCTAAAATGCATTACTTCCACTCAGAAACCTTAAACTGGGGAGTCATTGTCAGGGGTTTCACTCGAAATGGACAGACATGAGAACAAAGAAAACTTGATAAGGAAGGCCATAATTTATACTCTTTATATAATACCATTATCAACTAAATATAAAAGATGAAAACAAGGCAGAAAAGAGATAGATGCACACATGACAATTACTCATAAACATAGATGAGATTTCAATATTACAATAAATTGTACATACACAAAACACATGGAACATGTTATCCAGTAGCAGTACTATCTGCATACATATGTATGCAATGCATTGAAACAGTTATGTCCTGTATGTATTCTGCTTGTAATGGTGGTCAACATAACACATATACATCACCTTATTGTCTGGTGTGAAGAAGGAGTACTTGTTACTATTGTCCACCAGAAAGAACAGCACATCAGACAGCACAATTACCAACACAAGCTGCACCTTCCCACGACCCTGCATTAACATTGCTACACCTTCAAACCTGTAACAAATATTACAGAGTATTAAGTAATTTCCTACAAGAACGTGTCACAAACCAGAAATTTATCTCCATGAAATATGAAAAATAAACTCTGTTACATTCAGAACAAAGACAACTTGAGACTGAAGAATTTATAAATGTGACAGATTAAGAAGGTAAGTTTCTGTGTTTTCTGACTCCAGATACAATCCATGTTGACCATTCCCACCTCTGCCTACCTAGGCAAGGGTGTAGGAAAAATCCATGAGTTTGCAATACCATAGGGAAGTTTCTGTTATCACAGTGACAGTGTGCCCTTCATATGGACTCCTACACAGGGGAAGGGGGGGAGGGATAGAAAGCTACCATTCTTCTTATTCAAAACTTATATTTTTGTAGAAATGAAAGTTTCAATCTGTAAGCACAGAAACAAACTGCAGACAGATCTTACCATGAAGCAAACTCAGAACCCCCCCCCCCCCATCAGCTTACAAGTTCCTGGATGACACCCACATATGCTAAGGGCAAATAGGAGGTTGACATGGTTCCACAACACAGAACTTCTTCACAAACTTTTTCTTCACTGTCTTACACTGTATTTCAATCAAAAGTGGGCAGTGTACCTGTTTCTTAGCTCTAAAAAACTCCCATGACTGACCTTAACCTCCTGTTCTTGGAAAGAATGTCTGACTTCTTGAACTTGGTTCCACGGTAAACTGTGAAAGACTTGGCTTCTATCCTGTTGTAGATCTCCAGTTTACGGTCCTCCTTCTCCTTCTCTGCCACTTGTGTGTCCACTTCCACCAGAATTTCCTTAAAACAGCAAGCAGATCAATGTTATCTTTTCAGACTCTGTTTATTATACTGCTGAATGTGAAACAGCACACAACTGTGAAGATGTACTTGGCAGTAAAAACAGCTTAATTTTCAGGTTCCCACTAAATGAGATCAAGAATTGGTCTGCAGCAAAGAGATAAATACTCCCTCCAAGTGGGAAACACACCTCAGTCTATCAAAAAATCCATGCTGTTCCAGCTCTGTCTTCACGTGTGATAGATAATAGTCTGGAAGAACAAAGAAGAAAGTGTTTTGGGAGGAGGGGACTGAAAGTTCAGTATATTCTTATTTATAGCATGGTAGGATGTCAAGCAGTGTAGTGTGACAGACTGGTACCAACATGTTGGAGTAACCTGCTACCACCATCTTCTATTCTGCAGATGAGGCAACATGATACTTTATAAAAGTTTGAGTGGAAGGTGCAGGAAGCGTAGTAATTTTCTACATGGCCTCATTTCCCAGAACACTCTCAGAGCGATACAGAAAAAATTAGAACATAGATGTGGATACAGGAGGACACAGAATGGGAAAGGTTAGGAGAAGGTATGTAGTCAAACACAACTTAATCACCGAGGTGATTAAGTTGTGTTCGACTACATACCTTCTCCTAGTTTCACACACACAATGGGGATGACACACTTCCTGGGAAAGGTTGTTTTACAGGACAGTCTACTACAATGACAGTGAGGACTAAGTCAAAATACTCTTACAGTTTTCATATAAATGTACACAAGGCAATACAACATACTGTGAAACTCAGTGTGCTGTTCTGCCACATGTTTCTGTATACTGAAACAGGAAATTAGGGGTTGGTTTCTCACCTTTACAAATGCTAAGGCCTTGCCAAACCTCTCCTGCTCAACCTTATTGTCTTTTGAGGTTTTAATAAGTGGTTCAATGAGCAGCGGGTACTTGGTAAGGCGTTGTGTCACAAAAAGGATGCACTCAGGAATACCCTTCTTCTTGAGCAGTGGGTTTGTCTGACAGTGCCTCATAAATTCTGAGAACCGTCGATCATGCAGGTAATTTTTGTAGATATCCACAGCATCTCTGTGTCGACTGCAGAACTCCCCATATGCTGACTTCAGTTTCTGGGCACCAGACCCAGAAAACTGTTCCAGCAGAATGTCACTCAATGTGTCCACCACAGGTGCCATTCTCTGACGCTGACGCAAACGATGAAGGAAACTCAAGTGGATCTCTGTCAGATCCATCAGGCGAGGAAACATTCTCTCCAAGTCCTTGCCTAGCTGGAAGTGCTTCTGTAGTCCTTCTACGAACACCTAACAAAAAAAGTAACTGTTCAGGTTTGTGTACTGGCATAATATGAGATCACCTCACACAAACACAAATATTGGTGAATCTTACTTGCATTATCCAAATTTGGAAAACACAACAAGCAAGTTCTCAACAGAACTCATATAGCCAGTACTTTCTATACTACTTTCAGTTCTACAAATTAACCTTAATGTTAAAATGAGGTGATGTAAATTTATAAACAAAAAAGATGCCAAATGGCCAACATGTCTGAATGCTGCACTATCACCAGATCTGCACTGTTAACAGAGCAGGCTTGGTCAAAATCAAAGTAGGTTCCAGGACAAATCTGAAATCCAGATCAAGTGCCGTAACATATGACATTACATTCCATCCACTAGTTTTTGAAGTTCAATGCAGAAGAACCCAAGGATGTAAAATGATCTTGTATTTCATTTTGCAAGACTTATTTGGCATATTACAAAATAAAAATAGTTACTTCGTATCACTGACAGGCTATTTAAATCCTGACCAATTGAGCAAGTAACATATGTTTATGAAAAATGCCCTTTTTCAAATTCTTGAACCAAAAATCTACAGTCAGTAAGAAATGGTAACCCTGAAAGTTTTATAATTACCAGGTGATTAGCAACAGTAAGTAACTGTGGAAGCAGAACAACTTAGAGCAAAACTATAGTTGTGACAATATTACATTATATAACAATAAATAAAACACTTATCTGCATCATTTTCAGGACATGTACCTTAACTTCACACCTCCCTGCTTAAACACTTACTCAGAATCAAAGTGGTCTTAGGATTTGTAACTATGCAAATACATAATGAGCCTGAACACAGAACAGAATGCTATGGACAGACAAGTGCTTGACGGCACAAATATTTTCAATACTGGATAAAAATGTTTGCTGCCGCATTCTGAAAGAATGACAGCAAAACATTATAAACAACAAAACAACAGTATGCCACATCACAAAGCTCTTCTGGTCACATGTGACCTGCAGACCATGTCTGACAGGCACGAACACTTGATGGCATTGCCTCATGTCCCATTGGTCAAGCACTGCAGTTCAGTACTAAAACCAGTACCAAGTTTGAATGTGGTTGTTTGTTCTAGATGACCAGGATACTAACGCCCCACATTCCCAGATGACAAACTTTAACACAGAAATAAAATATGGCTGTCAGCTCTACAGGACCAGGGATTAAAAAAAATCTTACTTCAGTTCAACACAACTCTCTTACTGACAAAACAAATTGCTTTGTCTTTACATGTTACATGTTTTGGCTCATAATACAGCCATCATCAGCCACCCTAGTCAAAATATATAGAGGATTGCCATATTATAATATTCTGTTTTCTTAAATGGTATTGAGATCTCATACCTAACAAGTGTGCTTTTAGACATATATATAATATCCTCTGAGTAGCCTCTTCCTCTTCCTCCTTCTTCTTCTTCTATTAGATTTACAACCCTTTATGGGTTTTGGTTTTCTCAACCAGGTTGTTCCAAGCCTTTTCAGCTCCAGTTCTTTCCAACTTCTCACTTTCAGCACCTTCATATTGTTACACGCATCATTCAGCCATCCTATTCTTGGTCTTCCTCTCCATTGGCTCCCCACTGGTTTCCATTCCAACATTCTTTTATGTGGCCTAACCATCTGATCATTTGAGATTTAATAAATCTTACAATGTCTGCTCGATTAGTTAAACACTCAAGTTCAGCACTGCTTCATATTCACCAGGTATTGTCCCCAATTCATACAGAGTAAACTTCTGAGTAGCCTTAATATTGTTTACACTGTTATTTTGTGTTACTGTGTGAGTGCTGGTGTTAAGTGCATGAATTTTGTGTGCTCTCTGACAAGTAACCTACATATTTCTTTATGCATGGTGTTATACTTGCTAGCCAGCAATGACTGCAGATGGGACTAGAAATTTGGAAGTACAAAACAACATACGCCTAATGACTTCTAATTTCTGGAAATTAGCATGCATGAAAACAGAATTTCCATTGTTGAACAATTCTGCAATCCAGGCTAAATCATACTTTGGATCCATCCATCTCTGTGAATTGATGTTCTCAACAATGAATACCGTAAAAAAAAAAAAAAAGCACATATCTGACCTGTCTGATACTAACCTTAGTGGCTTCTTAAGAGCTGCACTGTCAAATTATGATCATACTTTAAAAACTGTGGGTAAAATGCATTTTGATTCCTAACACTAACAAGCTCTTGCCAAAAATCATGTGGTTCCCTTTCTGATTATTCAGTACTCAGCATTAAACTAGTTTCTCTACATCACTGTGCCATTAATCAAAAAGTTTACTATGTGATGGGATTTTATTCTACATTTTTTATAAAATACAAATTACTATATACCTACATGCTCCTGAAAGACATTCTGAGAAAATACACACTTACTACCATAACGTTTGGTGACCCCTGTTCTAGATAACGAAAATTCCACAGCAGCCATGGACAAAATTGTGAAAATAATGTATGTTACAAGAAAAGGTATCCATAAGAATACCATAAAAAAATATTACACCTATGGAAAATCCAAAAATGGTATACAAATAAATGACAGATGTTCAACTGGCACCAAGTGGTACAGAATGAAAAACAGCCTAATAAAACCATCTCTTTACCAGTGTTCATATATGTGATTAGTAGCTAACCTCTGGCATGTATACAGAACAGTAATTTTCAGCAACTAAAAACTTGTAAATACTACAACCTGCAATATTATGATTTAACCTTTTGTATAATGGTTAGCTATGTTAATTTAATTCAGTTATTACAGTTTATATTACAGTAAACATTCACACACTCCTTCATTCTGAATGCATAGGGCCAGAACCCATCACAGAACAGAAAAAATTAAGTTCATAATTGATAAGAGTACATGTACACAAAATCAATAATTTTATACTCCTTCTTTTGTAAATATCATAACTATGTATTTTGTTAAAACATTAATGATAAAAACAGAACCTTGATGAGTGGAAAATGTAGGTGCAAACCATACAGCCTGAGTAAACAACAACAACAACAACAAATGACAATGATGACAACAGGAATGACATGAATTTTAATAAAAAGTTCATATGAGAAGCCTTTCACAAATATTAAAATATTTTTACTGATACAATACTGTGACTGACAAAAGTGTATCAGAACTAACAACACCAAATTTAAAATAACAAAGTACAAAATAACAGTATAAATCGTACTATCCTAACAACAAGTAGTAGTAGTATTTCTCCTCCTCTTCCTCCCTTCTTCTTCCCCCTCCTCCTCCTCCATTTTCTTCTACTCCTCCGCAAGCAATATGGTCAAGTTGTGTATCTTGGTTCCCAATGCAATCCTCCCCAATTCCTTCTGGTCTCTGGACTTGTATGCCAATGTCTTATTCCCATTATCTTCTCATCCTCTTCAACTTCATCAGTCCATCTTTTCCGTGGCACTAGCAGGGCTATGTCATGTATGCCAAACTTCGTAATCTCCAGTCATTGTTCTAAACATCATCTGATTGGGATTTAGAGGGTACTGTTTCTAAACAAATTCCTTTTTATGGGAATGTCATGTCAACCCATCCTGGAGAGTGAGGAAGTCTTTTTTTGTCCAGAACCTAACTCATTACCTGTCTGGCTATGCTACCAATGGCATAACTCTTAAAATCACAGGATCATACAGGCCCCACCATAACAGCAAGGTGAAAACACCATCAGGAAACACCAAGCCTACTTGGAAAATATTACATATACTTCTTAAAACCACTATTGTAAGGTATGAGATCTCCATACCATTTGAAAAAAACCAAAAACTGTAATGTAATGTTCCTCTATATGTTTTCTATTTTTGCAAGGATAGCCTGATGATGAGTCTATTAAAAGTTTTATTATAAGTTGGAACATGTACAGTTCATGTTTTTATGGAGACCACCTATAATGACATAAATCCAGGGACCACTGAGTTAAGACCATACAAAAACTGTGTACAATCGCAGAAAACACAAAGTGCAGAAATGTTAAATTGAGGTTTTACAGTACACTGTGAAGAAACAGAAAACTGTTTTATCAATAAAAAAGATGTGTTGAAATGACTTACACCTGATTTTCATCTTGCATTGTAAACATGGGGTGTCATATATCAAAGACTTAAAAACCCCTCTCCACAAATAACAGTCCACATGGCATAACAATGCAGAAGAATTGAATTTCCAAGAACATGGCCATCAGAATCTCAAATCTCGCAAGCACAGCTACATTCAAGAACAAAAAGAAGATAAAAAAGTCATGCCCTTCACTCCTAGAGCATCTAAATGATTCAAAATTTATACACTGTTTTTCTAATCGAGCTCTTTCACACACTGGTGCCTCACAGTTTATCACGTAGAGTCGGGGTTTTGCTCATACCTTCTGCATGACCCTGAGAGTGAGACAATGGTGCTTCTCAGTTAAGATGAACTCGTAGATATGTTCTTGACGTTTTATTTCTTTCTCTTTGAGTTTCTTGGTCACCTGAAAAAATAAGCAACTACACAACATGTTCTTCCATTGAGATAAAAACTCATGGGAGCTGCAGTGTGCAAATTCCATGGATTTTACTTAGTTATGGTTCAATCAATGACTGTGCAAAATACCAGGACTGTTACTGAATAATCCATTACACAGGGTGCTAAACCAAGCAGTCATGGCCTGGTATGCGGCATAATGCCTACTTTTTGCCTGGAGGACTTGATACCAACTCCAAAATACCTGCCCAGATGGCTGTCCTCCAGAACCTCAAAATACAAAGTTTCGGTGCTACATATTCAGCCACATAGATAAGCTAAACAATATCTCATATCTAACATCACTGAAATTTGCAAAGAAAGGGAACTTGATCCAGGCTTGATAACGACATGCTACAGTAAGGGACTGTTTAACCTTTTGGCGCCGGAATTATTTTTTTAATTTTAGCACACCTGTATATAAAATGTGAATAATACAGGAACCAAATATTTTAGAATTATGAAACAAACTGC
>Ga0123353_10018913_pt1 | contig 10213 bp, 11 predicted proteins | sample TergutLab28metaG_3_FD_92763 | JGI IMG/M metagenome (GOLD analysis project Ga0123353, IMG submission 92763) | Labiotermes labralis P3 segment gut microbial communities from Petit-Saut dam, French Guiana - Lab288 P3 | ecosystem: Host-associated > Arthropoda: Insects > Digestive system > Gut ...
CAGCACCTCCGCGCGGTCGGCTGGCGCAGGCTGCCCGTAGGTGCGGGTGATGGCGTCGCGGATCAGCGCCGACATGGACCGCCCAGTCTGGCGCGACAGATCGGCAAGCAGCGCCTTGTCGTCTGGCGTAAGCGAGATCTGGGTCCGCATCATGATGTAATCTTACATCACCTCTCGACCCAACGACGACGGGCTCCTGCCCTCGAACTGGGATCCCGGTGGAGGGATCGGCAGGAACGGTCGGGGCGGGCAGCCCTGCGACGATCCCACGGGCGGTCGTCACCGCCTGCGACGTGCCGGTCCGAGCCGCCACGGCGCGGACGCCCGGAAGGTCGAGCGGGTCCCGCAACGCCCGTAGTCACCGCGCTGGATTGCTGCAGTTCGTCGTCGAGCGCACGACGTACGCCCGCTCGCACCCCGATGAGTGCATCGCCTGGGACGATTTCGAGGTCCAACTCGGACCAGTGCTCGACTGAGACCCTGGACACTGATGGTCTCCCCGCTGGTCACTGGCGACTCCACCTCTTGCGCCTGGACCGGCCAGACCAGTCTCGCCGGTCTGGTGGATCAGTCTTGCCATGCGGGGGTAGCGGACCACTGGCTTGTCGCACAGCCCACGTTCGCGCAAGAGCTCTGCCGCACCGGCCAGGTCACTGCTGGCGTCTTTCAACGCCCTGGCTGCGTCCACCACCCCGACACCCGTCCTTTTGCGCAGCGTCCTGAGCGCAGCCGTCGAGTCCATCAGGCACCTGCAGCGATGGCTCTGACAGCGACGTCTGTCCCGTCGAGCAAGAGCGACAGGTCGCCTGGGTCAGCTGTGAGGACCAGCACGGGGGCAGGCAGTGCGAGCGCTGTGGCGGCCACGACGGCGTCAACGGTGAGGTCACGTGCTTTGCGTCGTGTCTTCGCCGCTTGGGCGCGCAGCCGCCCGGCTGTCACAGCGATGTCGTCGGTGACCTCGATGGTCCGTACTGCGAAGATGCGAAGGGCGTTGTGGACACGCGCGGCACGCGGTGTGCCGTCGGTGGTCTCGGTCAGCGTGAGCGACGAGGTGCGCAGCACCGCATCGGTGTCGTGCGCGAGCTGCGCCCACGAGTACATCGCCCGGTCGGCGCTCGCGAGCAGGCTCACAGCCTCGGCATCCAGGACGATGAAGGGCTGGACGACGCTCACCAGCCGAGCTCGTCGCGCAAGGCGGCGACCCGTGCAGTGTCTGGCTCCCCGTGCTTCTCCCGCATCTCCGCCAGGATGTCGCCCAGGGCGTCTCGTTCCAGCTGGCGCGCGGTCGCGGCATCGACGTACGCCGAGAAGCCGCGCTTGCCTGCCCGGGCACTGACACCTGCCGACGTGCTCTCAGATAACGTCACCGAGTGCTGGACGACGGTTCTCGAACGGGGCTTGGTCTCAGCCATGCCTAAATGATAGTCGAACTATCACAACTAGACAACGTGCGTCGGCCCTGATGCAGCCACAAACCTGGTCCTCGTCTGGTCAATGGTGGGCACCGCCGTCGGTGTTGATCTGCCGAGCACCGGCTGCCCCAGACCGCTGACGGAAGGCCCGGCTGGCTCAGCCGTCAGCCCCCAGGCGTGCCGACGCCCGGTGCTGGCCGTCGGGCCAAGGCAGCAAGCAGCGCCCGGCGCGCCTTCTTCGTGGGGGCTGTGAGGGCGGCCACGACGTCGACCTCCAGGTCGTCGTGCACGGCAGCAACCAGCACCGGTGCCAGCCGCTCTACCGCAGACGCGTCGCCGGTAGCCAGGACGGGGATCAGCACCTGGGCATGCGCGACGATCTCGTCGTCGGTGGCGTGCAGGTTGTCCAGCCACACCCCCAGCCAGACCATGCGGTCGCTGGGCCGACGAGCGGTGCCGAGAGCGACGAGCGTCAGGTCGACCGCTTCGTCTCGGCGCCCCCGCGGACCACGACGCCCAGACCTGAGCCAGGCGATGAGACCGTCCAAGCTGTACCCGAGCCACCGACGGGATTTTGGCTGGGCTGACAGAGGGTGCCAGCCGGCTCGCTGCCTGTTCAGGTACCATGGGTGCATGGTTGACCAGGGGCTTCTTGAACAAGTGATGCGCCTCGACGAAAACGCTCGGCGTGAGTTGTGGGTCGCGATCGGCAGTTCTCTCGACGCTGGAGACATCTGCGAAGAGGTCGCCGCGATCATCGACGAGCGTATCGCCGAGGCAGACGCGCACCCAGAAGCCTTCGTGACCCTCGAAGACGACCAGCGTGAGCTCCGGGCGCGCCGCGCAGCGGCATGACCTATTCCGTCCGGCTCGGTCCGAGCGCCCGGCGTGACCGTGACCGCATTCTTGCCTGGTATGACGTGGAAGCGCCCGAACAGTCCGAACGTTTCGTCAAGGACCTGTACAGCACCGCCGAGCAGCTGGAGACCTTCCCCCGTCTGCGGCCGGTCATCCGACGCGGTGCGCGCAGAATCAGCCTTGAGGTGTTCCCCTACCAGTTGTGGTACCGGGTGCGCGACGATGCCGCGATCGTCCAGGTCATCGCTGTCCTCCACCACCGGCAAGACTCCTCACAGATAGGCCTGCGTGTGTGACCGCTCGATAGCGCTGAGCTCTTCGTCATCTGGTGAGGCGTGATACGGCGGTCTGGCACCACTGTGCGGCACGGTCTTGGGCGGTGGTGCTGGTGGTGGGAGCCACGGGCCGGTTGTCAGGACGGTCCTGTGGCCGAGGTGATCAGCGCGGCCAGGCCGGACTCGTCGAGCAGGCGGCGGGGGTAGACGGTCTTGCCGGTCAGGACGTAGCAGAAGGCGGCACGGACTTTGGCCAGAGGCAGGCCGGCGCGGCGGGACCAGGCCAGGCGGTACACGGCGAGCTGGACGTCGCGGGCAGCGCGGTCGGCGGGAGCCGTCGGGGGGGCGCCGGTCTTCCAGTCCACGACGATGACGGAACCGGGGCGGGCCGGGTCGGCGAACACTGCGTCGATACGCGCGCGCAGGGTGATCTCGGCGACGGAGGTCTCCACCTCTTGTTCCAGGGCCAGGGGGGTCAGAGCAGCCCAAGGTGTGGTGAGGAACGTGGTGCGCAGACGTTCGGCGGTGGCGTCGGGGGGGAATGCCTCGTCGGCGCCGGGGAGGTCATCGACGTCGACGAGGGTGGCGCGGCCGTAGTACGCCTCGACCCAGGCGTGGAACGACGTGCCGCGGCGGGCACCGTCGGACGGGGCGGTGGGGACCGGGCGGCGCAGGTCGATGGCGAACTGGGACTGGTCGGCGGCGAGGCGGACCATGGCGGAAGCGGCCAGGTGAGCGGGGAGCTCGGTGGTGCGCACCGGGGCACGACGGGCTGCGTCTTCGGCGAGCAGACGTGTGACCAGGATGTCGTCGGGATCGTCGGGTGCTGGTGGCGGGCCTTGGGGGTGCGCGGCAAGCACGGCCAGCACCGCGTCAGCCGCGGCGGTGACCGCAGCTCGCCGCCTGGGGAAGACAGTGAAGACAGTGGGGACGGTTCCTGTGTCTTGCGGGGCCTGCCGTCCCGGCGGGCCCCGCAAGACACAGGAACCGTCCCCACTGTCTTCCCCACCAAAAGGGTCAGCTGGCCAGGTGGCGGTGTGGGCGGTGGCGGTGAAGGGGTTGTCGCCTTCGGGTTCGTCGGCCCAGGCGAGGACTTCGACGAGCCCGTCGTCGGCTAGCTCGGTGAGGAAGGGGGACACGGCGCGGGGTTGTTTGGCTGTGCCCCAGCGGGCGGCGGACAGCAGCAGGGACTCGCGGGCGCGGGTGATGGCGACGTAGGCGAGACGGCGTTCCTCGTCGATCTGGACCTGGGCGTTGGCGGCGGCGAACTGGTCGAGGCGTTGGGCCAGTTGTTTGCTGGTGGTGATCCCGGCGGTGTCCAGGGCGGGGAGGTCGTCGCGGTCGCCGCGGGCGGGGTAGGGCAAGGTGGCCAGGGCTGTGAGCCAGCCTTTGTCGCGGGGGCCGTCGTCGCGCAGGGCCGCCGGTGAGGGGAACGCGCCGTCGACCAGGCCGGGGACCGCCACGACGTCCCACTCCAGGCCTTTGGCGGCGTGGATGGTCGCGACCTGCACCGCTGACGGGTCCGGGTCGACGACGGGGAGCTCGAGGCCGTCCTCCTCGCGTTCGGCGACCTCCAGCCAGGCCAGGAACCCGCCCAGGTCGGGGGCTTCGACAGCGTTGGCGTAGCGGGCGGCGACGTCGGCGAAGGCGTCGAGGCGGGCACGGGCCAGGCCGGGGGTCGTGCCCGGGAGAGCAGCGACCTCGATGTCCAGGCCCAGCAGGCGTTCGGCGTGGGCGACGATGTCCGGCAGGGCCAGGTGGTGCAGGGCCCGGATGGCGCTGAGCACCCGGGCGAGCTCGGCGACGCGGGCGCGGGCGGTGCCGGTGAGGGTGCGTCCGTGCCGCGACGTCCACCCTGGTGGCGGGGGCTCGTCGATGGCGTCGACGATACTCACGGTCTCCTCTGGGCCCAGCCTGTCCTCCCCGTCGCGGGGTGCGGACGTGGGCACGAGAGGCGAGCCGGGCAGGTCGTGTGTCGTGCTCACTCCCGTGTCGGGGGCGGTGGAGAGCTCCCTGGACCACTCGGCCAGGGCGTGCAGGTCCGCGATACCCAGGCGGGTGCGGGCGCCGGTGAGCAGACGCATAGCCGCGTCGCCGCGCGACGGGTCGTAGGCGACCCGGAGAGCCGCGACCAGGTCAACCACCTCCGGGCTCGTCAGCAACCCCCCCAGGCCGACGACCTGCACAGGCAGGCCCGCGTCACGTAACGCTTGGGCGAGCAGGTCGAACTGGGCGCGTTTGCGGCACAGCACCGCCGCGGTGGTGACCAGGCCCCCCTCCGCGCGCCGCGCACGGGCCTCGAAGACAAACCCGGCGACTGCGGTGGCCTCGTCAGCGACAGTCTCGGCGACCAGCGCCGCGACCCGCCCCGGCCCGGCCTCTGGCCGCGCCACCAGCTCAGGCACTGCCACCGGCGACGACGCCCGCAGCTGCGCCGCGGTCCGGTTCGCCACAGCGAGCACCGCAGTGTCGTTACGCCACGACGTGGCCAACCGGAACACCTCCGCCGGCGTCCCGTCACCCCGGGGGAACGCCGCCGGGAAGCGTGCCAGACCCCCGGCGCTGGCCCCCCGCCACCCGTAGATCGACTGGTGGGGGTCGCCGACGGCCGTCACCGGGTGCCCGTCGGCGAACAGCGCCCGCAACAGCTCGACCTGCGCGTACGACGTGTCCTGGTACTCGTCGAGCAGCACGACCGCGAACCTGGCCCGCTCCCCCGCGCCCACCTCAGGCACCTCACGCGCCACCCGCGCCGCCAACGCCACCTGGTCGCCGTAGTCGATGGCCGCCGCCGCCCGTTTGCCCGCCCGGTACGCCTCGACCAGCGGCAGCAGCCGACGACGCGCCCCCAACGACGCCACGACCGCCCGGACCTCCGCGTGTACCGCCCCGGCCAGGGGGCGGCTCAGCGTCCGCTCGATCTGGGCCAGCACCTCGTCGGCGTCACCAGGGTTGAGCAGGTGCTCGTCCAACGCCCCCGCCAGTGCGATCACCGCTGCGACCACCGTCGATGTTGCTGCGTCTACCGCCAGGTCACCCGGCCACATCTCCACCAGGCGCGCGACCTGCTGGTACTGCGCCGCTTCCCCCAGCAACCGCGACGTCGGCTCCAGTCCTAGCCGCAACCCGTGGTCAGCCACCAGCGACGCCGCGTACGAGTGGTAGGTGGCGACCGTCGGACGCGCCATCTCCCCCAGCGCAGACCCTGGTTCCACACCTGACGGCCCGGCCGACGACGCACCGACGAGCATGTCCTTCCCCGCCAGATCCACCCCCGCCGCTGATGCCGCCCGCACCAACGCCCGCACCCGCGAGCGAACCCGCTGGTCCAGCTCAGCCGCCGCCTTGCGCGTGAACGTCAGCCCGAGCACCTGGTCCGGCGCGACCAACCCGTTGGCCAGCAACCACACCACCCGCCCCGCCATCGTCTCGGTCTTGCCCGACCCCGCCCCCGCCACGACCAGCCCCGGCTCCAACCCCGCCTCGATGACAGCCTGCTGCTCCGGGGTAGGCGCAGGCCTGCCCAACAGCTCGGCAATCTGCCCGGCGTTGATCACCCCGCCATGGTGGCACCAACCTCCCACACAGGAAGGGGTCGGCAGGGGCGTCACTCACTGACTCGGTACGTCCGGCACCGGCACTGGCATGGACTCACGTCTGCAGGGACCAGGGCTTGGGCCAGGTTTAGGCGGGTCGAGGATGCGGTCAGCGCCGGGGTGGATAGAGACTCCACACGATCGTTCATCGGCACCAGGCGGTGATGCCCTGACAGGTCGCGCGCTGGCGGGTGGCCGGTCCAAGGGGTGCGGCCGACGACCGGCAGCGCCGGGCCGACCCACCGGTGCTGCTGGTGTCGGGTGATCGGGACATGGTTCCACGAGTAGGCTCCATGACCTGCGCCCACTACCGAGCCGAGCCAGAATCCAGGTGCGGCAGGTGCGGCCCGTCTGGAACAGTCGGGCTGGCGGCGAAGGTGGCTCTCTGCCTGTGGCGGAGCCGAAGAACTCGACAGGAAGCGATCATGCGATACGGGAATATCTTGGAGACCATCGGCCACACGCCCTTGGTACGGATCAACCAGATGAACCCGAACGGCGACGTCCAGTTCTATGCCAAACTGGAGGGCTTCAACCCCACTGGCAGCATCAAGGACCGCATCGCGTTGAAGATGGTCGAGCAGGCGGAAGAAGAAGGGTGCCTCACGCCTGACACAATTATTTTGGAGCCAACATCCGGCAACACGGGTATCGCTCTGGCGATGATCGGCCGCGTCAGAGGCTACAAGGTAGAGATCGTCATGAGCGCTGCCGTGTCGGTGGAGCGCCAGAAGATGATCAAGGCTTTCGGCGGAACAGTCATCTTGACCGATCCCGAGCTCGGCACCGACGGTGCGATCATGAAAGTCCGGGAGATGCTGGAAGCAGATCCCGGCAGGTATTTCAACCCCAACCAGTTCTCCAACGTCTACAACAAGATCGCTCACTACAGCACGACTGGTGAAGAGATCTGGGAGCAGACGGACGGGCAGATCACGCACTTCGTATCGTCGCTAGGAACGTCCGGCACGCTGATGGGTATCGCGGCCGCCTTGAAAGAGAAGAACCCGGCCATCGAGATCGTCGAGGCCCAACCGGTGAAAGGCCATTATATCCAAGGCCTGAAGAACATGGACGAGGCGATCGTGCCAGAGATCTACGACCCTTCGAAGATCGACGAGAGCATCATGGTCGATACGGAGGTGGCATATGAGACAGCCCGCCAGATCGTGGCCCAAGAAGGAATCTTCGTCGGTATGAGCAGCGGAGCAGCGATGTATGCCGCGCTAGAGGTCGTTAAAAAACTAGACTCAGGAATGGTCGTCGTGATCTTCCCAGACCGCGGTGAAAAATACCTCAGCACGAAACTGTTCTAGCACCTGCGGCAGAAGCTCGTTGGGCAAGAAGGCGGCGTAGGCATCGCTGGACCATGCTGTCTGGCTCGCTGGCAGACGCTGTTTGATACCATGTGATACCGAGTGGTATCATGGACAGATGGCTATGACGTTGCGGCTGTCGGACGAACTGCACGAGGCGCTGCGGGCCACAGCGGAGCATGAGCACCGGTCGATGCAGCAGGTGGCGACGGCGGCGATCGAGCAGTACGTCACCGCGCGGACGCGACGGCGTGACCAGGCCATCGCACGTGTGGTCGCCCGGGACCGCCAGATCCTGGACCGCCTGGGATGACCGAGTACCTCGACCTGGACGACCTGCTCGCAGTCGCCCACGGGTTACTCGACGAGCCGTTGGTGCGCGACTACGGGCTGCTGGAGTCAGCCCTCGCCCGGCCGCGGACCACGGTGTTCGGTGAGGAGCCCTACCCGACCCTGGACGAGAAGGCAGCCGCTCTCCTGCTGTCGCTCGTCGGCAACCACAGCCTGGTCGACGGGAACAAGCGCCTCGGCTGGGTGGCCACAGCCGTGTTCTACGAGCTCAACGGCTACGACCTGCGCATGGACACCGATGACGCAGTCGACCTCGTCATGTCGGTCGCCTCTGGTGGGGTCCGCGACGTCGAGGCTGTCGCTGTTGTCCTCGCCCAGCACCGCACCCCACTGGCGAGTGACACATGAACGACCTCGTCGCTCGGCTCCAAGCCAGGATCAGCAGTTCCAGTTGATCGTGGCGGGGTTGGGCTCGTCGTCGACTGCGACGGCCCGAAGAGCAGCCTCCATACGCCCGCACTCGACCGCGGCGGCTTCGACGAGGGTGTCCCACGGGGCATCGGTCCCCGACTCGTCGTAGGCCACCGCGAGAGCGCCGTACAGCGCTAGGCCGAGCGAGTGCGTGGGTGTGTGGATGGTCGCGGCGGCCTGGCCGCAGGTGCGTGCGGCGGCCTGGGCGGCCGGGCTGGCGTCGGCTTCCCGCGCAGCAGCGTGGCACTCGTTCAAGATGATGCTCTTCACGTATGGAAGCTTCACCTTGCCATCGAGCCACTCCCGCGCAGCGTCCAGGGCGTGCTGGCACCTCGCGTCGCCAGGGTACGCCTTGGTGTAGATCGGCAGGATCTTCGCCTCCGCGTAGTCAATACCCCAGTTCGCAAGAGTCGTCTTGCTCTGCGTCTCGATCAGCCGCATCAACGACTGGATGTACGGCGCGTTGACATCGCTCAACATTTTCCGGTGCGTCGCCATGCCCCAGAATCTACCACCGACCCGCCTCACGACCTCGTTCAGTCTGGTCGAGACCGTTCACAATTGTGAACGATCTCGACCAGACTGAACGAGGTCGTGAGGTAACCCCATGGCCGCTCAGTATTTCTCCATGATGCGTTCGAGGCGCTCGCGTGTTGTCGCCAACTGTGCTCTGATCGCTCCCAGGGACTCGGGGGCGACGGGGAGGTCCATCTGTTCCATCTCGTCTTCGAAGACTTTCACGACAGGTAGGTACTTCCTGGCGAGCCGGACGACGAAATCTTCCCTGCCGGGGATGTCGGCGTGGTACAGGCCTCCTGCGTTGTCGACGAAGTCGCTCAGCTTGACCAGGAAGGCGCCGGGGTGGCCCGCGATGGTCTTGCGCACGTGCTCGCAGTAGCTCTGGTTGCGTTCTTCGACGGTGGCCTGCGACTTTTGCGTGTCGGTGGTGTAGTCGTTGGTGACGGCCTCGACCAGCGTCAGGACCCTGGGCCCGTAAGCGTTCTTGATGTGGTCAGACAGCATCGCACGAGCCTCGAGCTCAGGGACTTCGCGACCAACACGTGCCACCGCCGAGACGAACTGCTGGGCACCGTCCTCTATCGTGTCGTGCAGCACCGCGGCGACGACGACGTCCTGGTCGTGGCACCCCCAGCGCAGCAGCCTCACAGCGTTGCGCAACGGGTGCTCGATGTACGGGGTCTCGGAGAACAGCCCACGGTTCCCCCGTTTTTGCGCGGAGTGCACGATGCTCGCCAGGTCGATCGACGACGACACGACCTCCCCGCTCATCCCCAGCACCTGGTGCGCCTCGTACTGCAGCGCCTGCGCCAGCTGCACAGCCCCAAGGTCTTTCAGGGCCGTGTTCCGCAAGACCTCCACAGCAGCACGCCGCAGCGCGTGGGTCGACGCTGTTTTCCCGACCATCATGCTCCTCAGCGGTGTCCCGCCTTTCGGTCACTGTTGGTGACCCCACCTACGGTACGCCGCGCAGGTGACCAGGAACAGGCCTTCAGCCTGCGACAACCTGGCGGCCCTCGTGGCGCAGAGGGCAGGAGGTGGGGATGGGACACAGGCCACGCTCCTGCAGAAGGTCCACGGCCTTGCCCAGATCTCCCCCCGGGCTTCGTCTACCGTCCGGACGACGTCCGTCCCGATGTGTACCCTGTTACGCAATGCGCGCGGGGCGTCGCGTCTCCCCTCGATCAACGTCCTTCCACAAGTTCGAGATGGACGTCGTCGCCACCGTGCCGGTCACACCAAATGTCGAGGCACGTCAGGCGGGGATGGTCTGGACCTCGAGGCGGGTGAGGGTGCGCTGGTCACGGGAGAACTCGACGCCGACGAGGTGGATGGGCACGCCTTCGGCGCGGTACTTGTCGGCGTAACCACGGTCGTTGATCTGGGCCAGGGCGGAACCGGAGGGTTGGGCGTCGGTTTTGATCTCGAACAAGAAGACCTGGTCGGCGTACCGGACCGCCAGGTCCAGGCGCCCG
>Ga0123353_10018917_pt1 | contig 10212 bp, 8 predicted proteins | sample TergutLab28metaG_3_FD_92763 | JGI IMG/M metagenome (GOLD analysis project Ga0123353, IMG submission 92763) | Labiotermes labralis P3 segment gut microbial communities from Petit-Saut dam, French Guiana - Lab288 P3 | ecosystem: Host-associated > Arthropoda: Insects > Digestive system > Gut ...
ATGTTTGCAAAACAACGCCTTTTGCGTTGTTTCCGACAGCGGAACATTACCGGAAGAAGCGAGTTATTTTAAGTTTCCGGCTGTTTCAATCAGAACCAGCACCGAACGTCCGGAGGCAATGGACAAAGGAAACTTCATCATCGGCAGTATATCTGCCGACAGTGTTTTGCAGGCAGTGGAACTAGCCGTACAGATGGCAGACGACAAGCATTTCGGCGAAGCAGTGCCCGACTATACTGAACGAAATATGTCAACAAAAGTTGTTAAGATAATTCAAAGCTATACCGGCATTGTCAATACAATGGTTTGGAGAAAAGAATAGGAACAGGGGGACGGTTCATCCGTTCCGAAACAGGGGGACGGTTCATCCGTTCCGAGGCAGATGTTTGGCAAAGAGAGTTATGCAGGGATGATACGTAACTTTGATGCAATAATTATAGGTGGCGGAGCTGTTGGGTGCGCAATTGCATATAGGCTTTCCCGTTATGATTTGAAGATAGCGTTGCTTGAGCGTAATCTTGATGTGTGCATGGGTACCAGCGGGAAAAACAGCGGAGTTGTGCATGCGGGATTTAATAATCGCACAGGGTCATTGATGGCGGAGTTTTGTGTTGACGGTAACAAAAGGTTTGAGCAGATATGCCGTACTCTTGATGTGCCGTATAAGAAAACGGGAAAGCTTGTAGTCGCACTTGACGAGAGCGATTTACCAATCATTGATGAGCTTCTTAAGACCGGTGAAAGAAACGGTTGTGTTGGTTTGTCAAAGGTTGGCAGGGCAGAGATGGACATGATGGATCCGTATGTCAGAGGGCTTGCGGCTCTACACTCATCGAACACTGCGATTGTCAACCCCTTTTTGTATACTATTCATTTGGCACAAGCTGCGCATCAAAATGGTGTGGAATTTTTCCCGGGCAGTGAAGTGACAGCAATTGAGCGCGCAGTAGCAAGTGCAGGAGTAAGCGCCGGAGCTCGGTTTAATGTTTATTGCGGAGAAGTTGTGTATAAATGCGATATATTGATTAACTCTGCAGGGCTATACTCTGACAAAGTTGCGGCTATGGCAGGCGATACACAATACAGGATTTACCCGAGCCGTGGAGAGTATTTTGTTTTAGATAAGCAGGCGACAGAAATAACCGGCAGACCGGTTTATCCGGTTCCCCGCAAGGGTGCAGGGGGGTTAGGCGTTCATTTAACGCCGACTACAGATGGAAATATGCTTATCGGTCCGAGTGCGGAATATGTAAGTAATTGTGAGGAGTATGCGTCAACAAGAGTTATGATGGATAATCTTTTTGCGGAAGCAAGGGAGCTTTTACCGGAGCTTTCACGAGATATGATAATCGGCGCATACACAGGTATACGTTCAAAAACAGTGCCGCCGGGGAGTGAAAGTTTCGGGGATTTTATTATTGATGAGAGCACTAAGTCGCCGGGAATGATAAATCTGGTGGGAATAGAGTCTCCCGGTCTAACGGCTTCGATGCCTATTGCAGAGCGTGTCTGCCTGATGCTGGATGCACGTTTCGGACTTAAGGAGAAAGATGATTGGAAAGCACAGTACAAGGGAAATCCGGTTTTCCGGCTATTGGATATAAACGAGCAAAGCAAACTGATCAGAGAAAATCCTGACTATGGCGAAATCGTTTGCCGTTGTGAGAGTGTCACGAAAGCCGAGGTCATCAATGCCCTTAATAACCCATTGGGAGCAACGTCTCTGGTTTCCATAAAAAACCGCGCAAGAACAATGATGGGACGCTGCCAGGGCGGGTATTGCTATTCAAATCTGGTTGATGTTTTAAGAAATGACTTTGATATAAATGCTCGGGATATTTGTTTCAGAAGTAAAGGCGATCACCCTTTCTTTGGTTCGGTAAAGTAGGGGGCAAATATGGCAGATTATGATGTTATTGTAATAGGTGCAGGACCTGCCGGATTAGCTGCGGCAGTGTCCGCATATGAAAACGGCGCAAAGCGCGTTCTGGTTTTAGAGCGCAACTCGCACCCGGGCGGAATTTTGAAGCAATGTATCCATGATGGGTTCGGTCTTGTTAACTTTATGGTGTCATTGACCGGTCCGGAGTATGCAATGCGATATACAGAAATGCTTCGTAACACAAAAGTTGAGATAATGCTGAATACGATGGTGACAAGAATTACTCCCGAGAGGGAAGTAAGCTGCGTAACACGTGATGGTGTTAAGATATTTAAAGCAAAGGCTATTATACTCTCCACCGGATGTCGAGAGCGCACTCGAGGGATGATAGAGCTTCCGGGTACAAGACCTGCCGGCATATTGACGGCAGGTGTAGCACAGAAGCTTATAAACATCCAAAATATAAGATTCGGAAACAAGGTTGTGATTCTGGGTTCCGGAGATGTGGGGTTAATTATGGCTCGCAGAATGACTCTGGAAGGCATGGAGGTTACTTGCGTTTTGGAAAAGCTTCCGCAATTGACCGGTCTGCTTCGTAATAAAAATCAATGTCTTGATGATTATGATATTCCGCTTCGCCTTTGTCAAACAGTGGTTGACATTCAAGGCACTGACCGGCTTGAGCGTATTGTTGCAGCAAATGTTGATGAAAATGGCTGTGTCATAAGCGGCTCGGAGTATGCCATTGATTGTGATACACTTGTTCTTTCTGTAGGGCTTATCCCGGAAAACGAGCTTGCAAAAGCTTGCGGCATTAAGCTTGCAGATAATGGCGGTCCAATAGTAAATGACCGCTTTGAAACATCTGTAGAGGGCATATTCAGTGCCGGAAATTCATTGCATGTCCACGACTTAGCCGATTACGCCTCACAAGAAGGCACCACAGTAGGCCGCTTCGCCGCCGAATCATGAGAGAAACTCAATCAGCTTCTCCATATTCTTATTCCGCTCAAAGTGCTCAAAGTAGTAACTCTTTGCCGACTCTCCCATTACCTTTCGTCCCTCTATTGTTGTATGGTAAAGCTTTATTACCGCTTCTGCCAAGGCATCAGAATCTTCAGCATTTACAACGTACCCTGCACCTGACGATTCTATTATATCTTGTATTTCACCATCCATCGCAAGAATCATAGGACGCCCTGCAGCGTAATATGAGAATATCTTTGCGGGCAATGTACAATCCAGCAGTTCTGTTTTACTGAGGCATGCAAACAGCCCATCCGCTATATGTGTGTATTTTGGAATATCTTCCATCGGTACACGTCCGATGAATTCAAAGATATCGGACAGATTTTCCCCTACCACTTCAGCTTCCAGCCATGTCCTTGACATACCATCTCCGACGACAATCCATTTAATATCATCAAAACCTTTATCTCTTAGTAATTTTGCTGCATTTATAACGGTTTCAAATGACTGCGCAGGGCTGATGTTCCCGGTAAAAACCATATTAAATGAACCGGAAAAGCGTTTTGTTAACTCCTCATCAACAACTGATGCCTCAAATGCTTTTTCACAAAACTGAGGTATGTATATTACCTTACTTTCGTCTTTACCGGTTCGGTCAATCAGAAGCTCGCGCAATTTCTGTGCATTAGCTATCAGCTTATCCGTCTTGCGGTAATGCCAATTTGATACACGTAATGCGACGGCTCTGAGAAACTTGTTTTTCACCTTCAAAACCGAGTAAAGATTCTCCGGCCACAAATCAAGCACATACATCGTAGTTTCAATTTTCTTTAGTCTGCCAAGCAGGATTCCCGTTACAGACATCATCACCGGCGATGTCTGTGGCATGAATATTTTATCGTATTTTTGCCTCATTAAGTATGGGAGTGAGAAAATACTGCTTATGGGAAATGAGATGTAATTGAGAAATATCCTTATATTCGAATTATTCCCTCTTTTTATTTCAATACATCTGCGTATTTTGATACCGTCTTTGTTCTGCCGTCTGTTTTTCGTTAGGCCGTAGCCATCGAAAAATTGCCCTGCAGGATAATTCGGAATCCCGCAGAGTACATCAACGCTGTAGCCTTTTTCAATAAACCCGTCGCAAATATCATTTATGCGAAACGCCTCAGGCCAAAAATGCTGACTAACAACAAGTATCCGTTTTGACATCTAACTATCCCCTGAATTCGTAATCTAGCACTCGAAGACAGGGGGACGGTTCATCTGTCTTTATCCCTCGGATAAAGGTAGATGGACCGTCCCCCTGTCTTCTAAACTTCATCCGGAAGCGGTGTAAACAATTCTGCCTTTTTTCTTAAAATATAGAACAGTCTGAGCAACAAAATCAATACCGCAATCCCCTGGCTGATAATCAATACATGGTTTACGCCTTCTATTCCGTAACGGTTTAGGAAGAAATCCGTTGTAGCTAAACAGATAATAACACCAATCAGGTTTCCTGTGAAGAGTCCTTTTATATCTCTTATTGCGGTGAAGACAAGATTCATAAACCAAATATAAGAGACCAATCCCGACACTACAAACGCACCCGGCAACAAGTAGGCATATTCAACAAGCTCATGTTCGTACAAAACTCCAAGCCCCCATTCACCGATGAAAAGGGATGCAATGGTACAAGCAACTATTACAGCAAAAATCGATGCGGATGAGTATGCAAAAGTTTTCAGAAATCTCTTTTTGTCTCCTTCTTTTAAGCAGGCAGCGAACAGATTCACAAGAGGGGCAAACAGCGGAAACGCCACTACTTGTACAATCAGAGTCGGATTAGCCACAGACACATATATACCCATGGCTTCCGGTCCGTGTATTCTATCCAGTGAATAACGTGCGTATGATACAATCATTGTGATGCAGAACAAAACAATCATCAGCGGAAAACAGCGTTTTAGTAATGCAAATACTTTCTTCCAAGTAAATGCCGTGAAGCGGGCCAGTTTTTTTGTTCTTGGTAAGTCATAAATCAAGCCAATTAATATCGTAACGACTGTAATTCCTATTACGGCGATCATCAAATCAAACAACCACATCAAAACCACAAAAACAGCAAGCATAAAGACCCCGCGGGTAAATAGCGAAATCCCGACATAATCCATTCTATGATTCCTTTGATTAATGCCGTGAAGTATATCTATAAGTGCTTCATTGACACGAAAGAGCATATAGCAGATTATTATGGCTCTTTGTAAACCGGAATAATCAATAATAGAAACAAAGCCAATACAAAGCAAAAATGATAACGCAGATGTCAGCACACGCGACGCTACATATTCGCTGTCGCTATACTCGTTTTTAATATCCGATACTTGGAAATAACGGATATTATATAATGAAATCGTCATAAAAATGTTTGTTACAGTCATAGCAAGACCCAAGTATCCGGCGTTATACATATCATCGGATAGCCAAACAACAACGACCGATATCATCCATTGACAAGCAAAAAAAGTCAATACACCAAATGAGTTCCATGATGCATCTTTTATGAATCTGTTTCTATTTATTTGCTGATTGCTGTTTTCCAAAATACACTACCATTTCATATCAATATGCAAAGTTTTTATCATCAGATTATACATTCTGATAAAGAGCCAAAACAAGTTCATTTTATAAACAATCTTAGCAACCCATACCATTTTGCACCGCAATGTAAATTTGCCGTATGGCATCATTTTTATTTTACGCCAGTTCGGGAAATTCTCATCCAAATAACTCTTTGCATCCTTGCAAAATGCTCTCAGGTCAATCGTAGGATCTTCAGCACTCCTGTGGGCATCTGCGATCCCTGCATGAATCATTGCCTCCAGATCGAGCATTCTGAAGAAAGCGGCTTTTTCGGCCTCGGACAAATCGATTTCATTGTAATGCTGCTTCATAGCCGCAAGGTCTTTGCGGAATGTCTGTGTCCGCTCCATTGAAACCGTAGATATTGACGATTGCGGATAAACTATATAGTGATAAAGGATTTCGGGTAACTGCACATACTTTTTTGCTTTCGGATATACAGAGAGGTGGAACATCAAATCTTCATAAGCGCATATAGGGTCATCCGTAAATCTGCTGTCGCCGATTAATTCGCTCTTGAACAGCTTTCCCCACGGTGCTGTGTAAATAAAGGCGAGGCGCGGGATGTTTAAGGGAGTCAGCTCCACAACACTGACTTCTTTAACTGACATTTCCTTAGAGTATCGTTTGCCGGACTCAGCTACACGCTCGAAACCGACACATACAAAATCAGCCATATGCTCATTTAATGCGCTTGTACACCTTTCAAGAAGATGCGGCGACACATAGTCATCGGCATCACAAAACATTATATACTCTCCTGTTGCCGCGTCCAGCCCAAGGTTGCGCGCACCACCGATGCCTCTGCCGTTTTGCAGGTGTAGCCGAACCTTACCTGCGTATTTTTGCTCATATTCTGTGATTATCCCGTGGCATGGGTCGACTTCCTCAGTCTTGTCACCAATACATAAAATCTCTAAATCATCAGAAACCGTTTGGTTTAAAAACGAGTCTATGCACCGGGCTATGGCTTTTTGCGAATGATATACAGGAATAATAATACTATACTTCATTACCAATTCCTTCCACTGCCTGCTGGTGTGCCGATAAAAAATTCAATGATACACATCCTACCAATTCCTTCCACTGCCTGCCAGATGTAGCATGGCTGTGTTTGCGTAGCTGTCACAATACTTACACAGGTCGATTGTATCTCGCCCTTCTTTGATTTTCTCCCTGACATCCGAGTATATCTCACCATGCCAGATATCCTTCAAGCTCTGCTTTGAAACATCCCCAAGCGTATATTTTCCAAGCGCATCATTGCAGCACAAGCTGATTTTACCGTCCGGACGGATAACCATATGATAAAACGGAAGAAGACATGAGATTGGCAATGTCTTTTTTTTGTTGTTATTCGGAGCCTGCCCGCCCCTTGTGCTCATTATTGCGCTTGCCTTTCGCATTCGTATATTCACCTTCGATTTGAGCTCAGGATTTTGTTTAATATACTCTCTGAGAACCTTTACAGGCTCATGCCATTTGAGACTGTCGTTGTAATTATCAATAACCAGTAAATCTAAAAAGGGGATAATCTCTATAAACCTTTCCAGCTTCAGGATTGTACCATTTGAAAAAATTTCAATTCTCGCCTTCGGTAACCGCTCCCGTGCGATTTTGGCAAATGCTTCCAGACGGGTATCCAGAAAAGGTTCATTATTGCAAAACAGACTCAATCCTCCCGAATAATTGAGCTCATGCAGTTCTCCGATGATCTTTTCATATAACTCTTCTGTCATTTTTGCATAAGAGCGGGTATCAGCGTTTTTGTTCGCAGGGCAAAATGAGCATACCCCGTTGCAGCGGTTTTGTGTTTCAAGCTCCACTCTGGAAAACAACGGCACACCTTTTGCATTTATGTTCTCAAAAGCCTTTTCTATTTCTCTTCTCCGGCTTCCCATCGTTAAGCGCAGGCGCAGCTCTATAGCGAGTTTATTTACTACAGGCAGTTTACAACATACGTAGATAAAAGCTTTGTATGCCATCTCTCTGATAGTATCTATGCTCTTTCAACTCCTTCCGCATGAATCTATGTAAACCTAACTCTTTCGTAAGCGACCGATAATATTCAAAAAGCCCAAAAAGGCACCCATCTTCTTAAACAGCAGCTTAACATCCGACAGCGACCTTATGCTTCTTATCTGTTTCACTATATAACCGAAGCGAAAGTAAAACATTCTGTAAGCCTTGCTCCTAAGCTCTCTGAGTTCGTCCCATGACAGATTTTGGTGCGTAAACACAGGATCGCATTCCTGAGAAAACATATTATAATTGTGCCAATCCTTAGTCAGCAGTGAGCCGGCAGAGTCAAAGTAATCGAATAGCGCTGTACCCGGAAAAGGCATTACTATATTAAACTGGACTAAGTCAGGATTGAGTTCAATAGCAAAGTTAATAGATTCCAATACAGTTTCACGTGTATCCGATGGTGCTCCGATAATAAAGAACAGTGTAACCTCATAACCATACTTTGTATATAGTGCCACGGCATCCCTGACCTGCTGTTTTGTTATTCTTTTATTAATTTCATTAAGGATATCTTCATTCCCTGATTCAACGCCCAGAGAGGCTCTGTAGCAGCCTGCCCGTTTCATTGCGTCTACGACTTTCTCCGTTGCCTTATCAACCCTTACGCCGGAGCCCAAATGCCAGGGCAGATTTATTTTACGTTCAATAAGAAGCTCACAGAACTCAAGAACGTATTTTTCCACAAGCGTGAAGTTCTCGTCCAATATCACGAACTCTTCAATTTGGAAATTATCCTTGAGATATTGTATTTCATCAACAACCAACTCCGGTCTGCGTACTCTCAGGCTGGTGCCGAATATGCCTTTATAACAAAACGTACACTTTTCGGGACAACCCCTGCCGCCCATTATCGGCAGACACCTGTTCAGCTTTCTCACGTACCCTTTGTAATTATCTACCTTGAAGTACTTCCATGCAGGAAAAGGCAGCGTATTTACGTCCAATAACTTGCGTTTGTTCGTTTTAATAACCGAGCCGTCACGCTTAAACGCTATGCCGTCAATTTCATCGAGGCTCTTGGCTTCCGGTTTGTTATAGATAAAAGCCATGAGTTCAATAATCGTTTCTTCAGCTTCTCCAATGGCGATATAATCAAATCCGATTGAAAGCATCTCATCCGGAAGCACCGTAGGATGAGGTCCGCCAGCTATCAGAACAGGGCGATTATCATCCTTTAGCAGCTCGTCAACAACTGCTTCGGTGTGGGGTATACCCAGTGTCGGCAACGAAAAGCCAACCACCCTCGGTTTTACCTTATTAATATACTCAATTATTGCGACCGGTTCATAAACTTTTTCTGTCTGGCATTCCAAAACCTTCACCGAATAATTCGGCTCCAACACTGCGGCAAGATAAGCCAACCCTAATGACGGCGCATCTATAGTAAAACAGTTTGAAACCGACGGCCACACTAAAAGTATATCAAGATTACTATTATTCTCATCGCCTTGCATTATTCTTTTTCTCCTTATGAGCTAGGGTTAATGGGGGCGGCTTAAGTAAAGCCTGTCATTTGTGAACGGGTATTCATTCTCGAAACTTACAACAACATCCGACACTAAAAATATAACCAGGTCATAATCATTACTGTTTATTTCAGACCAAATTCTATTGTTCTGACGATTTACTAAATAAAAGTTGTCTACTGTTCGAAATGCCGTGGAAAAAAACGTTGCGAGTGGTATCCCCATTGAGTCCATAATCAATAAAACCTTCTTATCTTCACTCACAGCCGCGTTTTCGTAACGGTTAAAATACCTGTGCGGCACATTCATGTCAACATAACCAAATCTTGTTCTGCTTCCATCCAGTAATGCCGGTGTAAAAACCTCAGTAAAGCTGCCTCTTGACACTAAATGCGGATTAGATGGATCCCAAATATTAGTTACTGTTATGTCTGTATGAAATTTTGGAATTTTGAATGAGATATCCTCAAAGAAGCGATTTGCACCAACTGCTACCGCCTCCTCACCTAAAAATGCCCCTTCAAAAGTTATATGCTCGTAATGCTGAGCATCCCATGTCCACCGATCAATGGTAATTCCGTACTCATTACCTATAAATTCTGCTATACTCCCAAACGCCCAAAAGATGGTATCTGCAGTCCAGTGATGGTCTCCTTTAAAGAATGCATCCGGGAACGCAATCCCGTCGTTTTCCATTTTTGCACGCAAATCAAGCGTATCTACGCCGCTACTGTTTAGCAGATATACTAATGCATCCGCATTGGCAATAATGTTATTGTCAGAGAAAGCTGTCGGCAAAAATGAGTTGTCCTGCAGTTTGCTTGGCGCACGCACGTAAAGAAACGGTGTGCCTCTATCATATAAATACTCACTTAGAAATGCTATCGATTCTGCTCGTTCGTGAACATAAGCTCTGTTCTCTAATGTGTCCAGCATCAATCTGCCGTCATTTAGAAATGTAACGCCGTTATAATGTCCGCGCCCTGTTGCCTTCAAGTAATCAAAATGTGTATGCCTGATATATGAATCGCCCGGCATAGTTAAAAAAACATATTCTACGCGGGTTTTTACAGAGGCGTGGATGTCAAGATAAGATCTGCCTGTCATAAAAGCAAATGCAATAAGCGCAAGCGTACCAACTACAAGAGAAGCATAAGTTATAAGTCTAATAGATTTCATAGTAATAATTCCTTTAAAATGCGAAATAGATAAATGGCGCGTTTTCTCCGGCGTACATCA
>Ga0123353_10018919_pt1 | contig 10211 bp, 3 predicted proteins | sample TergutLab28metaG_3_FD_92763 | JGI IMG/M metagenome (GOLD analysis project Ga0123353, IMG submission 92763) | Labiotermes labralis P3 segment gut microbial communities from Petit-Saut dam, French Guiana - Lab288 P3 | ecosystem: Host-associated > Arthropoda: Insects > Digestive system > Gut ...
CGCTGGAATTAAAAAAAATTAATTTTGCAAATTCTAGACGAATTGTAATTCTGTTTGTTTCAGGCAGTTAAAACAAAATTAAATACATAATTGAGAAGTTTACAATGAAAGTAATATCTGATGAGATGAACTTTTACGTTATAAACATTGTTAAATATCTTAATGAGTTGTTTTTCGAGACCAAATGAACTTCTGTCACCAAGCTCGGTTGTAACACTACGTGCAATTTGCCAGGGTTGTCTCACTTTCCCCCTCAAAAGAGGAAAGCAGAGGGTGGCAGGAGGAAGTTCTTTCAGCTAGAAAACGTTAGTACGGGGTGTTTTACAATTACCTGACATAGACAGCGTTGCAGGTACGGTGCTGCCAACTGAGAAGTCTTTAGGGAACTGTTTTAGTTTCTGGATAAAGGAAAACTGGAGCACAAGAGCGTAGCTGCGATGTGAACTGTACATTATCATTTTCGTCTACGTTTTACTTTATAACATTCTGAAACGGGTGTTTAATGTCATTCATTCGAGTTGCAGGACAAGTTCTTTGTCAAGGTAAAGTAACCTTTTCGTCCGAGTCATACTTTGTAACTGTGTAGTTCTAGTAGTAGGCTTACATCTGGAAGTAAGACCCCAAACGCATATTTTTTAAATTTATGTCACGATGGGCGCCCGAAACATGTAGAGTACTTTAGCAGTAAATAAGTATCTGCATACTGTTGCATCTTGTTGGATTTCTTCAATCTAGAATTACGATGCATGGAACTATAAGTATAAAATTTATTCTTTGGAAGTACTCTTGTTATTTAACAGCCACACCTCGTATGTTTTGAATACGTTTTGGAAGCAAGTGTTTTCATTGCGGCGTTTTAGCCAGGTGTGGTCCATTGAGATCTAAAGTTGCGGTTCTGTGTTGCCGGCGCACTCGTAACTCTCATTTGACAGGTACTGTGATAACACTCTAAAACAGGCCACGACCATTTCTTCCACATCCTTTCCCGTTTTGCAATACCAAGTGGCGTATGCGGTTCAGGTAGCGTGGGTAAATGAACTAAGAATTACGTAATGTAACTTCGGTTCAAGTTATTCTGTCGTGGCCCGCACAAAGGCAGGTTCTGTCTCTGGCAAGGAAAAGACGGAGCCAGAGAGTATATGCTGTCAGCTGTGAAAACAGTGTTTATGACAAAAAGACGAACACTGAAAGTATTAAACAGGTAGTGTGTTTTAGGATCCGCCGACAGGTTGGTGAACGTTGCTTGTCCATTAGAGCTAAGAGGCACGTAACTGGATTATTGTCAAATGTTTGACGTGTCCCACTTAAGGTTTTGATTAAACTATCTGCGCTCTTCTCGCCATGTCTTAAAACAGGTTGACACCATAACAAGTATGTTTGTGATAACTGAAGACACGCTTCATGTCCCATGATTAAGAAATGCCTGCAGTAGTACCTGCGTTAGTGATATTTTCCAGCAAGTACGTTATATTTTTACGATGTGAGATAAAAAAAAATCCTTTTTTAAAGTTCCCATATTGGTGAAAAACTGATTTTTTTTTTTAATTTTGCAGTAATTCAGGGCTCTCGGATATTTTGGGCTACTGTATTCTGAGCCATATTGGTGGGTGTAGGCGGTAGAACGTGCTATAACGTTGTGTAGTACGGTACAACGTGTTGTACTGCGGTACAAAATCAACAAGTTTCAATGCTCATCTTCAGTGCCTCGTCACAGTTATTTGGCATATACTGTACATGCTGTGTGGCTACAAGCTTGTGCAAATACACTGCTGACCGTTGTGCACAGGTTAGCAGTCGTTAGTGTTCATAGTTCACTGTTAACTGTGGTTCACAATTTGTGCATCAAGAGCTTCTGCCAGTAAGTTTGAAATTGGAATGGCGGCTGTTAACAAGACAATGATTTAAGAACTGTTGCCAAGAGTAACAGTATAAACGAAATCGGCTGATCAGTATTTTATTTTTGTCTTCTTGTTTTAAGCAAGTATTGCGATCTCTTATTTTTTCGCTTTCTCACGTATGTAGTGGACTATGGCTCTTGTGTTGCTATCAAGGAAATAATTGTATATTGCCAGATTTTAAGGCAGGATTACCGATTAATCTAAGAGGGCTTGTTAGTGGTCGCGTAACTGGAAATTTTTCTTGTTCCCACAGGTTCAAGGAAATGTACATGGACCTCTTTTAAATAATTCTGTTCATTTTAGACACTTAAAAAATTATTTTTTTCCGGGTTATCGTCTTCTGTTTGTCACACCGTGTAGTCATGTATGTGGATATCGACAGCATGTTCCTTCGAAACGTCGGTACAGATTACAAGGCCACTCGATATTGTAGCCCAGAACACAATTGCAACTTAACACGCACTGAAATTCTGAACAGTTTTACCCACTTTTGACAAAAATTGTTTTTTGGATTTCAACAAACAGTAATTAATGTATGTTTGTATGTCTGTAAGTATGTGTATATATATATATATATATATATATATATATATACACGCGAAAGTATTCTAGGCTGGAATTGCCCAAATCTGGGGATATGTTACTGAGGTTTCACGAAGTTTGTTACAAGACACTTAACTACGTGATGATAATGTGGTCTGACGGAAGTAGTACCTTTTGTTTTGACGTCAGAGGAGCAGTGACTTCATTTAGTAAGTTCTAACCGAGTTACACCTGCGTGTTTGTCTCTTTGTTGCTCATTCAGCTGTTACAGTAACTAATGTTTCATTGTTTATGTATGACCTTTTGTTCTGCTGCCGGGGTTTGTTTTTCTCACCCGTTGTGCCGGGGAAATTTTGAATTCGTATGGGTGATTATTTAATGGTAGTTAAAACATCTTAATAACTGGAAAATTTTGTGTCGTGGCTTGTGGTTTTCGTACACGGACATTTTATGAGCGTTGTGATTACATTTCTCACGGTATGTCTCCACTTCCTATTTCTTACAGGTTTGTCATATTCATTAATTTAGGTTACTTGGCTAAGTTGATATGTTTGCGGTCAATACCGACAAATCCGAATAGCGTTCTCTGTCGCCAAGAAATAAAGGGTGCAGTTGTTGAATTAATGAAATTGGCGTTTGGTAGGGTCCAGGCACTGCCTCTAGTAAATGCTGTTCTGTGAAAGGAGAATTTATTGACCGATGAAGCGACTATCAGCTTCAGAATTGGGACTCAGTTCAGTGAGGGTTTCATCTATCCAGATGGTGACCTACAAGCCCGTGTCATAGAGTGTATCATGCATGACTTGCTGGCACTGTAGCGTTTCCAGGAGCTGAAGGTCTCTGGTAGGATTTCCTAGTGGCCGACAAGCGACTTTCACGGTAAAGAGTTTTCCGTGCGCCGCTGATAGCTGTGTAAGTGGCCAAAGAACTCGCAGCTTTTACAGAGTTTTATGTCTACTGAAATCCGTCATTTTAGATCTACTCTAAATGAGCCAACCCATCCAAATCATGGCTTCCCTCACTATGAACTTTTTAAAAGCCTACTGCTTACGTGATGCATAAACACGTTTAACATTCAACAGTTTTACGCTCTGCCCACACTGTATTTATGTGTTTTGTATTTATCTGAGGAAAAACAGCGACTTGTGCCACTTATATCATAAACTGATTGGTTCTTATAACCGAGATGAAAAGTTTTTACTGCGCGGTACGAACTGGGTCTTTAAATAAAACAGTCTGCTCTTCGTCTGTAAAGGGTTGTCTAAGAACCATTTCAGCCTCTAGGCATAAGACATACAACTGAACCCATCGCTTAGAGAGGGTTTTCCCAGCGCGGTTTGGCTATACTCCGTTGACAACACTCGTAGTTAAATGTATGGGGAAAACAAAGCTGAAAGACTGAAATTCGCACGGTTTATTGTGGGCGGTTACTCATTCAATCTCCGCGCAAGTTGGATCATCAGCCTCCCAACCACTGTGTATGTGTTTAATGTCCAAACGTTTATACATTGTAACTGATGGGCGTGTGTCTTTACGCGTCAGCATTCACGCAAGCCTGTCTCTCCATTAGAAGTCTGCACAAGGCGGTTTTACCCATCACGCCTCCAAAAATCCGCATGGTACGAGAGATTACTGTACTTTGTATTGTCTGCTCACGTTGACATATCGATGCAGGGAGCTGCACGCTTATCTCGGTCTTGTGCCGCCTTTAACGCGATAACTGTACCCTCACTAACCGTACCGACTTTTAGTGCTAGTGCTTAGGTACTGTAAGAACAGAGCTTGTGCTTTATTTTCGTATTCATCCCCGTAATTGTTATTACATTTCCCTTTCCCTCGCCGTGTTAAATATGAGATGTAGGAATATTCTGTATGACTTGTCCTTCATATTATATTATCTTGCCATTTTGTCGGTATGAAATTAATTTCCCACGACTCCCTTCTAACTGTGTTTTCACTCGTTCCTCTTCAACCCTTTCGCGCTTTTCCACATCTACTATAACTGTCATTCCCCTGCATAAATGCAGTTTCCTGAAACTTCGCTCCAGTTTGTATTAATCTTTTCTAAACCCGTCTTCCTGTTACCCTCCATTACACACTCTTGACGTTTCGTGAACCGAAAGGCAAACCACGCGGTTTAGACACACTGTAAAGTGAATCCAACGCAGCGAAGCTCAGGATTTATGTCTTGCGCAGTAACTTTTCCGCTGCTGGGTAAGCCTACCTACTTTGGCGTCAGATAATCTTGAACATTATTTAAAGATTAGAACACTTGGACTGACGGTGAGCGGAAGTAAGCTCACATGCGTGCTGATCTTCCTTTGAACATTAGGATGTGGGAAGGAACGTGCAAGCTAACATACACCATTACTTAAATAAATTTTATCTAAAAAATTGATTAGGTTTATATTCGTGGTTCCGTGCATCGTAATTCTAGGTAGAAGAAATCCAACGAGATACAACAGTATGCGGATAATTATTTACTGCTAAATTACTCTACATGTTTCGGGTGTCCATCGCGCACATCATCAGGTGTACATAAAACTGTAGTTGCAGCCTCTGGTACAGATCGTACTGTCTGGGGAGCCAGATAGTATGAGCCCACACCAGTCCCTATTTGGTCACATTTGAGGAGGTTTATGTACTCCTGATGATGGGTGCCATGGACGCCCCAAACATGTAGAGTAATTTAGCAGTAAATAAATATTTGCATACTGTTGCATCTTGTTGGATTTCTTCAACCTGCTAAGTTTTTTTTTTTTTTTAGAAAGACAACCGCACATAATTATTTTTAAGTAAGAGTTTGTGAAAACGTATGTATATTGGAAGGTCTTCGGTGTTGTAGATCTTAATTCTAATGTAATCCTACTGTTCGTAATGGATTATAATTCTGAAACACAAGGATGCTGTTAGTGAGTGATTCGGACAGGCACCAGCTCTCGCGACTGGACAGTCAGTACTTTCATTTGCATGAGGCACGTTTTGATTCTCGGCCCGGACCCGCATTTTTTTTTTTTTCCTTAAGTCTCTTCAGACAATGTCGATTGTCACAATTTCGTTCAGAGTTCAACACACACACACACACACGCATATATATAAATAAACACACACACATAAATACACACACACACACAGACACAGGGTTATCCTTTCATTCGTTGTTATGTAACCGATGTACGGGAAAAGGCATCGTTAAATGCGAGAAGAAAGATTGCACGAAGAAATATCACATGTGCTTGTAGCTTTCAACGTTCTTATTGGCCTCAGACATGTGCATACGGAGTTGTAGGGATATTGGTAGAACAAGAATACTAAAGCCGCTTGTAAAAGGGCCCATATATCGATCCCCGCTCACATCTCCCTCCAGCTGTTACGATTCCCCCTCTAGTGTACCTTCTTTCAGTCCCCTCCAGTAGCCAAGTCATATTGTGCACAGGAATGCCGGTATTGATAATCATTTGATAGCATTTGCTATCGACGAACGCTTCGGGCTTTTTAACAGGTCAGGGGAGAGTACGACTGTAGGTGCAGAGGCGGGTAGCCCAGGCCCCTGTCATTGTGACATTTCTTTCCGCGGCTCCCTAGTTGCCTTTCTCTGCCACTCACATCACATAATCCGTCAATACTCAGCCCAGCCGATCACGTTGAGCTGAGTCGAATCGAGCGAGTCTGACTAAAACGTTATAAAGGCAGACACGTTTGTTTTGCATTCCTCATACTTCTGCAGTCACAGGGATGGGCCAAGTCGAGTCGAATGAGACTGAAGGCCTGCCGTTGTAGCACCTTAGTGAGTCACACTCATTTCGGCTTAACTTGACTCGATTATTTTGCTGTTCCTGCATCTTAAGGGAAACCAGGAATAGACTAGTCAGCAGGATGTCAGGCTGCCGCTCGTTTAATCCGTGAATAAAAGTCAAGAGGACAGACCGCATAAATTACAAATTCTGTTCATAGTACAGTTGTAATTTTTGTGCAGATACTTACTGAAGGGAAATAAGTGTACTTCGAATGTTCGAATAAAAATATGTCCGTGCACAGAGCAGAGTATATGAGATAAAATGTCGTAAGACGGGAGATTAGAGCACTCAGGAGAAGATGGAACAATTACGTCAGTCATTTACAAACGCGACTTTAACGTGGAAGACAGGGAAATAAATTTAACTTGTTTAATATTGAGAGGACCTCGAGGTCTTTGTGACACCCAAAGACAGGCTCCAAAACTAATTTCGGGACCCTGTCTGGGTGCCAAGGCTAGGTTTCTGTCCTTTAAAAGACACAGTCCAGGGCTGTCACTGGTCTTCTCATTGGTCATAATACCCTGAGGAGATATCTTCACGTAATAGGGCTGTCAGACAGTCCACTGTGTAGGAGGTGTGGAGCAGAGGATGAAACCTCGGCCCACATTCTTTGTGAATGTGATACTTTGGTTTCACACAGACAGGTGTATCTGGGATCCTTCTTGGAGCCAGAGGACATCAAGAGTATAAGTCTGGGGGCTATCTGGAACTTTATCAAAGCAATAGGGCTCCCATAAATCGATATGGGGCGCAAAGGGCCCGTCAAATAAGGCCTGAGTGCAACGGGACCTAAAGATCTCGAACCCAATCGCAAATCAGTCAGTCAATCAGTCATAGTATCTCACCTTCAGATCTTGTCCGGGAGACGTGCTGTTTTCCCAAGTTTTGTCGCTACCCAGCAACAGGCATGACCATTCCCCGCTTTTTTTACCTTTCGTTAATGGCGGTCTTCTTGAGGCTAGGGGACCGCGGTAGCACAGTGGCTAAGGTGCTGTGCTACAAATCGGAAGGTCGATCCCAGCTAGTGTCAGTGGATTTTTCGTTGACATAAAATCCTTTCGATCGCACTATGGACCTGGGGTCGACTCAGCCTCTAACAGAAATGAATACCAGGAGTATTTCCTGGGGTAAAGGCGTAAGGCTGACAACCTTACCACCATCCTGTGCCGTTGTCATGAAATCTGGGAACCTAAACTTCCTGGAACCCGCTGGGCCACTCCGGGCCTGTAACGGGACTGCTGCTTTTCTTCAGGCTAGGTAACTTACACAGTCGATCGTGCAAAGGGTAAGTTGCCTCTTTACGCTCCGTGAGGGCGTAAGGTGGAGTGAAGGGATAACTCCACATATTTTTCAGCGCTGGATGAGTTGAATGGTGAACGTAACGTCTCGACCGCTTTATCCCGCGGAACAAGCTGTAGGTACCCATTAAACCGGAGGCTAGGTGGGCTCCAGATACTCCCTGGCTGGGAATCGGATAACGATTCCTCGGACGTCCATCCCGTAGCTTAGTCATTATGCCGACTTAAGCTGTCTGGCTCCCAGTCACGTGTGTGCCGTTAAATAATAGCTTCGTACTTAACTAGCTGTTCTTGCAGGCACGAGCCGCTAGCAGAAGCGGAGGTGGAGTGAGTGTTTATACTGGTGAGAGCGCGGGTCAAATAGAGATATGCTCTGATTGCGTACCGTCATAAAGGTCAGGTCACTGCAAGCTTGTAGACTGTAATCCTACTTCCACTTGATGCTGACATGTAAATAAGTAAAGACCATCCGTTAACCCACGTGCCCCGCATATTTCCCGAAGATGTTTATTTAGCAATTTTTTAACAGCACACGTAAGTACATATGCATTGACTTGTGGCACATTGCGTCATTTCAGGATTGTTGCTGTCACTGTAGTCGCTTCTTTATCACATGACACGTGTAACGTTTATTCCTCTTTTATTTAACGATACTGTTTTAAATGAATGCACTGTACAGCGTGGAATTAAATTGTGTAGTTGGTGAATAAGTACGGATTCTAAAGGAGGCGCCGTGGTATGTTTCTATGTAACTTTCCAACATGAGTGTAGGGAAAGCGAGGGAAAACCACAAAATCCTCACTTAAATATGATGTGTATTGGACCGTGCATCATCTTGATAAATGAAGTATAAAATCCAACTAGATGCCACTTATTACTTTATTATGCTTATGTTACGCTCAGCATGTTTCGGGCACCATTATGCCCATCATCAGGAGCTTACGACGATAGCGTTGGTTACCACATAGGCCTTCTGGTTCTGGAGTTGCTGCTGGTTGGAAAGTTAAGTGCAGGCAGGATGGATGAGTGTCCGGACACTCATCCATCCTGCCTGCACTTAACTCCCAACCAGCAGCAACTCGACGACCAGACGGCCTATGTGGTAACCAACGCTATCGTCGTGAGCTCCTGATGATGAGCATAATGGTGCCTGAAACATGTTGAGCATAATATAAGCATAATAAAGTAATAAGTGGCATCTGGTTGGATTTTATTCTTCAGTCCTCACTTAGTTAAACTAATATAGAGAGGTTCGAACAGAGGACTCCAGAAAACAAGAGTTACCGTTACATTAACCTGCATTTGGCATAAATGAGTTGTGTGATTTATGTGCCAGATATTCTTTACCTTGGGTAGAGACTGCCTTTACTCTCCGGACACCTTTATCTTCTACTACATGTCCACTTGTTCGACTGTGTACTGCTTTATCATAAAAACTGCACGCATCATTTTATTCTGTGGAAGTCGGTGGCTGTTCCGTGTTTACAGCGGCCCAAACTCGAACCCGACGCTGACCACGTCGGATTTACTGCGAAGATTAAATTTACTTGAAGCTGTTCGTGCCCTCCTTAATGAGTTTCATTGCACAGTGAGCAGCTCAGGAATATCTGTAATCTATAAAAATTTAATAAATGAATGTATCCTCTTTGTTTTCTTATAACCTTTCCTTCTTATGAGGAGAATGGCAGGTAGTAATGAATTCAAAGGCATGATTTAGGGAGGGAAAGGCCCCCTCTCCCGCACCCTCAACGAACTCCTTCCATAACTTTATAGTTTAAAACTCTCTTAAGTAGCAACCTGTACCTGCCTGACCTTGACTGCTGTTACCAATGCCTCACAGACCTGCCAGCCCATGGACTTTATTGATCCCTTGACATTGCATACACTTACATAATGTAAACTTCATTACATGGTACTCTGGTTACTTTATTTGAGTAGTTCATTGTAAGTATTCATTTTACTTTACCGTTATGCCTTCGTTACGTCAAGTCATATTGTTTGTATAAACCGTCTTCCAGAGAATGCTCTGCGAGTTCTTATCCATGTAACGTGCCGACATTCTCAGATTAGAATGTGAATGAGGCACGCTTGCCAGAGCGCGACAGCCTAACAATCTAACCGCTGTCTTTGTATTGTTGCACAAATGCAGTAGCATTCCAGGCCCTCTATCTATCTATATCTATCTATCTAATCTATCTATCTGTGTCTGTCTGTCTGTCCGTCCCTCCGTCAGACCGACCATCTAATCATCTCCTACTCTTTGTCAGTGTGTTTCTCTCTACCTTGGTTTTGACCACCCCTTCTCCCCACCCCGTCTCCGTATATAAACTTCAAGGATCATTTTCGTTCAATCACTTTCTGTATATATCTCTCTCTGTCGCTCTCTGTCTATTATCGAGTGAGATTAACGTTGGCTGATCTTTCAAAAACAAATAATTTAACCATTATTTGAGGGATATCCAAACATCGATTGCCGAAACCATTAATGCATTCTTAAACCTGTAGTTTATTATTTATGACAAGGACAGACCAGAGACCGCGCAATGTTGGCATCAGTTTTACTCATGTGTTTTATTTCAGAATTGCAATGTAAGGCGTAATTGAACTTCGTGTAAACAGTGAGTTCTTATCTGAATCGCAGGGTACATTTTCACAGCGCTGTTGCAAATATACAG
>Ga0123353_10018920_pt1 | contig 10211 bp, 12 predicted proteins | sample TergutLab28metaG_3_FD_92763 | JGI IMG/M metagenome (GOLD analysis project Ga0123353, IMG submission 92763) | Labiotermes labralis P3 segment gut microbial communities from Petit-Saut dam, French Guiana - Lab288 P3 | ecosystem: Host-associated > Arthropoda: Insects > Digestive system > Gut ...
AGGAGGGTTTTGTGAAAAAGAGAAAAGTTCTATTGGCAATCATTGCATTACTGATTGTTACAGCCACTACATGCGGCTATTATTTTTTGCTCGACTATAATGCAGCGCAGGAAGAAATTTCTGTGTATACCCACATACAAGCAAAATACTCATCTACAACTAATATACCAATCCATGAGGCTGATGGCGATGATAGCGCTCAAGATTTGGAAGAAATACCGGAAGCGCATTTACTATATGTTGAAGTTGATTATGAAGCACTCTTACTCATGAATTCTGACACTGTGGGGTGGATTGCAGTACCCGATACAGTTATAAATTACCCGGTGGTGCAAGCAACAAATAACACAAAGTATCTCGACATATCTTTTGAAGGTAAGCGCTCCGGCACTGGTACACCTTTTGCGGATTACCGCAATGACATGGAAAACCTTGATGCCAACATTATTATCTATGCTCACAACATGGGCGCAGGGCGCTCCGATATGTTCGGCACTCTGCTCATGTATAAGGAGCATGAGCATTATGCGACACATAGATATATCCAGTTTGATACCATTTATCAACGGCTTGGCTGGTGGAAAGTGGTTGCAGTAATTGAACTCGACACTCGCAATACAGACTTTCAATATCAGCATATATATTTTCAGGATGAAGCTGAATTTATGGACTGGGTAGCAAAGGTGATGATGCTGTCAATCCATGATACAGACATGAGCATTTCGCCAAACGATAACATACTTATCCTATCGACTTGCGACAGGAGCAAGTACGGACGATACGGCAGGTTTCTGATTCTTGCCGTGAGGACTTCTGGACATTTTGTCCCGAAGTTGGAACAAGCCCAATAAGGGCAGAAAGGAATACACATGACTAATAATAACAATCCAATGAAAAGCGTGGAACTATCCAATGAGCAAAATACAAATATGATCGATGGATTAATAAACAACATGCCGCTTATCCCACATGCTCCCCACGAAAAGCAGCTTGATAAAGTAAAAGAACAGACTCAGAGCAAGCGGAGCCGGGAGCGTGAGGAACGGTGAGTAGACGTAAACGCGACGTCCTTTTATCTGCATGGGTAAGCGCGGATGAATACGATGTTATTAGGCAACGTATGGAAGAAGCTGGAACATTGAATATGAGTTCCTTTATAAGAAAACTGGCGTTGAACGGCTTTGTGATCCACGTTGATTTATCACCGGTAAAGGAGCTTGTTTCCCTGCAACGGCGATGCTCAAACAATCTCAATCAAGTTGCTATTCACGCTAACATGCACGGGGTATATAAATCGGAGATATCAGGTTTGCAGAATGACTATGCCGCGCTCTGGGAGCCACTTTCAGAATTACTCAAACAACTTGCAGAGATAGTGAAGATGTGAAAGATCGGGGGACGATTATCCGTTCCCCGGCGTTCTCAGCTTGTGGACATATTGTCCAGAAGTGACAACACATCGGCATCCTTGTACGCTTATGCCCCCAGAGGTATAATATATATAGTAGTATAAAAGGGGGTTGAAATCATGCGTATCTTACTTAAAATCATAGCTGCACCATTCGTGCTAATACTCACTGTCACAGGAGCTTGCTTGTCATTCGTTTTCGGTTTTGCGACATGGGCGCTGAATATCGTTTCCGGTATCGCTGGGTTGCTCGGAGTTGTATTATTGCTAACGGGGCAGACTTCAAACGGTATCATTATCCTTATACTCGCATTCTTATTCTCACCGCTCGGATTTCCTGCAATAGCAGGTTTAATTCTGGACAGGTTGAGCTACTTGAACTACTCACTGAAAAACTTTATCGCAAGCTGAAAGCTGTGGACATTTTATCCACAAGATGAATGCAACACGGGGCGGCTGGCAACAGCCGCCTTAATCTTTTACAGGAAGGAGTTCGCACATGGCGACAACATATATTAAGTCGTATCATGTAACCGCTGGTTTAACAATAGCACAGACGATGGCAGACCGTTTTGATTATGGGCGCAACTTGAAAAAGACGCTCGATGGTGAGTTGATATCAGCGTATATGTGCGACCCTAATACCGCAGAAGCAGAATTTCTCTTGAGTAAAGCAAAGTATTTGGCGATTACCGGCAGGGAGCAGAAAAAGGGTGAGGATATATTGTTTTATCAAATCCGCCAGTCATTCCCGCCAGGTGAAATTGATGCCGAAACTGCGCTCAAAATAGGGTATGATTTCGCATTACGCTGGACAAAAGGCAAACACGCCTTTTTTGTCGTATCACACGTTGACCGACCTCACCCACATATACATATATATTACAACTCAACTACGCTTGACTGTACACGAAAATTCAGAGATTTTCGTGGTTCTGCATGGGCGGTACGGCGGCTCAGCGACCGTATCTGTCTCGAATACGATCTGTCTGTGATAATTGACCCGAAGCAAAAAAGCAAAGGTAAATTCAAACACTATGGTCAGTGGCTTGGCAGGGATAAACCAGTAACATTTCAAGAGCGGTTAAAAGCACAGATTGATACTTGCCTTGCAGATAAACCGTTGAGTATTAACGAGTTTCTACAGGCGATGGCGATGGCAGGTTATGAGATAAAGCACAGACGCGGCGGTGGTATCAGCTTCCGTGCCGAAGGTCAGGAACGATACACTGCATTACGATCTTCAACTCTTGGTGAGGGTTACGGTCAAGATGAAATAATCGCAGTTATTAAGGGTAGGGCTTTACCATCCGGGGGAAGTATTACCGAGCGGCACAAGGTCAGTCTGGTAATTGACATTCAATCACGGATGAAAGACGGTAGAGGGACTGCTTATGAGAGGTGGGCCAAAGTTTTCAACCTAAAGCAGATGGCGGCGGCTGTTCAATACTTGCAAGAAAATAACCTTATGGATTATGAAGATTTAGAGAAAAAAGCAATCACAGCGACAGACAGTTTTTACAATGCTGCTGATAAGCTCAAAAAATCCGAATCCGCTATGAATCACAATGCAAAGTTGAAAGCCGCTATTGACGATTACGCAAAGACACGATTTGTATTCGAGGAATACAAATCAAAAAAATACAGCAACAAATTTCTTGCCGAAAATGAAGCTGAGATAGCGGTTTACAGAGCGGCACAAGCAACGATAAAAGAACTGTTGCAAGGCGCAAAATTGCCGAAAATGGATACGCTCAAAGCAGAATGGCAAACGCTTATAGCGGATAAAAAATCAGGTTATGCCGATTACCGTGCCGCTCAGAAAGATATGCGGGAAGTCATAACAGTAAAACAGAATATTGATACTTTGCTAGATCTGACGGACAGGTATAAAAACAAGGAAATGGAACGGTAGTGACATTGACGCAACAACAAGGTGCAAAGCACCGCGACTTCTGGACATTTTGTCCAGAAGCCATACGGGTTTGGGGGAACCCCAACAAGCATTTATTGATGATTTTCCGTTTAGGAAATCATCAATAAAAATGCAAGTGTATTACACTTGCCCTGCTTGCCGTTTTAAGAAAACTATAAAAATTCCCCTTGACAGAGGATTTTATGATCCTTACTATTTGGCTTCATGATGAATCTGAAACTAGTTCCCTGTTTCTCTAACTTCCTGCATTGCCTTAACTGTTGCAACAATCACCGATAATGTTTTATCATCCATGCTATCAAGCATAATGTCAAGCTGTCGGCGAAGTGATGTCTTGCTCTCTGTGGTTTCAGGAAAAAAGTAATGGTCAACAGATATATTGAAAAGTTTTGCAATTTCATAGAAAATTTGCAAGCTAGGGTGTTGTCCGCGTGTTTCAATATATTGTGTATGTCGAGGTGAGCGATCAAGGATTTCCGCTAACTGCTCTCTTGATAAGCCTTTGTCCTCGCGGGCTTCTTTAACCGCTTGCCCAAAAGCCCTTAAATCGAGTTTTTCCCTTTGGTACATAATTATATCCTCCATAGTAAGTTTACATTTCCCTTAATGGGCTTAAAACGATATATGTATGTACCAAAAGTACTATTTCATTTCCGTTTCATTTTGCATAATCAAAAAGATTTAAATATACTAATGTGCGAGGGATTTTATAATGATTTACATTGCGATAAAAAGGCAGATGGATTATGAGACATATCGGGGCGAATGGTGACTTATTACTGTGTCACTGGACGTATATTGGGAGGTATATGAAAAGCAATACATGTCTTATACCCCAAGAAGCTGAAAAGCCTTTTGATATGTGAACAACAAAATTGAAAATTTATAATAATTGACTTTCTTGCAATTATGAAACTATTTGCGTTTTTATCGCCATTATATTAGTAGGAGGTGATGATTTGATGTCGAACCCAAACATCACTTCGCGGTTCGATGAGATATACAGCTCCACAAGAAAAGCGACATTAGCATATATAACCGTAAAATGCGGTCGCACCTCGGATATAAGCGATGTTTTTCAAGAAACCTATATGGAACTGTATCAAGTTTTATGCAAGCGCGGAGTAGAGTATGTAACGAACGAAAAAGCATTAGTATTACAAATTGCAAAACGCAAAATTGCTCGTTATTATTCTCTATTGGAACGTATGCGACTTTTTGTTTCTATGTACACAATTAACGAAGATGGCGACGAAATCGCATTATCCGATTTAGAAGCAGATGCATTTATATCTGAAGATTTTACGATCAGTCACACAGCACTTGAAACCGCACAACAACTCATACACTCGAAGCCGGAAGATGTTCAAAAAGTTTTTTACCTTATGTATGACGTTGAATTATCAATTCCGGAAATAGCAAAAGCTCTTTCAATGAGCGAATCTAATGTAAAAAACAAACTGTATCGTACATTGAAAGAACTCCGAAATTTATTACAATGAAAGGCGGTAGAATTATGAAAGGCAAAGAAATCATAAACCATATTGTCAAGACTAAAATGCCAGATTTAGAACAAGTCCGCGAAAAGTGCGTAAGGCAAACATTCTCAGAATCACGAATTATGCCGCGTAAAATTTGGTTGAGCGCAAGCGTGGCTACAGCTTGTATGGCGCTGGTGCTTACTTTAGTATTCGTGCTCCAACTTGGTGGCGGAGCAGTAGCATTCGCATTGTCAGTTTCAACACCTAATGGTAGCACTATCATAATGGAGGACAAGAACAGCAATCAGAACTCCGATGATATTGTGACATCAGTAAGCTATGTTGATAGTCGCCCACAACTGAGATTCTTCATTACCGGCGTGGACATTGTTAGTATAGAAGTATCAACTAATATTGAGTATGTCAGAGCGCATGATTGGACGGAATCTCTTGATGAAATATTCTGGAATCCTGAGTTACACTATGAAGAAACTGAAATTGACGGTGTTAAATATCAATATCTTCCTGCAAGGAGCGGTTTTGAGAAGTCCATAGTATTGATTTTCCCGGAAGATTTCGAGGATTATGAACAAGTATGGTATGAATGGCATGGGCTTAACCTTTACGACTGGGCAAGAGAGAACGAGGCTTCCCGTTTTCAAGAGTACAATGGCATGAGTGTCTCTGAAATAGAAGAACAGATTGATAGTATGTCTGAGGGGGAAAAACTAGCAATCGCCGCTGGTGGAGGTGACACATCCGCCGCAGGGCATATAATACTCGACGGGTACCCAGTTGAGTTGCTTAATGACTATATAACTATAAACATTACGGACAGACAGGGAAATACGATCACGAAAACGCTAATTGTTTATGTTAGCAATAATGCACTTGGACAAACAGTAGTTACTGCAATTATAGGTAGTTAACTTTATATATACATATAAATTGACTGATGGATAATTTACCTCTTCCAAAGGCGGTAAAAAAAAAGCCGCCTCTTGGCAGATAATTCAACACGGCCAAATGAGAAGATAGCAAAACGGCGGCTTCGGTAAAATCAGAGCCGCCGATATCTTTAGAAAAAATGAGATACGGAGGGTGTATTAACTACGCCCTTTTTCAACAACACGGCGGTATTAGGAGGTTGTCGCCGTGCAATTATTTATCCGACTTCGTAACCTGTTAAAAAAAGATATGTCAATGTAACAGGCGAAATATATCCAGAAAGTACAATAGCATGGTACCTCAGTAGAACAAGTGTAGTACCACACACCCGGTTGATTTTTAATCGATCGGGCATTTATATATCCGTTAATATAATTATTATCCCACGCTGCCGTAGCCCAACACTTAGTCTGACTATCTTAAGAATCAGATTAACGAAAGGAATAAAGACATGAGCAAAGAGAGCTTAAGCAAGGAATTTTTGACAATAAAAGAATTTGCTGGATTTGTAGGCATGACCGTTGCGGCGTTACGGCATTACGATAAAATAGGTGTATTCCTCCCCGCTAAACACGGTATAGATTTTGAGAACAAGTACCGTTATTACTCTCCGTCGCAGATTACAACAATCAAGATGATTCGCGTCTTGACCGAAATTGGTGTAACGCTCAAAGAGATAAAAGAGCTTGCGGACAACAGAACACCAGAAAAACTGATAAAGTTATTAAGCCGAAATAAGGACAAGGTGGCTGACGAGATACGCTTTTTGCATGAAGTATTTTCGGTTATTGATGCCTTCATGGATTTACTCAGTGAGGGTATCAGCGTCACTGAATCGAAAATAACCGTGTCTGAAATGCCAGAAAAGCGGCTCATTCTTGGCGGTGAAAACGATTTTGCAGGAACAATTGGTTTTTATCGAGAATTTATACGTTTCTGCAACACCCCGTGTGAACCGAAATTAAATATGTCTTATCCTGTTGGCGGGTATTGGTCGAGTATGGCGGCGTTTCTTGATGAACCATCACGCCCTATGAGATTTTACTCCCTTGACCCAAAAGGGTGGGAACAGAGAGCGGCAGGTCTGTACCTGAATGGCTACACTCGCGGATATTACGGAGAGGTTAGAAATTTACCTGAACGCATGGCAGCTTTTGCAGAAAAGAACAGCCTAGTATTCTCAGGGCCGGTATACAACACTTATCTTTTCGACGAAATAAGCATTGCCGACTCGGATAACTATCTACTGCAAGTATCTGCGTCTGTTATGGAAACGCGGCGTATACCATCACGACGTCCACGCCACACATAATGAGGGGTGATGCTACATTACCCCTTGCGATGTAAAATAACTTTTTCACGCATCCCATAGGCATTGGTATTACAGGCTTTCTAAAATATGATTATTTACTCACATCTATTGACTCTCACCTTACATGACCCCCCACAATAATTTCAGGGGTGTTTATACTCACTAAACCCGGCAGACAGCTTACAAAGCTATTTGCCGGTTTAGTTTTGCTCCTTTCCGGCTTGTTTTGTAGGTAAACGGAGAGGACGTGTTTTGTATGCACCCTCGTTGCCGCAGCCCTCCACAATCTTGATTTTCAAAAAATTAGGATGGAGGGCATAATATGTCTATAAAAATCAACTTGAGAGATTTTTACCCATGGTATACATGGGATGAATTTGTGGTAGTGTCCGATGAAGTAGCAACTGAACTCTTGGTTGATAAGCGATATGAGAAATCGCATAAACAACGAGTTAGGCGTAACAAAGCGTTCTATTCTCTCGATGCAGGTGATGGCATAGAAACAGCCTCTATCATGTTCAATGCTAATGCACCGGAATCTATTTGTTTGGCGTTAGAACGCACTTGCCGATTGTGCCAAGCCCTAAACTCTCTCCCTGGTGAACAAGGAAGAAGAATCGAGGCTCATTATATTTATGGATTAAGTAAGGCGGAAATAGCAAGGAAATCAGGTGTGAACGAAAAAAATGTACGTCAATCAATTAAACGCGGATTGCGAAACATGAAAAAATATTTTTCAGAGAGCTCAAAAAGAGTGGGTCGGATTAATCCTCCGGATGAAGCAGGAGTATGAGAGAGGTAATAACCTCTCCTGACAGACCGGGTGAGGGATGAACAAGCCGGAGTATTTTTTGTCCTAAGACAACTCAAATGAATACGGCAAGTTTCCCAATACTAAGGAACTAGGGCGGCGCAAATGAGCGTTGCCCTTTTTCCTTGCCCCGGATGTTTGAACTTCTGGACATTTTGTCCACATGTTGAAATGGAGGGCTTATTCATGGATACCGGAGTGAATCAGGATCAATCATATAAAGTAGGTCATATAGAGTTTATCGTCACACCAATATACCGCGAAGGGCATGGCGAAACGATATATGAACTCTTACTTAAAATGATGAAAGCGGATGCCAGAGAAAAGGAGTAGCCTTGCGACATCCTTGTTTATGACAGTCATGGGAGGTATAATATTATTGTAGAAACTGCTCATTTGACTGTCGGAAAGGAGGCTGTAGTGAGACAGCCAAATGAAAAAATTCTTAAAGAACAGACTGCCGCTTTGCTTGTTCGCATCTCTCGTGACGATGGTGAAGAAGGGGAAAGCAACAGTATTCAAAACCAGAAATCACTGCTTATGAAGGTTGCCAAAGAAAAAGGGTATACAGACTTAATCGTTTTTTCAGACGACGGAATAACCGGCACAACTATGAAACGACCCGGCTTCCAGGCAATGATAAAAGATATAGAGCGTGGAATCATTGGTGCTGTATTCGTCAAAGATCTTTCGCGATTGGGACGCAACTATCGGGAGGTTGGTTATTATACCGAGGATTTTTTCCCTGAACATGGTGTACGTTTTATATCTGTATCAGATGGCATAGACACAGCCGAAGGTGAAGATGAATTTGCTCCATTTCGTAATATAATGAATGAATGGTATTCAAAGGACATATCTAAAAAAAGGCGTATTAGCAACAAAGTCAGAGGTAGCACGGGAGAGCCATTATCACCGCCGCCTTACGGGTACATAAAAGACCCAGAAAATCCTAAGCATTGGATCATAGATGATGAAGCAGCTAATACTGTGCGAAAAATATATGATTTGACACTCAGCGGTAAAGGGCTTGGAGAAGTTGTGAGAGCGTTAGAACAAGAAGGAATCGTCACACCGTCGTATTATTGGAGAAGTAAAGGTATAAATCGTGGTGGGTTAAAAGCCGGACAAGACCCTACTCTATGGCATACATCAACAATTCAAAAAACACTATCTTTACAAGAATACTGTGGCGATGTGATAAATTTCAAAACATTTTCAAAGTCGTATAAGAATAAAAAACGTATTGATAACGAAATAGAAAACATGGCTATTTTCTTAAATGTACATGACCCGATAATTGATAGGGCTTCATGGGAAAAGGTACAACGGATGCGCGGAACACGCAAAAAGCGCCCAAAAGCACAATTTGAGCGAAGTATTCTCTCAGGCATGTTAAAATGTGCGGATTGCGGAACTAACTTAGGCTATCACTTTAATCAAGGGAATCACGAAATAAAATTCTTCAGATGTACGAATAATAACAATTCTCGCGGGTGCAAAAAAACGCATTACTTACGCGAGGACTTCATAAAGCAAGTTGTAATACAGGAAGTGAACCGTCTTACCTGTTTTGCTAATAAATACGAAGATGATTTTGTTAAAGCAATAATCGGACACTCTATGAAAATTGCAAAAAGTGACAGGGTACAAAAGCAACGAGAGCTTGATAGTTTAGTTTCAAGGGATCGGGAATTAGATAAACTCTTTGAACGGATATATGAGGATAATGTCGCCGGAAAAATAAGTGATGATCGATTTATAAAGATGTCAAGAACATATGAACAAGAACAGGCAGAAATATCAGGTAAGCTAAAAACCCTCCGCAATATATTAAAAAATGGAAACAGTGAGCTATATACCGCCGATACCTTTTTAGAGATTGTGCGAAAATATACTCACACAGAAGATTTGACAGGACGCATGGTGACTGAGTTAATTGACCACATTGATGTATACCATGTGGAAGGGACGGGAGAGGAAACCTCTCAAAAAGTAATAATACACTATAATTGCATTGGTGCTTTTATAGTGCCTGAGTGGGAAAACATACCTGAGATCGATATTCTCATGCCAACGCGAAAAGGAGTAGCTATTAACTACTCCCCAACAAAAAAGGCTTCTTAAACAACAGCGAGTTGTCCTTGTAAGATATCTCAAGTCCCACAAGGACACTCAGACTGGTCGGAGTGGTGGGACTTGAACCCACGGCCTCTTGACCCCCAGTCAAGCACGCTACCAACTGCGCCATACCCCGGTTTAGTTTGTTGACTATCTTTGCTAAAATGCAGAATGTCGAAATCCATTATAAATCA
>Ga0123353_10018921_pt1 | contig 10211 bp, 4 predicted proteins | sample TergutLab28metaG_3_FD_92763 | JGI IMG/M metagenome (GOLD analysis project Ga0123353, IMG submission 92763) | Labiotermes labralis P3 segment gut microbial communities from Petit-Saut dam, French Guiana - Lab288 P3 | ecosystem: Host-associated > Arthropoda: Insects > Digestive system > Gut ...
ACTGTGGCTTTTCATTTTTAAGGCTTGTAATACTTCATGGTAAGTTGTTAAAAATTCTGATCCCAGAGTAGGATGGGCCTTTCTGAAAACAGGACAGGTTAGCAACAGGTCTATGTAGATGGTGTTTATTTCTTGTATTTATACTATGTACTGATGAGTTGGTCTGAAATTTTTCCTGATTTCAAATTAAAAAAAAAAACTCATCAATGAGTATATATATATTGGCTTGGGGCTGTTAAAATCTCTAATTTTTTAAATAGCTTTCTACCTGAAGTTCTGCGGTGTGCACCCTTCATAATTCTGATTATTCTCTTCTGCAAAGTGAACATCTTCCTACTGTCTGAGGAATTTCCCCAGAGAATTATTGCATAACTTGCAATAGACTGAAAATAAGCAAAGTAAATTGATCTCAACGTATCATTATAACAGATATGATACTTTTGTCTAAACATATAACATGCTACACTTAGCTTAGGAATTATTTGATCAATGTGGTTCTTCCAATTAAGGTGACTGTCAATTTGTATACCATGAAATTTTAAATTTACTACTTCTTCTATACACTTATCCTTATGACTAATGGTCAGCGCACAGTATGGTTGATTTACTATTATAAATCTCATTATATTTGCTTTTTCCAAGTTTAAAACTAACACGTTAGCTGCAAACCATTCAATCATATGTGCTGAAACTAGGTTTGCTGATGTAGAGAAATCTATAAAATTTCTATTAGAGATTATAACGCTAGTGTCATCAGCAAATAGTATTGGTTCTGTAATGGTATTTATTTGCAATGGAAGGTCATTTATATAGACCAAAAATAGTAGGGGGCCTAAAATGGACCCTTGAGTGACAGGCATATTGATTATTTCGGCCTTTTTGACTGTTCATACATTCCAATGTGGCAATAGGGAAATGAATTTTGGTTCCTGTGAAGGGCAGAAACTGACTGCATTGTTATGGACTACAGTGTAATTCACTGTAGTGTATGATGACAGCAGGTGCCACAGGAGAAAGGAAATGGACTAACAGGTTTTGATATGTGTGTGTGTTTATATATATATATATATATCTTGCCCTGGTATTATGTTGCCTACAGTTTCTGTCTATATGACAAATATCCGTCACACAAATATTAGTAATTTTGTAGGTGGTGCAGGCAACTTCGGCAAAATTTGGTCTGCATGCAGGCAACATGAAATTCTGTACACAGACGAAGACTAAACAAGTACACATATAATTATATGTATAATTTTAACTGTTTTATTTGTCTGTATGTCATGTGCAGTAGAAAAATATTCATAGGAAAAAATAATTAAAACATTGAATTAACAACCTAGGCTAATGTGTTGTTATTTTTAGCACATAATTTACAAAAGTAAATTAGTAATGTACTATGTCTCCATAGGTGGTATTCAGATTTAGGCACCTGGGCCACCATTTATTGAAACTAGGTGACTTTGATCTCTGTTAGCAAGGTACTGGACTGTGTTCAAAGTGAGGGGCTGCTGGATGCTGAAGTGATGGTTGCACACAAGATTGGAAATGGGAGGGTCACTGTGGTGCCTGCCCTAATGTACTCTACTCTTCTCTATGTCTACGTAAATAAACAGTTCACAATTTCTGCATTTCACAGGGAAAGGTTAAAAGATGTGTTCTTACTTCAGATGTCTCCATGGGCAACATAACACTGCATTAGAGCCAACATGTTGCATCTGAGCTATAAGTAGGCCTGGTGTATATGACACTTTGTCAAACATAGGTAGTAAAAATTACTTTATTTAAAAAAATAGAAATATGTTACTTTATTTACTTTATAATTTACAATTTGAGTAAAATACAAAGAGTTAAAAATGGCAACTAAATACTACACTATCTTCATTTTAAGTCTGGCACTACCAATTAAATCATAAAATTAATATCTGTTGGTGGACTTGCGATTAATATTTTCCACAACTTTACATATTATGTTTAACAACATGGGTACTGGCGACGTACAAGACACTTGTTAATGTGTGTTACAACATATTAGACTGACATTTTCATTGCTTTGTCACAGATGACAGCATATTTTTTTACACTGATGTTACAAACATTTGTCACTTTCTGCAGCTTCCAATAATCCAATGAAGTGAAATGTCACATTCACTTCATATTTTATCTACTCATATTTGGGTCTTCATAATATTAATGTTGAAAATATTTGTGTCATAATTATTTGCACTGTGGGTGACAAAAATCAGTACAAAATCCAGCATCTCCTAAGAACATATAATTTGTATTTTATTGTGTGCAACTCCTAATATTCATGGGGAATCAGCATGCTGAAACTAAGGTAACAAGGTACTATGGATGGCTCATAGCTCCATTATGAAGCACATTTCAAATACAAAGTAAAGGTATATACCATCAATCACAACTCTAAATGTCATTTCCTATGTTACACACAACATGTTTCAGTCTTTTTTAGCTATTATCAGGTATATTAAATCACAAAATATTTAGAGGAAAGAATAATTGCAACAGTAAATTTCAAGTGATGGAATACTGAAAAATCGTTGCAATTATTCCTTTCGCTAAGTATTTTGTGACTTTATCTACATGATATCCAAAGAGATGGAAACATGTAGTATATAATATTTTAAATAATTATTAGAGATGTGATCAATAGCATATACCTTTATTTATTTGTATTTTCCATGTCATTAATGATGGACCTAAGCATGTAAAGAGTTTTGAGTTCATATATTAATAAAGCATCTAGAAGCTACAGAGAGTGACATAACTACTGTTAAGTAATAGTTTTTAATATGTAAATTATTACTACACACAAACTACTCACTCCACAGTATATCCAGTAGACAATACACAAGTGGTGGCAGTTGCTATAAAGCAAATATGTGGTATGTGACTTCAAAGTATCATGTAAATGTTAATTTTTTAATATGTAGAAGTTATCAGAGACTTGTTTCCAGTTTGCATTAGTTTTATTATCAGTCTCTAGCTGACTGATAAAAACAAACATTATATTTCTGAACCATGTTACAAGATAGCAGGACATCAGTGTGAACCTAACTGTACATTAAGACTATTAATGAAGATGCTGTTTGACTGGGATAAGAATTCTTTTTGGATTTGTCCACCCTTGGAGTGTAGGGATCTCATTACCCAGCATTTTGGCATCATATCGCAGTAGAACGCAATCCTCATCTACACCATTGCAAAAGCCTTGAAGCTCATAAGAATCTCATTCCTTACCTATGTGTTTCATTAGTTTGAGTTGCGGCTGGTAATCACATATAACTTTAAAGAACAGCTTGTCAGAGGAAATTATTTTACAAATTAAACATGTGAAACTGGACTTCTGCAAAAGATCTTTCATATATTCCAAATTCCAATATGCAAATATGAAGGAATTTGACGTTCAGGTGACCGTGTATGTGATAAATTCTTATAATAAAACCAAATAGATGCACTAATTTCTCAAATTTATTTTCAGAATAAAACTCTACATGTTTTGGACAGTTCCTCTGTCCACCTTCAGGAGTTTTTCACTGTACACACAGCAGTGGTATATGTCATACAGGTTTGTTGACAGTAATCTGTCAGCAAATCTGTATGACATATACCATTGCTGACAACTAAATTTTAGCAACAATCTTGAGTGTTTATATGACACTGTATTAGAATAGTGAAATAAATGTGGTGGCAGTGGGACATACATATAGCTAAGATAGGACAGAGAAGACACGCGTACAGAATTCTGGTGAAGAAGCCTCCTGGAAAGTAGCCACTTGAAAGACTCAAAAACAGGAAGGAGGAGAATATTAAGATAGTTCATGGGAAAATAGTTTGTGAATATGACAGTGGATGGAAATAACAGCAGCATGGTAAGTGGTAGTTAGCAGTGTTCAGTCTCCAGGTTCTACTGTAGACAGTTGATATAAACACACGAAATGAATAATTTAAACCAGTTTTTTGGTCTGGATGTACATATGGGAATGCCAGTTAAACCATATGTATGGCCTACATACAGATTCATTACTAAGTGATCTTCTGCTGAACATTTCTGCTTACATAAGAAGGTAATATTCAGTGCAGAGGACAATGGTGTACTCAGCTTTGCAGAACAACAACAATAAGATGAGGAAGATGATGAAGAAAAAATCAAAATGAAAAAGCACCAGTTTAACCAATGCACCTGCCATAATAAAAAATACGGCTATTCTGAAATAAACCGAATACTGCGCATGACAGCAGTAAAATGTAAAGTGCTAACAACGTAAATATATAAAAAAATATTTTATTTTGTCATAATTGTATCTTTTATACACATACAAAATTCAATTCCTCCCTAACCACTAAGGTATACATTTACATATATAGATGTAAAGCTGTACAGTCTCTTGATTGAAGCACAAATGCATTTACTCGTTAAGTGGAGTGGTTTACTTTATATTCTCTGTTACACCTGCGTTTTCAATATAGCTAGTATTCGGCTCACTATAAGGCCAGACAGATGACTAAAGTGATGAAGTAAAATGTTTATGTACCTTTTCCACTTGTTCTTTTGAGGTGTGATTATCAAGAAAACACATCGAAAGAGATTTTTATTATGGTTTTCAAGAAGATGTGTGTACTTACAATATTTAGTCCAATAACTGCACATGTAACCATAAATGTTCGTTATTTTGTCATGCTCTTCATATGTTAGAGCCCCCGCGGGCCATCGTGAGGGAGGTCATTTACAAGGGAGTAAATATGTAATAAATGCTGTTGTTAATGTTCATATATGCAGTTAAAATACAATGTTATCAATAAATTAGTGCTAAACATGTACAAAATGTAGATTAATTACAATTATTTTACATCTCTTGACAATTTTATGTTTAACTGCAGACAAGCATTTCTGTCACTACTGTCCTCTTCATTCCAAGGGCCGCTGTTGTGTGTTGATGAACTCGGTGATCCACTATAGTATAAACATCAACACACAACTGCAGCTATAACTCACTTGGAATGAAGAGGACAGTAGTGGCAAAAATGTTTGTCTACAATTAAACATAAAATTGTAAAGAGATGTAAAATACTTGTAATTAATCTACATTTTGTAAATTTTTGCACTACTTTAATTGATAACATATTTTAACTGCATATATGCACATCTTTGACAGCATTTATTACAGATGTATCTTTCCTGTGTAAGTGACCTTCCTCGTGATGGCCTACAGGGGCTGTAACAAATAGGAGCATCATAAAATAACAAATATTTATGGTTATATATACAGTTAGTTAGATTAAATATTACATATTCAATCTGCTGCACAGAATAGGGACAACATTAAACTTGCGTACATATTATTTGATCCTTATTAACAGAACAAACCATATAATATTTATAAATAACATCAATCACCTCTGTAAATGTCATAAAGTACAAGTAGTAAAAATTATGCTGTAATGGTCAGATATTGCTGACATCTGACTTAGTTATAGTTAATATTCCCAGTGTTTAAGGAGTTGGGTCTGGTTCTTGCTTCAAAGATTGGTCATCATTAAAACTGACAATTTAGTTTCCTTTTTATTTTTGTATGACCGTTACGAACTGCAATGAAACTTGGAATAACACTGAACTTGTATGCTAACATTTAGACCACAGAGCAGTCCAGGAATGATCGCAGCCCACCCTTCTTGCTTGTGGCAGACTGCTAACACCATACATCCTAATGCTGTGTTCCAGCAAACAGAGCTCCTGCTTCACATTTGGAAAATCCTGGTTAAATCTTGACCTGGAATATGGCTATACTGAGTTCTTTGTAGCCTCCCTCAGCTCAATCAGGCATAACCACTAACCCAACTTTCCACCTCATTCATGGTCTTCCTATCATACAGTGTTATATAGTCAGTGCTAATGAAAATGTGACTGATTAAATCAGGGCTGGCTAACTTCAACCCACGGCAGGACCACACAATTCGTAAGGACTTCACCTGCAGGCTGCACTCAAGTATACATGTACCGGAAATTTGGGGGGGGGGAGCAGTTCAATTAACTAGAATAGCATTTGTGTAATAAAAACAAACTCGATGCACTATTTATCCTCAGTTTATTTCGTCAATCAACCTCTACATGTTTTGGGCATATTTGTAGCCCATCATCAGGAGGTATACTATATATATACAACTGAGACGGGTCGAGATGGAACTCAGTTCCATCTCGACCCAGCCAACAGACAGTCAACTGAAAGCACAACACGTACCAATCGTTGTATATATATATATATATATAGTATACCTCCTTATGATGGGCTACAAATATGTCCGAAACATGTAGAGGTTGGTTGACGAAATAAACTGAGGATAAATAGTGCATCAAGTTGGCTTTTATTACACAGATGTATCGAGATGCACGGTCAACAAAACATAAAATTTAGAATACCATTATTTACAGACACAGCATTTGTTCTGTTGTTATATATTAAAGTTGCCATATTATTATTTTTATTTTTGCCATATTATGTTCTGTAGACCTATTATGTTAAATTGTATTATTGAAACTGTTCAGGTGACTTGAGGGCTGCAAATACTTTCAGGGGCTGCATGTTGGCCAGCACAGGCTTAAGTCATGCATGAATAAAAATAGTCATTCCAGGGCCACTGTGGTAACCTAACAGCATACAATATCAGTATTCAAACGCTTCCGGGTTTGATCTTGACTACTTTAACTAATAGTGAAAGTGGAAAGTAAAAGAATACCTATCTACCAGTGATAAGTATTCAGTTGAAGACAAGTAGAAATGACTAATTAGTATTTTACATCTTGGCATCAGTTCACAAACATTTGTAATGTCTCTATGAATCCATCCTTGGTAATGCACCTCCCTGACGAAGACCGCACGAATGGCCAATTGCAGGAAGTGTACTGTGTTTTGTAATATACTCTCATATATTATATGCATTTGTTGGTTTTAGTTACCATATCTGACTATTGGAGTGTATGTACTTCAGATAATGGGCATTGTCTGACGTAACTACAGTGCAAAGGGTCAAATAATATCATGACACCAAATCGGTAACATTTATATTTAAATAAATGTATTCTTGATTTTAGCAGTTTGAAAATTTTTGGTGTCACAAGACCTGAAAAAAGTGTTACTCCTCATACGGTGTTGCATCTCGGTTTCAATATCAGTGAACAGTGCTTATGAATGCGATGTTTGTTATCGTGTTCAGAACATAAGTTTATTCTGCTGCTCACCATGTTAGGGGAAAAAAAAGGTAATACAATGTTACACACTAATCAGCCACCGGTATAAGGACTACAGTCACCACAAACACACTGTGTTTAGGGTTCTGAAGGATTAGGCCATTTAGATATACTGGTAACATGTCACCATGCACACCAAGTTTAAATTTTTTCCAGTTATTATAACACAAAATTATTCCTTACAGTTTCCAGCTGTGTTACCATTTTTCAGAACCCTACACTGAATGGCGTTAGTGATGTTCCTGTCTCACAGTATGTCATATATAAATCATACCGATATTCAAGAAAACTGATCAATTCATGTTAATTACATCAATGCAGTGTTTCCTAAACTATGTTCCAAGGTACGTGTGTTCCACAAGATGTTAATAGGTGTTCCATGAAGGAATCGAGAGACCAAAGAAATCATAATTTCATTAAATTTGAATTTAGCATGTTTGATCATAGTGTAAGATGTTCATATACTAGTTTTTATATGAACCTTTCATTTGGTTCCTGACAGATCTTGTTTTGCTGACTTTTATTTGATAAATGAGGAGCCATGAACATATGTGTTCCATAAACATTTACTAAGTTAAAAAGGGTTCCATGACAAAAACACTATCGGGAACGCTGCATTAATGTTACAGTTGAAGGAGAGGACAGCAGAATGCACGCAGATCATCAGTTGGTTTTTAAGAACAAACTGTTTCTGTGGAGTTGCACAGATATACAAAAACAAATTCTTTTCTCACCAATTTGTTATGAAGGATGTGCACTTACAAACCTGTTTTATGACAGATTCAGAATGTGAAGTACAAACAGTGCAAATGTATTTTATGTTCATGGGACTGTGCATCGCAATTCTATGCCAATAAATGTCCAATAAGATGCAACTATACACAGTTTATTTTAACTGTAAACTGCTCTACATGTTTTGGGTGGTTTCTCCACCCATAATCAGGAGCACAAATAACTGTAGCAATGACGGTTGACTAGTACCAGATGCTTTAGATAGTTATTTGTGCTCCTGATGATGGGTGGAGAAACCACCTGAAACATGTACAGCAGTTTACAGATAAAATAAAGTGTGTATAGTTGCATCTTGTTGGACATTTATTGACATATAATACAAATGTAATTTACCATATTTGTGGCTGTGATTGACTCAAGCCTCCAAAATATTCTCTGAAGGAGAACTGATTGTCACCAATCAGCTGCCCTCACAAATAAGTCTGTACTTGTAATCATCTGCACACTGTTCTCATCTAAAATTATTTAAGTTATTAGACTTTGAAGTCATGTTACACATAAATGGTTTAGCACAGTAATGCCTAAATAATATAAATTATTTTATAATAGCATTTCTATGTTTATAGCCACAATAAGAACTTAACAACACCTTTTAATTTATGTACGTTTAAAGGACACCACCTGTTCCATAACATCTGCTCTGGAATAGTAACATAAATGAAAAATACAATGCAGAAAAACATCTGGAAGCCACACAGATATATTTTATTTACTGTGCAGTATTACTGTGGATTGTGTGGATGCTACTTATAAGTGAAATGTAATGCAAATCATTTTAAGGTGTTTTTTGAGGTTCCGTAGTGTGATGAGGTTACTTTCAAAACCTCAATCCATTTATTTTAACACACACACCCTGCTGGATCAAATTTATATTGTTGCAGGTCTGAATTGTTTAACTATCTCTAACGGAGAATGGCAATATGATTTTATGAATGTCATACTGGTTTTTTTAATCCCATTCCATATAAAGAAAATCTGAACAAGCTTGCCATTCCAGTCAGTTTTCTTTTTTAATTTTAGAACTGTCTATCTCAGCCCAACACTGGACTGGAGTGTGATTTCTCCATTTTGTGGGCGCATTTGCCTACTCCTGAAAAGTTCCTATTATTTGTCATGTCTGCCCATCTGTCTGCTGCATTTATCAGCTTGACTCCCATTTTTTTTTTGGTTGGGCAATTGGATCTTGGGGACGATTATAAAAAACTGTTGAGAAAATCCAAATTTGGTTAAAACAGGATCAAAATATTGGGCACTTTACATGAAAACCTAAGTAGGTATGATTGTTGCTGGTGACCAAAAATCATCATGAAAGGGTTGTTGACAGTGACATGGTGCAATGATGCAGAAAATATAATACTGTGGCTTTTCAATGGCAACATTTTGAGTACTCATAACTGCTGACATTGCCCATCCTGTATATAAGGACTCAGTTCATACTGCACACAAAGCAATGTATGCTTCCACTATTCTGTTGACAGTGACATAAAACCTCCATATAATCAATATCTTCCAGCCAAAAGGTATTATTCTGTTATGACAGCTGAGGAAATGCAAGCAGTACAGAATGTTCTGTACTTCAACTATACTATAGAGAACACACTGTTGCAATTTCATGGAAACAGTGGTTTCATGAATGTGCCACAATGTTATGGTATGCACAAACTGTTCGTATTCTTAATAATAAGATTCATTTCATATGGCAGTTAGCTAGAATATAACATTTATAAATACCAAATACAAATTTTATATTATTCACTCCATTCATTACAATCCGACAAATGCACTTAATAAAATACAATTCATAAGACATATTAAACTCCTACATGTTTCAGCACTGTGGTGCCATCCTCAGGGAGTCTTAGAACAGAGGAATATAAGCCCAACACATCAATCTCAGTGTGACACTGACTTATACTTGGAACTGCTCAGTATCATGTAATTTTAATACTACAGTACTGTAATTTTTATGCTTATCAGATTTTTATATATTTTAGAATTTCAACCTGTAAACATTCTGATACAATGAAAAAAAATATTGGAGAATATTATCCAATAAAGAAATACATGCAATTGTTAAAAAACCCACTGTGACAGAGACAGTAAGGTTAAATAGATTACATTGGTTTGGGCATGTACAGAGAATGGAAGAAAACAG
>Ga0123353_10018922_pt1 | contig 10211 bp, 4 predicted proteins | sample TergutLab28metaG_3_FD_92763 | JGI IMG/M metagenome (GOLD analysis project Ga0123353, IMG submission 92763) | Labiotermes labralis P3 segment gut microbial communities from Petit-Saut dam, French Guiana - Lab288 P3 | ecosystem: Host-associated > Arthropoda: Insects > Digestive system > Gut ...
ATTTTGACCTGTCATTTTATCTTTAATATCATAAATTTCTAGTCCATTTTTTCATGCCTCTTATTATTTTCTTGTTGGTAGAGGTGTAATTTACGTCCATTACGTATCGTAAGATCGAGGAGAGAGGCTGCCCATATGGAAATGTTTCAACCAAATCCTTGAAGATAAACTGAATTTTGTGCCTTCAAATGTAAACTTTTAAACTTAATTGAAAACATGCCCTTGTATTTAAAGATTCATTAACCAACTGGTTAATTGATTAGTAAACCACCGTTACACTGCTGTATATTTCTTATGTAACTATAAGCTACATGCTTCGGTCCTACCGGATCATCATCAGGCCGTATATAAAAACTTAATGGAGAAAGCACAAACGTAAATCTTCTACATATACTTCCTGTGAGTTCTGACATTGATTACAATTGTTAATTGTACGTAAATACTCTGTTAGTAACTTAAATTACGGAAGTTGTATTTCTTGAGAGTTTCTTTTCTCCGAATCTATTCAAATATGTTATACATTTGAATTGTTTTACAAGGGGCTTTTCTGAAGATAACGTTAGAGATTTAAACTACTAAAATTAAATACATAAATGATGAGTTTGTCGTAAGCTATCTCGAACCCTCCTCGACTCGTGTGGACAGTGTGCTTCCATTTTCTTCCTTGTAATTTCCACTTATGGGATAAAAGGCTTTTCTAGTTTTTGTTATGTGAACACTGTATATCTTCTATAAAAATTGCACACATTTTAGTCTCTTCCCTCGCTGTAAGCGATGTGTTGGCGCTGCATTCGTTGCAACCCAAAATGGCGACCGCACAATTGAAGACTCAATATGGCGTTCCAATTGCGGAGTCATAAGTAGTGATAGCAGTGTAGAGAAGTTTTACAGTTGCTTGTACAGTAAGAGTTCACATTCGGAACCAACTGTCAGAGAATGGACAAGGAAGTTCCTTGCGACAGTCAGTGTGTTGAACGGGTAAGAAGCTGCACGTCCTAACGTAGAATGAAGTGTGTCGACAGTCCCACTTACGTATCTCCAAACGTGTAGATTTCCTTAGTGAAGTTTAAATCGGAATTTTTGGTACTTTCTTCTTAAATTTAGCCGGTCTTCATTCCGGAATTACAACTGCATGCCATAGATTTAGGGATCTGTTTTCATTCGGACTCAATTTTTAACGAAGCTGTGTTTACTGTGTTTATTCTATGTGTGTGTGCGTGTGTGTATATATATATATATATATGTGTGTGTGTGTGTGTGTGTGTGTGTGTGTGTTTATGTTAAAGGGGAGTGTCTGTGATTGACTACGTATCTTACTGTCTTACAAAGGGCGTAGTTAATTCCCGTATCTAAAAAATAGTGTTAATCGTCAGACGGCCTTGACATATACATGCTTTCACTTCTAACAAAATCTGTGTGTTAATCGCCAAATGACCTTGGCGTGTAAATATCCTCGTTTGTTATATACATGTCATTGAACTTTAAACGATCCTTACTCACGTGTCTCCATTATTATGATCTAAGACGACGGTCGACCATCTAGTAACTTGCCGAGCCCCGCGGCTGGCTGGTTGTTGTGGCAGACAGAAGCAACGAACCAGAATTCCTAATATTACATTATCTTAGGACCTCAGAACGGGCCCTAGGATGACAGAAATGAGAACTTACTATTCTGTTTTCTTTTAATTTGGGTATTGTCGACACTGGAAACCATGTGTTTAGTCCGGCTGGTAATCATTTAGCGCCCACTGTGCCTGGCAGTTGCGTGAAGCCAGTTGGAAACGGGATATACTTTATAGCACTGGACTTCACGATACTAATACAGACGGTTACAAAACGTTAACTCTCTGATAGTGTCCTCCCTTCCTCTGTCTTACAGAACTGACTCTTTGCAGCTGAGACACTTACTTACTTACTTACTTACTTACTCCATGGATCAGTCCTTCTTGAGAAGTTAACAGGTTTTCAGCTGGTCAAGAAATTCTCTGCATTTTATGGAACCCGAAGGTTCATTACCGCAGTCACAAGTGCCCGCCACCTGTCCCTATCCTGAGCCAGCTCGATCCAGTCCATACCCCCACATACCACTTCCTGAAGACCCATCTTAATATTATCCTCCCATCTACGTCTGTGTGTCCATAGTGGCTCTTTCCCTCATGTTTCCCCACCAAAACCCGAGAAACCAATAGTTTATATGCTAGGTAGACTGTTCCCCCACATGGTGTGGAGACCGGAGGAGTTTTACGGCGTGAACCATCACTAATATGTACCAGGACTTTTCATTAACACTCTACAGCCTGCTGTCGTCTTCAGGCGAAGACACTTGTTACCCTGAGCAAGATTTATCCAGTGCACATATTTCCAGTCGTCTTTGTTTAAGATTCTTTACAAGCAATCCTTCCAAGGCTGAGGCCCTCTGTAACATTTCATAATAAGCTGTTGCATTAATGGTGAAGTGTTATTAGCCCCTCGCCCAACTCCCTAGTTGGAGGACCTCCCCTACACGATCCTCTGCGACTGCTAATTCAGTACAGTCACACTTCTCTATAAATCCATCCGCCTCCGGAAGACTTGCCATGCCGTGATGACAGCGACTCAACACGATTGTCTTAAGGAAGCCTTCCCATGACGTCATTCCATGATACAAACAATAGCGCTCTTACAAATCAGTAATAGACTCTGCACTTCATTAACACACCGCCATGGGCACGTGGAAGTTGTATCTCTTTGAATTTTTAGCCACGACAGTAGACGGAGGTTTAATGGTAAACTTTACGCCCTGTACTAACTATGTAGAAATTTTATGGGCCCCAGAGATGGTCTGAGCGAGATGGTGAAGGGAAAATATTACTTCCTGGCAGGAATCCGTGTTCCGCCCGCGGCCTAATTACGATACCCACTGAAGTGCGTCGCCTGACGGTACGTCATAGTGCGATTTTGTGAATTTTCCTCACACAATAAACCTGGTCGGTGCTTTTTAAAACGTATGTTTTCACGAGGCTTACCCGAAGTCCAGTAGGCAGTAGTAGTACGAAGAGCACAATGTAATGAAACGTGAGTTAAAATTTAACAGAGTCTCTTTTTAAACCTTGAACTTGTTGCTTTCCCCTGTGTCTGTCCCGATTTCAGCTTGAATTAGTCTGTTTTTTTCGAAACTTGAAAATGATGCCTTTCGAGGACATTCAAACAACTCACTTTTTAAGAACAGGAAGATAACTGCACTCTTCTGGGCTGTTACACAGCGAATAGTGATAATTCTTTTCCGACGTTTCTGGACAACATATTGGTCTCATCCTCAAGGGTCAATAATACAAGAAGAAAGCTCAGGATTTGTGTCCGAGAGCACATTTAGCCCCATATCCTTTTATATCCTGAAGTTTTGTATGTTATTAGACCTTGGGATTTTTTTGTGAGAAATGTGTAAACAAAAAGATGGTGACCGCACGAAAATTTGCTTTGGATATTGTCTTGATTGTGATAATGAATGAATCGCTGGATACGCAATGTGATATGGAGGTTGAACAGACATTGCTATATGCTACGTGTATCATACCATCTTTATGTCCACAATTGCTCAACATGGCGACATAGCGAAATTTTATAACTATAGCCGATAAGTTTGACGTATACATATTCTGTACTTAAATAATCTGTTCACAAACTCAAAATGAAACAGCAACAGCAATGACAGACATGTATAACTAAAAATCTACACAACAGGGAAGCAACCTGTGAGTTCTGCTCAGAACTGCTGGTTTTTAAGTGATACTTTATGTTTTTATCAATACTAAAATCTTGAATATAAACATGCAATTTTTAATCACTCTGTAGGTAGGTCCCTGCACGTCACGGGACATGAGAAAGAGACTCGGGGTAGTTTGTAGGTCATAAACCCAGTCCAGTGCATCTGATAAGATCCCATGCTGCCTCCTTGTGTGAGGCTTTCCTCTCCCCACTACTCCACTTCCTTGCCACTCATTTTAAAATTTTAGAATAAGCATGCATGCACAGTGGATATGGGCTCGCTCGACTGCCCTCCGCCATACCTCCCACTTCACACACACACACACACACACACACACACACACACACCTGGAACAATAGATAAACTTCACTACTGTAGAAAATGTAAACCAGAAGGATAATTAGTGTTGTCCTTAAACTTGACTCCACAGTCAACCTGTTGGCCTGTCCGCTTCGCATGCTTCCCCCCCCCTTCCGAAATATAACCGGAGGTGGGGTCAGGGTTGTAACTGAGATGCTTCAAGCTTTCTAATGACTACATTACTTATAAAATGCGTTTATTACGTATTTCCACATGAAAGTAATATGCTCCTGAAAGGTGTTGGGAAAGTGACATGCTCCTGAAATATAATAGGAGAGTAACATGCTTCTGAAATGTACAGTATTAGGAAAGTAGCATGCTCCTGAAATGTGTTAGGGGGGTAGCAAGGTAAAGGTAAAAGGTAAAGAAATCCCATTACAGGCTTGGGCAGGCCCTAAGGGTTCCAGGAGTTTGAGGGTTCCAGATTTCAAGACAATCGGCACGTGAATGTAGTAAGGTTGTCACCCCTACGCACCGACCGCCTTTATCCCCAGGAAGTATTCCTGGTACTCATTTCTCTTAGAGGCTGAGTCAACCCCAGCGTCTTACTGCGACTGGAAGGATTATGTCAATTAAAATTTCATTCATACCATCGGGAATCGAATTCGCGACCTTCCGGCTTGTAGCGCAGTGCCTCAACCAACTGTGCCGCCGCGTGTCCCCATCAGGAATGTAACACGCTCCCGAAATATGTCAGGAAAATAGAGTGTTATTAAAATGTGTCAGAAAAGTAGCCTACTCCTGAAATGTCTTAGGAAAGTTGCGGGCTGCTGAAATACACGTGCGAGGTATCATGCCACCGAAACGTATTAGGCAATTAGCATGATCCTGAAATGTATTAGGAAAGTAGAATGCTTCCGAAATGTATTAGGAAAGTACTTGCTCTTGAAATTAAAAGGTTTTAATCCCGTTTGCTGAAATCAGTCGTCTTCTAACGATAGCCAAGATGCATCATTTTGCGCTGCTGAATTAATTTCTCGCTTCGAATCTGCTGCATTCGTGAATTTGGTTTCTTGACTGTTCGTTAGCCGTGTTTAGGAATTCATGTCTTCTGCCGCATTGCTTGAGTCTTCAACACCGCTGTAAGAACGTGAGATATCGCATGGTCACATTTGCTTCGGGAAAAAATTGTAGGCTGTTGTGATTCTTTGATCAAATAACGTAACCACATCATTCATGATGACGTTGCTTCTGACATATTACATTTATGTTCGAATCAAATAGAAAGTAACAAAAATAACCTCGCGATTTTTGTACACACGTTAAAACATACGTAGTTCACACACCAACAAATACACTATTTATTAACTTGGTTAAAAGTTTTTAAACTTACGTTAAAATACACAATGGTAATAATAATAATAATAATAATAATAAACGCTTAAAAATGTTATGCGCTGACATTCCATCGAACAACCGGATTGAAAGCGGTGACGATTGTTTTGTATTTCAGGGGTGCCGGGTTCGTTTCTCGACCATCTGGCATGATGTTGTTCGTTTTCTTTCACTCATTTCATACCGGAAAATGCAGATATAGTAAGGTAAAGTTTTCCCGTTACAGGCCCAGTGTGTCCCTGAGGGTGGGTAGAGGTATAGCTCTACTCTTCCATGACAGCGGCACTAGAAGGGGGTGAGGGGTCAGCAGCACGCCCCGGCCGCACTTTACCCCCGGGAAAGACCCGATACCCATTTTATAGGAGGTTGGGTGGGCCCCAGGGCCGGTCTGGATGGGCGGAAAATCTCGTCCCCACCGGGTTTCGATCTCCGGACCGTCCAGCCCGTAGCTCAGTCGCTATACCGACTGAGCTACCCGGCCCACATGCAGGTACAGTACCACACATTATTCGACGACACAGCCTCCATTTGAGTTCATTTTCGGCGAACCGTCCTACCATTTAAAAATATGCTAGTACAGTCTGAGATACATAACACAAACTTTTCTAAAATGAATTGCGCAGTTGAGACTAAACTTTTCGGTATTTCGAGTGGTCTATGTAATGCCTTTACGTGGTGTAATATTCAAAGTTATGGGGCTTTGACGATGGTTTATAACTGACAGTCCCCTTTATTCGGACCTTGTCCGTCGTCTAATTTTAAGACACTTAAAACACGACGTTTCGGAAGCCGGCTTCTGAAACGTCGCGTTTTTAAAGTGCCTTAACAATTTTAGGCGATCGACAAGGTCTCCCAAAAAAGGGGGGGGGGTGGGATTGTGACTCTAAGGTGTATTGTGTTTAACCTCTCCATTGCCTCCACTATATCTGACATGCAAGTTTTGCGACTTAACTGTACTCCTGCCCTCAGGCGAATGCCGTGGAACTCTACTGACAGAATTTTATTTGACGAAAATTTCTTGGATATCTAATTGCGTTTCAGAGATTTAACAATGCCCAACATAATATTGGTGTAATGAAACAATCATTATTAGAAACATTCAGACATCTGTTTCTTTCTCCAGTTCGCTGGTATTCCGTAGGCATAAGACAAACATAACGCGTCATTTGTAAGAACCCTGTAAAGGTAAAGGTAAAGTTCACCCTAGAACAGGCCACGAAGGCCCAGAGGGGGAGTAGAGGTATGACTCTACTCTTTCATTAACCTCGGTGTTAGATGGGGGGTGGGTGGTCAACGCCACGTCCCGGTCGCTTTTCCCCTGGGAAAGAGAGACGCGGTACCCAATTTATAGGAGGCTGGGTGTGCCCCAGGGCCGGTCTGGAGGGTTGCGGAAAATATCGCCCCCAACGGGATTCGATCCGCGTACCGTCCAGCGCGTAGCGAGTCGCTATACCGACTGCGTTATCCCGGCTCCCTGTTTAAGGAATCTGTTGTACTAAGTATGTTGCGTGAAAAATTTAAAGTCGTTAGTAATGTTTAATTAGTCTGTTACATAATTATGGGCAGTCGGAATAGTCAGTACAGTGACTAGGGCACGGGATGGAATATCCAGGTTTCGAATCCTTGCAGGGGCAAGATAATTTTTGTTTTCTTCAGTTCGTCTAGACCGGCTCTGGGTACCATGCACTGGTTATGGAGGTGAAGCGGCCGGGACGTGAAGCTGTCCACTTCCACCTAGCACCAAGATTAAACATGAGTTGAGCTAATATCTATACTCCTCCTGCTTACCTTCATGGAGTAGACTTTTTGTTTTTTGTTGCAGTGTTGTGTTGATATTTAATGCTACAGTGGTTACGACGAAGACAGGTCAGAGGAAATGGTGTGGGAAACTAAGTTAGAATGACAGTTGAATAGGTGAACAGTGTGTGTGTGTGTGTGTGTGTGTGTGTGAAACATATCGCATGTATTCATATCTCTGATGTAACATATGCCACCACCCGGATAATGCATTGCTATGAACAAGGACGCAAATTCTTCGGCAACCTGTGATTAATATTGTAACTTCGTTTGTCGACTGCCTGTAGCGTGAGATACTAGCATAATCAGCATAATTATGTTTCTTCCCCTTCCCTAATTTGTGTTTTGTTGATAAGGGCCCCTCGCTGAATTCCACACCACTGTCATGTTGTATTGTCCAGCTGGGGTCTGCGGTAATGTGGGAACCGGCAGCCGTTTGTATACCAGGCGGCCTTGTTATTTAAATAGCCTGACATTTCTGACACCAACGAACTCTGTTAAATTGTCTTCCAGTTTTTCGATCTCTCTTGCTCGTCACTGAGAACAGTTGGGAGTTAAAATACCCTTGAATGTTAATTAGAATTCTTCAGAAAGGAAGAACACGTCGTGTAGAGGTTATTTCTTTGTGATTCTCTGTTCTTAAGGCTCGTTTGTGGCAGACGTGAGTACGTTGTAATTAAACAACTTTCGCCGGTTTAACGGCAGGGACCTGAAAGAATATTTTATTCACTAGCTATACAATTTGTCTGCACTGAAAAGATAACATTCAGTTCAGAATATGCCGTCTTTCCATTTTCTGTCTACAGTATCTTCCTATATAAAATACCCCAAGTGCGAGGGAGTCACGCCTGTGGTATAAACCAAACCCAAATTATCTGTGAGGCCCATGCTAGTGTTGAAGAAAGAGTTGAACTTCGAATATGTATGTATGTATATATGAACTAAGTAAGGGTATGAGTCACACCTAGGTTCTGTGTGTGGTCCGCCTTGATGCCGAAGAAACAGTTGAACATCAAGAACGTAATACAACATAGCACATCGTCTAAGTATATGGCAGCACTGGGATGGATGAAATTAACGCTTGGTCTGGTCTAAGAATAAAGAAACCCATGAAGAGACCGTGTAGTAGCGCGTGAATATTATGATAAGACCCAAATATGACGAGCGTGTTGCTAGTATAAACATAAAATTTAATATTTATATACTAATTTACCTTTCCATATCATTTTATTGGTATGTGGAACGTGGTGTTTAACTATACGTACAGAAGAACTATAGGGGGTGAGATTTGAAGTCTTTACGCGGTCACCATTAGTATGCCGGTTTTCCGCTGTCTGTGGCTGATGATTCTGTTCTGAAGGTATCAACATTTCACTGAAACCTGCTGGTTCGTCCTTTAAGGCTGAGGGTACCTTCTAGCCCGAAGATATGGGGTATTTTTTTTTCTCGTAGACATTGATACATGTTTGCCTAACTGCAGGGAGCAAAATTCCAGAAGACGGTGATAGTAATCGACAGAGGACGATCGTAACAGGTTGCTGAGCAGAATGTTTGGATCTAAGATAGGACACGTGAGATGGAGTTGGAATGGAATACTTAAGAAGGAGCTTCATAATTGCTATTTTCACAGTTAAGCAACATGAGTGAAGAACATGAGAAAAAGAATTGTAGTTGGCTAGACTGAAGAAGATGAGAAGTGCAGAACAAATGTATTTGGTAAGCATGAAGGAGAGGAGAAATGTAGAAGAAATATATTTGGAAAGACTGAAGGAGATGAGAAATACAAAAGCAATGTATTTGGCAAGCCTGAAAGAGAGGAGAAATTTAGAAGTAATATAGTGACTAACCTAAAGGAGAGGAGAAATTTAGAAGTAATGTAGCTGACTAACCTAACAGAGAGGAGAAATATAGAAGTAATATATTTGGAAAGACAGAAGGAGATGAGAAATACAAAAGAAATGTAGTTGGCAAGCCTGAAGAGACGGGACTACATGAGAAACCTATTCTTTAATTGGAGGATAAAATGAAACGTGCTTTAAAGTTGCAGGGTGTAATTATGTGGAATGGTGACAGACAGCTTAAGATACGGTCTCGTAGTTGGCTCTTCTGCACCTTTGCTGCCTTTAGAAGACGGTAAATTCCGTGACTAGATGTGCGAATGCTAACTTGTTACAAGGGGTCTTGCGCCATGGAGTTAGTTACTATTGAGAAGCGTTCTTGCAAATTTAACGATTAGGCTATGTGCTGGAAAGTCTAGAGTTTGGATCCCGGGAGGCCTAGTTAGAACAAATGCCCATAAAGTCTCTGATTTATCTGTGTATTGTGCGACACACGGATTTATTTTTCGGCACTTCCAGGCTTGTGGAATTTTCTTTAAAATTCGTCTACAATTTGAATTCCAATTTGAAGAGACACTCATGTATGCCACATGTTCAAATATATATATTTCCCAATATACAGATGTACAGAACACCGCATATAAGTGGATTGGGCGACACGTTTCAGCTTAAAGGTAACATCAGGCCTACTCTTTTAGGAACCGTTCAATAAAAAGTTATGTCTGCTGTTAGGAAAGAGATTTCTTCCTTTACAAAGTACATTATAGGTATGTATTAACAAGTTAGTAGTAAAAGGTACAAGAAAATATTATTCACACAAATACATAGTGTAGGGGTAATATGTAAAATGTTGACGTTTTGCTGGCCGTGCATCTCAGTATATTTATTTCAGTATTTAACCAACTTGATGCACAAAATTTGTTTCACAATAAGTTTTATTTCATGCTTGTACATGTTTCGAGCACATGTGCTCATCATCAGGAGGTCAAAATTGCATTACACAGCCTCTGGTATCATCACACCTATAGGTGCGTAATGCAATTTTGACCTCCTGATGATGAGCACATGTGCTCGAAACATGTAGAGGTATGAAATAAAACTTATTGTGAAACAAATTTTGTGCATCAAGTTGGTTA
>Ga0123353_10018923_pt1 | contig 10211 bp, 6 predicted proteins | sample TergutLab28metaG_3_FD_92763 | JGI IMG/M metagenome (GOLD analysis project Ga0123353, IMG submission 92763) | Labiotermes labralis P3 segment gut microbial communities from Petit-Saut dam, French Guiana - Lab288 P3 | ecosystem: Host-associated > Arthropoda: Insects > Digestive system > Gut ...
GAAGTGATAATATTGAAAGTTCGCAATGGCGAGTACAGAACCATGAAAGCCGTCTACGTTTAAGGTGTTCCCGGCAGTTAGCCAGTTAGAAGAAAGATTATTACCGTACAGACGGGCTGAGGACAAATTGGATCCGCTGCCAAGAGTGATTGAGTTGTTGGCAGCCGTGTTGGGAGAACCAGTACCCTGAATATACCCACCGTAAATCTCAACAGTTATCGTACTGTTCGTGATGTACACTAAGTTGTTATTTACCGTGGTGTTACCAGAGTAATTAAGGGCATATCCGCCGAAAACACCATCCACTATACTATTCGTGATAATTACGATATTATCTGAGGCCGTGGCAGCAGTAGCAATCGCACTATAAGCATGCCCGCCGTAAATATCTCCATTCACCGTACTGTTCGTGACAGTTGCAGTATTGCTTGATGCCGTGACAGTAGCAGAGTAAGTACTATAAGCGCTTCCGGTGTGAACACCTCCATTCACTATACTGTTCGTGATAGTTACGGTATTGTTTGAGGTCGTGATAGTGCCAGAGTAACTATTGGCAAATCCGCCGTAAACAAAATTATTCACTGTACTGTTCGTGACAGTTGCGGTATTGTTTGATGCCGTGACAGTACCACCACCACCACTAGTGCTGTCAGCGAATCCGCCGAGAACTGTATCTACTGAACTGTCAGTGACAGTTGTGGTATTGTTTGATGCCGTGGCAGTACCACCACTATTCCTGCTATTGGCGGATCCGCCGAAAACAAATCCATATCCATTCACTGTACTGTTCGTGACAGTTGCGGTATTGCTTGATGCCGTGGCAGTACCACCACTATTGCTGCTGGAAGCATGTCCGCCGAAAACGTTTCCATCCACAGCACCTCCCTCAGTAATGGTAACCATATTGCCACTAACAGGATCATTATTAGTTACATTTATTGCTCCATAGACATCCCCCGGCACTATAGCAGCAGTACTTTTCACGGTAACGGTGTTCCCGGAAAGACTCGTACTTTTACCGGCAACACTACCACTCGGACCTAAAGAATTGGGGTACGAATTAATAGTTTGCAGCATACTTGTGTCGCTACCGTCATAGACAACATTTTCTGCCTGCGCGGATGTAATAGGCAAAAAACCAAATCCAATTGCCAAAAGTAAAGAAACAAAGATGAACCGAGAAAATAAAAGCACGAGGTTCCTTTTGCCAAAATAGAAAATTTAAAAATTATACAAGACCTTGTTCAATCATGGCATCGGCTACTTTTAAGAAACCACCGATATTTGCACCGACGACGTAATTGCCGGCATGACCATATTCTGCCGCTGCATTTAAGGCAGTTTTATGAATATTGGCCATAATGTTTTTTAAACGCTGATCCACTTCTTCACGACTCCAGCTCAACCGCAGGCTGTTTTGACTCATTTCCAATCCTGAAACAGAAACGCCACCCGCATTGGCCGCTTTCCCGGGCGCATATAGGATTTTATTATATACAAAAATTTCAACGGCTTTGGGCATAGAAGGCATATTCGCGCCTTCAGAAATCACATAGACACCGCCTTTAATCAGATTTTGAGCATCTTTATCGTTGATTTCGTTTTGAGTTGCGCTCGGAAACGCACAGTCTGCCTTGTGTGCCCATAATGGATTGTGGTCTAGGGATGAATCTAATGTAACGTATATAGCAGAACTATATTTCGTTGCGTATTCTTGAATACGACCCCGACGATTATTTTTTAAATCCTTAATAAAGGCGAGTTTTTCACGATCAATCCCTGCTTCGTCATAAATATAACCGTTAGAATCCGACATCGTTACAGGCTTGGCACCCAAATCCAGTAATTTTTCAGCGGTATATTGAGCTACATTTCCACTTCCGGAAATAAGGCATGTTTTTCCTTCTATGGTTTGATTTCTTGTGGCAAGCATTTCGCAAGCGAAATAAACAGCCCCGTATCCCGTTGCCTCAGGACGAATTAAACTTCCGCCCCAATTTAAAGATTTTCCCGTTAAAACGCCCGTGAATTCATTTTGTATTTTTTTATACATGCCGAACATAAAGCCGACTTCACGAGCTCCAACGCCAATATCTCCTGCGGGAACATCTAAGTTTGAACCAATATGACGCCAAAGTTCCGCCATGAAACTTTGACAAAATCGCATGATTTCCATATCGGATTTGCCTTTGGGATCGAAGTCGGATCCGCCTTTGCCGCCACCCATCGGAAGGGAGGTCAGAGAATTTTTAAACACTTGCTCAAACGCCAAAAACTTTAAAATGCCCAAATTAACAGACGGATGAAAACGAATACCACCTTTATAAGGTCCAATGGCACTGTTCATTTGAATACGAATACCGCGGTTTACTTGAACAACTCCGTTATCATCTGCCCACGGAATTCGAAACATAATCACGCGTTCCGGTTCAATCATTCGTTCCATGATTTTCATATCTGCGTATTTCGGATGTTTATCAAATATAGGTTTAACGGATTCCACAACTTCTGCAACTGCCTGATGAAATTCCTTTTGCTCCGGGTCTTTTGTTTTTACGAGATTCATTATTTCGCTGATCATAATTCTTCATTCTCCTATATCTTAAGATGTTAATCGTATGTATTTTTTACGCTTGTATATAGCCGGGACCTTCCCCTCCTTCAGGGCATGTCCAAGTAATGTTTTCGTACGGATCTTTAATATCGCATGTTTTACAATGCAGGCAATTCGATGGATTTAACTGAATCCGTTTTTGTTTGGTTTCTTCATCTTCGATAAGTTCATACACATTGCCCGGACAAAAATGAAGACACGGCGCACCGAATATTGGGTAACAGTCGTCCATACAAATTCTTGGATCATGAATTATAATATGACTTGGCTGATCTTCCCGATGCATTGTTTTAGATAGATATACGCCGGTTAATTTATCTACAAAAAGAGTTCCGTCATATTCGATTTTTGTGGACTTCGGTTCAGTTACATCCGTTTTAGGTTTTAAGGTCGTATGGTCTGCATGGGCTTTCATAGGATCTTTAAATCCTCGACCGTAAGAAAGATATTGCGATCCTAAATGCATGAATTTAAAGATGCCTGGTTTCGCCATGGCAGGTGCATAATTACGCCCCAAGTCCAATTCTTTTTTCACCCAGCTGTGAGTTAGTCTGTCGGTAAATATAGAAGAAAGTGTTTGTTCGGTAAAATCGTTTTTTTGTAGGGCGAGTAAACAGGCTTCTGCGGCAAGCATACCAGATTTCATAGACGTATGAATTCCTTTAATTGCTAACGCATGATGAAACCCGGCAGTTGCCCCGATCAATATCGCACCATTAATGGCAAGCTGGGTAAGGCTGTGAATTCCTCCGACCAGTACCGTGCGAGCACCTTGCTCTATAACAGTACCGCCAGAGAGTTGTTTTTTTACAAACGGATGTTGTTTAAATTGAATGAAGGCATCGTACGGATCAAACGTCGGGTCTGTATATCCTAAACCAACCAAGTATCCAATGGCAATTCGATGTTCCTTCATTTTATAAATAAACCCGCCGCTGGGAATATCCAAGCCTGACGGATAGCCTAGAAAATGAATATCATCATAGCCTAGTTTTTCGAAAGCATTATCGTTCGGTAATTGAATGACTTCTTTGATGCCGAGCTCAAAGGGCTGCGGATGTATTCCGGTAAAAACATGGATTTTTTGGTCAAGTTGTTTTGTTAAACTTCCTCTAGCGCCTTCGCCAAATACCGTTACTTTCGCCAAAATATCAATCCCAGGCTCGAAGTTTGCTTTCGGATTTTTGTCTTTATCTAATCCTTGATCACCGGTTCGAACACCAATTACGGCATTTTGGGCATCGTTATAAAGAACTTCTTTGCCTGTAAATCCGGGAAACATGTTAACGCCCAATTCTTCTGCAATACCTGCAAGCCATTTTACTAATTTCGCCTGACTGACGATGTGAAATCCATGATTTTTCATGGTACCGGGGATAATGGGAACTTTAAATTCCCGATGGGGCGTAAGATACAATAAAGCTTCTTTTTGAACGGTAGTTTCTAAGGGAAAATTTCTTTTTAAATAGTCAGGAAGAAGTTCTTTTAATGCAATCGGATTTAAAACAGCCCCGCTTAACGCGTGGGAGCCAAATTCAGCACCTTTTTCAAGTACTGCGATTTCTAAAGACAGATTGTTTGACAAGGCAAGCTGCTGGAGTTTAATCGCACCCGCTAAACTTGCAGGACCGCCCCCTACAAACAACACATCAAATTCAATCTGTTCTCGTTCTATACTCATTTAAAGCCTCTAAAAAACACATACATATACTTTTATTAAAAGTGTTCTCTTTTATCATTCTCTAAATAATTTGTAAACCTTTGAATTAACATCTAATGCCCCTTTTTTTGCTTTCTTTTAAGATATTTTAAAGAACGACATATATGGTTGACAGAAGGCGATAGGTTTTCTATAAGATATTCTTTATATTGTTTGTGTTTCCTCTTTGTTCATCTTGTAAGATTTGTTCACTTTTTTATAAAAGTTTTAATAATATTATCTTTGTTTGAGGAGTAAAAATTATGGCAAAAGTAATGAAAACCATTGATGGAAATACCGCCGCTGCTCATATTGCGTATGCAATGAGTGAAGTTGCGACAATTTACCCGATTACCCCGTCCACCAGTATGGGAGAATTATGTGACGAATGGGCATCAGACGGCAAAAAAAACGTGTTTGGCCAAGAGATGATCGTACGGCAACTTCAATCTGAAGCTGGTGCGGCCGGTGCGGTTCATGGATCGTTGGCAGCGGGCGCCTTAACAACGACATTTACCGCCTCTCAAGGCTTGTTATTAATGATCCCAAACATGTATAAAATCGCAGGCGAGCAATTGCCGGGTGTATTTCATGTGACCGGTCGGGCGATAGCAGGGCATGCATTATCTATTTTTGGAGACCATCAAGACGTCATGGCCGTTCGTCAAACAGGCTTTGCGCTATTGGCCTCGAATTCAGTTCAAGAGGCCATGGATATGGCCTTAGTCGCCCATTTGGCTGCAATTGAAGGAAGTTTGCCTTTTTTACATTTCTTTGATGGATTTAGAACCTCTCATGAAGTTCAAAAAGTAGAAATGATTGAGTACGAAGATATTAAAAAAGTAATTAATCAAGACGCCATTCATGCCTTTAAAGCCCGCGCGGCGAATCCAGAAAGACCGGAAATTCGTGGAACCGCTCAAAATCCGGACATTTATTTTCAGGCGAAAGAAGCATGTAACTCATTTTATTTAAAGCTTCCGGCAATCGTAGAAGACATGATGAAAAAAGTAGGAACCCTAACAGGTCGAAAATATCGTTTATTTGACTATGTAGGTGCTCCGGACGCGGAAAACATTATTATTTCTATGGGTTCTAGCTGTGAAACAATCGAAGAAGTTGTAGACTATTTAAATAATAAAGGTGAAAAAGTAGGTTTAATTAAAGTTCATTTATATCGCCCGTTTTCTGCCAAGCATTTATTTGACGTTATGCCGGATTCCGTAAAGAAAATTACGGTATTGGATCGTACGAAAGAAGCCGGAGCCTTGGGAGATCCGTTATATTTAGACATTTGTAGCGCATTTATGGAACGAGGCGGACAAGCACCGAAAATCAGTAGCGGTCGATATGGATTAAGCTCCAAAGAGTTTACACCTGCCATGGTAAAAGCTGTGTTTGATAATTTAGCGCTAGATACGCCGAAAAATCATTTTACCGTAGGAATTAACGACGACGTAACGAATACGTCTTTACCCACGCAACCAACATTGGATGTAGCGTCCGAAGGAACCGTACAATGTAAGTTCTGGGGATTTGGATCAGACGGAACGGTTGGCGCCAATAAAAGTGCAATTAAAATTATTGGAGATAATACGGATTTGTACGCACAAGGGTATTTTTCGTACGATTCGAAAAAAAGCGGCGGGGTTACTGTATCTCATTTGCGTTTTGGTAAAAAACCCATTCGCTCGACATATTTAATTAATGCGGCAGACTATGTGGCGTGCCATAACCCTGCATATGTTCATTTATATGACTTGTTAGACGGAATTAAAGAAGGCGGAACGTTCGTTTTAAACTCGAACTTTACCGATATGGAGAAAGAACTACCGGCTTCTTTAAGAAGAACCATCGCCCAAAAGAAACTTAATTTTTACAATATTGACGCAGTCAAAATTGCAACGCAGGCAGGTTTGGGTGGTCGTATTAATATGATTATGCAAACCGCATTCTTTCAATTAGCAAACGTTATTCCGGTAGAAGACGCCATTCGGTATTTGAAAGAAGAAATTCAAGCGATGTTTGGCAAAAAAGGCGATCAAATTGTTCAAATGAATAACAACGCCGTAGATCAAACGCTTGCGCATTTGGTGAAAGTAGATTATCCGGCTCATTGGGCGGATGCGAAAGACGAAGTTCGTGAGAAACGAGAATTGCCGCCGTTTATTGAAAACGTTGTGTTGCCCATGACGGCTCAAAAAGGAGATCAATTGCCGGTGAGCGCGTTTTCACCAGACGGAATTTTTCCGTTAGGAACTACTCAATATGAAAAACGCGGCGTTGGCATTACCGTTCCGAAATGGCTGCCGGAACATTGTATTCAATGTAATCAATGCTCCTATATATGTCCACACGCGGCAATTCGTCCGTTCTTACTCACTGAAGAAGAAGTAAAAGCGGCACCGAAAGCGTTTATAACTAAAAAAGCGGTCGGAAAAGGACTTGAAGGGTACGAATTTAGAATGCAGGTGTATCCTTTGGATTGTATGGGTTGTGGTAACTGTGCCGATATTTGTCCGGCGAAAGAAACCGCCTTGGTGATGGAGCCGTTAGCCACCCAAACTGGAGAACAAATACCGAACGAAAAATATGCGTCCAAACTACCAATCAAAGATACGTTGGTAAGCAAAACAACCGTTAAAGGAAGTCAGTTTGTTCAGCCGTTATTGGAGTTCTCGGGCGCTTGTTCCGGCTGTGCAGAAACCCCGTACGCCAAACTCGTAACGCAGCTTTTTGGCGAACGTATGATTATTGGAAACGCCACCGGCTGTTCTTCTATCTGGGGCGCAAGTGCTCCGGCAACACCGTATTGCGTAAATAAAGACGGCTTTGGTCCTACCTGGGGAAATTCGTTATTTGAAGATCCGGCCGAATTTACGTACGGCATGCTTTTAGGTCATCTGCACGAACGTAAACGTTTGGCAGATTTGGTATCAAAAGCAATTCAAACAGAATCAGACGCGACGTTAAAAGAAGCCTTACAAGGCTGGCTGGATAATGCAAAAGACCCAGAAAAATCTCGTCTTTACGGAGATCAGTTAAAAGCGTTGTTGCCGAAATTTAAAGGAAATGCGTTATTAGACGATATATCCAGACTGGATAAGTTATTTACCAAAAAATCCTATTGGGTATTTTTAGGAGATGGCGCGGCGTATGATATTTCGTTTGGCGGCTTGGATCATGTATTGGCGACCGGCGAAGATATTAATGTGTTGGTATTTGATACCGAAGTTTATTCGAATACCGGCGGACAATCTTCCAAAGCCACGCCGACCGGATCGATCGCGAAATTTGCCGCTTCCGGAAAGAAAATGCCGAAAAAAGATTTAGGTGTCATGATGATGTCGTACGGCTATGTGTATGTGGCAAACATTTCGATGGGTGCCAATATGCAACAGACTTTAAAAGCCATCGTGGAAGCCGAAGCCTATGACGGACCCTCTTTAATTCTGGCATATGTACCGTGTATTAACCACGGTATTAAAAAAGGAATGGGAAAAACCATGGAAGAAGCCAAACTGGCTGAAAGGTCTGGTTATTGGCCACTCTATCGATTTAATCCGGACAACAAACTAGAAGGAAAGAATCCGTTTATACTTGAATCAAAAGATCCGGACGGAACATTTAAAGCGTTCATAGACGGAGAAGTTCGGTACGCTTCCTTACAAAACATATTCCCGGAAGAATATACGAAACTAACGCGTGAACTCGAATCTCAATATATGGAGAGATTCAACCGATACAAAAAAATGGCGGAATAGCTGTTTTAAATTAAAAAACGAAAAGGCACTTTCTAAAGGAGAAAAGAAAGTGCCTTTTTCTTTTGTAAGAGAGATGAATATGACGATTTGCAAACGGTGCGGTACTTGTTGCGAAAAGGGAGGACCTGTTTTACACGAATCGGATTTTTCTTTGGTGAACGAAGGAAAAATTCTTTTACGTGAAATCTATACGATTCGAATTGGGGAATTGGTTTGGGATACTGTAAAAGAAGAACTGATCCACGCACCCGAAGAAATGATTAAAATGAAAGGCACAGACAAAAAGGCAATTTGTATTCGGTATCAAAAAAACGCGGGATGTACAAAATATGAGGAAAGACCTTTTCAATGTCGTATTTTAATGTGCTGGGATCCGACTCAAGCGATTGAAAACTATACTCAAAATCGACTAACTCGACGACAGTTAATCAAAGACAATCCGAAATGGATGGAATTTATTACCGCTCATGAAGAAATCTTATCTTACGAGCGATTGCATGTTCAAATGAAAGAGATGGACGGAGATTCTTCAAAGAAACTATTACTTCAAACAATGCAGAAAGATTTTCATTTTAGAGAAGTTGCCAAGGAATACGGAGTTTTAAGTGAAATACAGGATTTTTTATTAGGAAGACCCTTATCTGAAACAATTCATATGTTTAGGGGAGGGTTGCAAAAGTAGACAAAGGCTTTTTTGAAAACGAAAAAAGAACATGTCAAGTAGATAGAGACAAGGTTAGAGAAGACACGCTTCTACGTAAACCGAGCCAGCATTAGGCTGACAATCAACTATTCGTTCCTACGAAAGGGTGGCTTATGATTAGAGAAGAAGGGTTATTCTTCTCCTTCTTCTTTATAATAGCGTTCTTTATATTTATCTTGAACAATTAAGGGTAAGGTTTTATTTCGCCACGGCATGATGGTTTGAATCTTCATAATGTTATCCAGCCGATCTTGTTCTTTTAAGCGTTCGTGGATTAAGAACCAAGCGCAATCGATGTCTTCTGTCTCCGGACTATTTGCTGCAATTTCACACATACCGGAGTCCATGGTTCCTCCGCAGGGACCATTTAAAAGTTGTTTTGAACAACGGGTAACAGGACAAATACCGCCGGTATAGCCAAGAACACAATATCCGCACGCACGGCAGCGTTCTTCAGATGCGCCAATTCCGCGATCAAGTCCGATAGCAAGGGTGTTGACCACAGGGAATACAGGTGTTTTTTTAAATTGTTCGGCGAGATATTGAACGCCTGCGCCACACGCCATAGAAATCAAACAATCATACTCTTTGACAAGTTCGTCTAATTCTTGGAGGTAGGTTTGATTACACTGGCGCTCGATCGTAATTCCTTTTAAACGAGTGGTTGCCATTTCGTTTCCAAATATAAAATTCATTTCTGTCGAAAGTTCGTCCACTTCTTTTTGTCCGCCTGCAAGACAGATGGATACGCAGCCGCCACAGCCGACAACGAGTACTTTTTCGTAGCCTTGGACAACATCTTTAATTTCCTCTAAAGGCTTTCTTTTTGCCTTAATCATCGAACAACCTCCGGTTATTGATATTTCTTTACTTTTTGCGGCACATGACAACCGGCGCATAGTTCCGGTCCGGTTGGTTTCTTTTGTTTTTTTAGTTTTTCATGGCAGTCTAAACAAGAGCCATGATAGTATTTTTGAACTTTGGCGTTAGAGTTCAAGTTGTGACACGTAACACAACGAGCCGCCGGATTACCGGTGACTAAAAGGGCTTCGTCTATTTTATTATTTTTAGGACCACCCTTGTCATGGTGACAATCGGTACATTTCAGTGCGCCCATATGAAGTTCATGATTGAACGGCACTGGTGAATATTTCCGTTTAACAGAGGCTTCCTTGCGTGTCTTTCCCAAGTCAAACGTAGCATCATAATACCGTGTAGGCGTGTTCAGTAAAATTTCAGAAGGCTCTGACTCTGCCCATAATACAGAAACCACCCCTCCGATACAGAGAAACACGATGATTAGAAATGTTAGTTTGGCTGTTTTTTTTGACATATCAAATATCCTAACTATAAATCAGATCAATAGCCTTTAAATTCTTTTGTAAAATCGTATGTAATGTCCTGAGAACGACAAATCGTTCTTCCCCATGC
>Ga0123353_10018924_pt1 | contig 10211 bp, 8 predicted proteins | sample TergutLab28metaG_3_FD_92763 | JGI IMG/M metagenome (GOLD analysis project Ga0123353, IMG submission 92763) | Labiotermes labralis P3 segment gut microbial communities from Petit-Saut dam, French Guiana - Lab288 P3 | ecosystem: Host-associated > Arthropoda: Insects > Digestive system > Gut ...
CTGCGATTACACCAACAGCTTCGCAAAGCCACTAATTTATTTAATATCACGGGCACTCCCCGACTTACGCAATTTCAGCCTACGCTGTTTTAATTGAGACAGACAATGTTCAAATCACATAACACTCTGACGCAATCGCGTAACCATTTTACGGTGGAAACAACAAATCGTTCTGTGAGTGTTGTTGAGTTACATGTTACTGTCAACTATATACAGGTATTCAGTGCTACACAACAATGCTTTTATTGTAAATTGATGTCACCGGCAACAATAAGAATTATACGTGCCCATTTTTGAAAGAGACGTTGAGAAACATCGAATGGTCTAAGTCAGGGCTGACCAACATGTGGCCCTCAAGGAAGGCATTTGCGGCCCTCGGGCAACTAAATAGTCACAGTAACACAGTGTAACGAACATAACATAATAGGTGTACAGAACATAATATGGCAAATATACTAGCACAGGTAATATAATATTTAGGAACTATAACTCATCACTTTTAAGGTAGCACTCAGTGACCTTATCATTCCTTACGACATGCGCGGACGCAAGTGCGGGCCTCGGTGAGGCAGTACGAATCGTGTGGCTCTCCTGTGGGTTGAAGATGGCCAGCCTTGCCTAAGTCATGGTATTCCCGGCTACATTCTCTTAATTCTGGATTAGGAATTCTGCACGTGTCACTTCACAGGTCCGACAGGGACGGCGTCATTCCTCAACGACAGCTGTAGCGACACGGAACCTGGCAGTTTGCACGCGGGGCCCGGGGGAGACGGCTACCACCCTCACACCCAAAGCCAGCAACCCGCACCAGGCGATCAGCTTCCTGACGACCACCACCACCACCATCATCACCACCACCACTTTCTGCCCATCAAGGAAGAACTTCTGGAGAACGAAGACACGACCTTCTATAGCAGCAAGAGCACGGGCATGAACGATCACCAGCAGGCGGTGCAGGGACAACACGACTTCAACTCAGGTACAACGGACCCATACACCACAGTTATTATAATTATAAATATATCCTTATCCGGATAACCGTTAAGCTGACTTTATTTACACGAGTTTACACACACACACACTCACATAAACAAACACTCACACACACATACACACACACACACAAGCACACACTCATATACACACACTCACACACAATCACACACACATACACACACACACACTCACATACACAAACACTCACACTCACATACACACACACACACACAAACCCTCACACTCACATATACACACACAAAACACACACACACACTCATATACACACACACTCAGACACACTCACACACACATACACACACACACACTCACATACACAAACACTCACACTCACACACACACAAACCCTCACACTCACATATACACACACAAAACACACACACACACACTCATATACACACACTCAGACACACTCACACACATTCACATACACACACAAAACACACACACACTTACACTCACATACACACACATCCATGCTCACATACACACACACACACACAAAACACACACACACACACAAAACACACACACATACACACACATTCACACTCACATACACACACACACACACAAATACACACTCACACTCAAATACACACACACACACAAAACTCAGTAGCACAAAAAAAAGTGTTGAAAATAATTTTTGACATATAAGTTAAGACTGTTTAGCATATTCCGTTATTTTATAAAAACTACAGACAAGGGAAACTCTACATTATTACGCGCGGTCCAGTGATAAACTCTGTCTTATAAATCCCGATTTCAATTACTTAAAATATTTGTTCGTTCGAAATTAAAGTGCGAGAAATTCCACATTTTCCTCTGACTTGTTTACACAAACAAATCTTAAAACTTAAGCTTACGGATAAATACAACACTTTACGTCCGAACAGTGTCTCTACCGACAAGATGTTTAAATAATATTTATTTCTGAAACATTTTAATATTTTGCACTTGTAATTTCTATCCAGTATCCAAAAATATAAAGTATAAAATACACAAAATTATAATTTTGCCCGTTGTTTTGTACGGTCTCTTACCCTGATGAAGAAACATAAGCTGAGTGGGCTCCTGAATAAGGTGTGAAGAAGATATTTAGAAGACGGACGAGGTTAACAGGGGACATGTGAGAACCCCATAAACAGAAGCATTATATTCTGTGTTCCCAACAAATATTATTAAGATGATCAAACCAAAAAAACAAGGTGGGCGGAACATGTATCTCTTATGGGGGAGAGGTGCATATAGGATTTTGATGTGGAAACCTGAGGAAAAGAGACAGCTTGAAAGAACCAGGCATAGATTTGAGGATAATATTAAAATGGATCTTCCAAAAGTGCGAAGGGTCATGGACTGGATTGATCTCTCTAAGGATATGGACAATTTGCGGGCTGTTGTGAACATGGTAATGAACCTCTGTGTTCCATAAAATGAGGAAAGTTTTTGTCCAGCTGAGGATTTCTTAGCTTTCCAAGAAGCGTTCTGCTCCATGGATTTAGTTAAATTCTGTCTAATGGAGGTATGACAGCTGCTTCTGAAACATCTAACATCTTGCCACATAAATCACGCGTTGCTTTACCGACGGCTGTGGTAATCTGAGCCATGGCACAGTGCTGAAGTCTGGCAGCGGCTTACTGAAGTTCGGAGGAACCACCTACCGACCCTACAGATGATGGAACTAAATTCTTCAGAAATTCTGGTGACCTCCAAATTCAGAAACCTTATGGGAATATTAACTTTTTATTGATTAATGTCTTTTATGTAGCGTCCAATGCAAAAGGGTAGTTGTGAAATGACGAATGAAGCAGGATGCTGGGGCTATTGTAAAGTGCATAATCGTACCATTTCATTTTTAAATACAAACAAGTTTTATGTTACCATTTTATTCGTGTACCGTTGAGGATACATTCTATTTTGTCTGCATCTACTCAATATATTTACCGAAATTGCTTGAAGTAAACGTTAGTACGTCTTTGTCAGTTCTTCTTCGTATTCTGAATGATCAGACAGCCAGAAAACAGCTTTACAGAACTTTATGTTGACGGTAATTACGAATTGTTGATTTCTACTTTCTCAAGTAGTGAGTGATTCAAAGTGATATATCAGACTGAAGATTACAAAACTCCAGTTTCTACAATTATATTTCAAATACTAGAAGTGTAAATGTAATCACAGCGTCTTCATTGCTTGCAAACTTGCCTCAAAAAAGCATTGAATTTTTTTCCTTGTGATTAGAGTGACTGCGTTGCGTATATTGGAAGGTGTCGAGCCTCCAAAATCTTCCTTGCCATTTCCTCAACACATTCCCCCTTCTTTCTGCGCTGGTTCACACATAAAAGACACAGCTTGTATTATAATGTAGGACTATAAGTGAAGATATGTAGGATATATCCGTTTCGCCCCTAAAGTACAACAGCCATCCCCCTTCGCTGTTTCCTCTAAACCCCATATGTGAAACGGTCTTCTCTTTAGCGCAGCCCTTGCACAGCACGACATAAAACTGTGGCAAGACAAAGCAGTGAGTTTCATGCTTGACTGCTCATATCTTCCAGTAATTTGTTTCCTTGTTTAAGGACGGTTGATATTTAATATCATACGAGTATTATATAAAATAACTTTTTTTCTTTAATTCTTTAAGGTGAACAGCAGGTATGAAAGAAAAGGCTCTTGGTTGAGTTTGATGTGTGACACCAGACAGATTGCAAGAATTTACATGTAGACTTATTTTTCACTTTCCGATGGTATCTGGGCCACAACAGGGCCTCAAATACCTGCAGGATGTGACATGGCGCCCCCACAGAAAGGATTTAAAGAAACTTGAACGTCTTCTACGCCAAAAGTGACGTCACTACTGAGCTAGTGTCATGTGATCGCCATCGGCACCAGATGATGCGAGTAACTGGCAAGACAACGCAAAGATGTTCGCATTGTCTCTTGCCTGTATCACTGTTTTTATCAAATTGTAACAACAAATATTTTTTTGAATTCAGTTCGTTGCAAAAATTTAACATTTTTACTACAATCCTTACTGAAAGACCTCAAAATTATCCTCAATATGGCCTAAGTTTTAAAGCATGTCACTGATTCTGAATGCAGAAGGTCTATTCAAAATTGGGCGTAGGCATTTTACAACATGGCACTTTACAAAATCCCTCAGATATCTTACGTTACCGAAGCACAGAATAGTAAGTTAAATCGCACGCACAAGCAGTTAATTTTAATTGCTAATATTCGGAATTTTTTAGAAATTTTTGTGGAATTTTATTGTGACTTTAAGAAGACGGCATTATACTTCGAAGACAGTAATTGTTATATTATGGAAAGGTTTCAAAATATATGCAGGTTCGCTTACAAAATATTTACCCAGACATAAAAATAAACACTCCAGTTCTATTGCGTTATAGTATTTGTGTGTGTCCATTGCTGACTGGACACACCACTTCATTCTTTACATGTATTTAGAAGGCAGTCTTTTCGAATCTTTGTCAGAATATCAAGTATCCTCATTCAGCAGTTTTATGCTTCTCCTCAGTCCCTCCAGGCAAATTTCAAGACAGCATTTTAAATCAGGTAAATAGCCATCCCTTCTACACATTTCCAATTCAAAATTACTCAATCGTACAAGACTATATTGAAGGCGTCGTTAAAACTATGAAGAATGAAAATGAATGGCATTCTTAAAAAGAATTTACACTTGCGTGAACTGAGGTTCCCTCAGCGGTGCTGACAATTACCGTCTTCTGTGATACAGCGACGTGCAGACTGGTATATAGGCACCGAAGTTTCGGAGCAGCTCCCTACCTCAGTTCAAGGGCAGTCAAGAGAAATACCCTGAAGTTGGAGGCGGTAAATTCCTCCGAAATGTTGGTTCCTATTTACTGCTCTTTTTAACCAAATGCTGTAAATACACAAAGGTACCTCCTGATGATGAGCAGTAAACCTGCTAGAAAAATGTAGAGGTTATAATAATCTAAATAAATTGAGAGTAAAGTTGTGCATCTTGTTGGTTTTTATTGCGCAAATAACCGACATAGCGTAACATGCCAGAAGAATGGCGTCCTCGATTTCATACTTTTGATAGTACGGAGAAGCCACGAACACGCAGAGTTTTTCTCTTGATGACGCAGAGTTCAGGGAGATGATTTCGCAAGGAGAGGAAAGCGCCGACTATCCGCCGTGTGCTGCTGTCCTTACCGTCCCACTTAATGGATCTTTCCTACCCGCACCGTGAAAACTCGACACACTGTCGGAAACACAGAGACTTTCCAACACAAGGGGAGGAAAAACAGAAAATCGTGTCGGAACAATGTGAAGGATAATACAGGAAAAAGGATAATACAGGAAAAAGGATAATACAGGAAAAGGATATGTAACAACACATTCACGATTTCGGTGCTTTAGAAAGTAAAGAAAATCGTTCCTGGGCACGAAATAACGGCGTATTGGGGAGTGGAGGTATGTCTGTACTTACTCATATCATTCACACCAGTGGACGCCCAATAACCATTACACAGGAGGCAGGGTGGGCCCCTGAAATATTCTGGGGCTATTGAGTATACAAAAACCTTTTCCCTGTCAACGAACCAACAAAGTTTCCAGCCCCTTGCCAAGTAGCCACGCCTGTTCAGGCTTAAGACTTTTCTTAAAAAAATAAAGAAAACTTAGCACATGCTGCTGCCAATGTAGTGGAGCACCGGGTCGTTCATTGTGCTTCATGTTGAAAGCCGAATTTCTGGAGTCTACAGCAGCTGATGTCACGTAATAGCACGCAAAACTGCGTTTACACACGGAAAATGCACGTTTCAATACTCCAGTTAGTGTGGGATTCAAATATACTGGTTTTACGTAGCTTAAGCCTGAGGCGCCACTGTGAGATTGCAGTGGCCGCGTATGCGAGTGCTGCGGAGTGCTAAGTCCTTGTCATCATCGCGCTTACAGACTGCTGAACTGGATAAACACTCAGAAATTTTCTTTTTCACGTCTACTGATTGATATCCCTTATGCTTTTTCTACAAATATCCAGATTCGCTACTCGAATAGAGATAACAAACAGCGACTGCGCGCGTTTATGGTCATGAAGAATACCTACACACACACACACACACACACATATATATATATATATATAAACCACGTGTTGATATGTTTATATATATATATATCTCTTTGTGCGTTTGTGTATGTGTGGTTCTTAGTACCGTGAACCTATAAACCAGCATTTCCGTATTAATTTATTGTTTATATTATTATTATTCTAATTAATTTTAAGGACGTCACACTTGCTATGTTCTGACTGGTCGAATGAAACAAAATTTCAACCTATCATAACCATTTTTTTAATTGTTAATTTTTCAAAAACGGCTATTTCCATCTGTAAAGGAATTACATTTTACAGTATACCAAGGCGTCTTATGTGCTTCTAACCTAGTAAACCTTCCCAAACACGTAGGTAGCCTTTGGCAACAGTTTTCCTACATATGTAATAATTTTTTTCATGAACCATTTCAGGTTGGTTTGAAGTTTATTAGATTGAACAAAACGTTCAGAAGTTCCGCAAAAATAGCACGTACGATTTATTCAAAACTTCTGCGAGGATTGCTTACTTTTAAAGCAATGCCCTCCACCGTTTTGACTTGTCATAAAGGAAGCAAATATAGTGCAGTGCAAACTTTTTTCTGCTGCATGCGCTGGGTATAATTTCTGTTTACTGAATTCCAGAATGTGCGTTTGTGAAATGATTGACAATGAAATTGTTCATTAGCTTAAAAATACTCAATAATTGAAGCTAAAAGGCTTCAATTATTGAGTATTTTTTAAACCCGAATGTTTTACTGCGGCTTTAAAAAGCGTTCAAGCGTGCTCGGAAGCGTAACTTCCGGCATATGCTTGACGCTACGGCACCCGTGAGAATTGTTAAGAATTCCAACTTCGCTGCCACACAAGCAACACTACACTGCACATGATACTTGGAATGTCTATATTCTATCTTCGAAAAACATATCACATTCATGGCTTCAATAACTGACCACGTGTCGCCATCACAACTAAAAATAAAATATTCTACGTCTCTCACCTCAAAATATTTCGCATTCTACAAAATCTCTTAGGTCTGCCGGGAACAGAAATCCGAAACCTAGGTTATAGCAACCACAGTAACAAAACTTAAATAGGGGACATGCAAAACACGAAACTTAAAGCAAGTCACCGTAACAGTTGCTGCCACTTAGTTAATGACAACGACCGTCTTATAGTGGGCAAGGTCAGCAGCTTGATGTAGGAACTGGACCGTTAAGAAAGCTTAAAATCGCTTTCTCTCGAGTCCTTACCAGTTCAACGTGTATAATTTGACTGTCTTATTCGACTCTAAACAGCTTCTACAGTTGACACATCCTTCTTAAACACCGAATAAACCTAGCATTTGTATCTGTCATTTTACAACCAAATGCACATGTACAGTGGAATATTTGTATTGCTTGCTAAATATCTGCGACATGTTTCGGTGCAGTGGGTGGCGCAGTGAGCACCGAACTGTAGGAGATATTTAGTAATCAACACAAATATTCCATTGTACATGAGCACTGAGTTGGAAAATTACAAATATAATTGGTATGTGACAATACACAGAATAGAAAGCTACACGACCTAAAAACTTGTTCTATTATTTCGTTTCTTTTTTAATCCAGCGCTGCTTTAGGCTACTGGATGACACATTGGAATTGAGTGGATTTATGTGACCTTCAATGATATGTGAAAAATTAATGGATAATTTGTGAGTGCTAGCGGTAGTGGTATAATGTACTGTGCGACATTTGTGTGGAGGGACTGATAAAAACACAAAGCCCCGCTCCGGGTAGCCAGTAAGCCTATACAAGCCGAAATTTGAAAATAAAACTTCCCGATTACAAAACAGGAACGCTATATCTTCATGATGACATCTATTATGTCAATGATGACATCTATTATGTCATCTTCAAACAGTGTTAGTGATAAACCTGAGCCCCAACCGATAGGCTCAAGTTGTTCGATTTTACGTTAATTTAAGTAACTTGCCGAGCCACGATCCTCCTGATTGACACCCCTGTGTTGAAGAAACAGAAGAGAGTAAAGTTCCTGCTGTACCGCATAAAATGCTGCACGCAGGGATAATAGCAAGAAGATAGGCCGCCGCCTTCTATAGTGCAGTCTTTTCAATTTTCAAGGCTACAGCGGAAGTTTGAATGGAGAATCAATGGCAGGAGCTAAAGGAAGACAAATGACTATCAGAGAACCTAGCGTGGCAGTGGCGAAGGCGGAGCTCAATGGAGATACAGAGGAGGAGCATGATGATTTTGATGGAGATCGGACGATACGACGCGAGGGACAGGGTATTGGTTCTTGTGTTATTAGATGGAGAACTGGCAGATAGCAGCGTTTTGTTCGACGCTCTGCTCTTATTTCTCCATCCTGTCACAACCATTACGTTTCATCCCCCTTTTCAACAGCCCCCCAAAATAGACACATAAAGTCTAATAGGTTCATTTTATAGCGTACAGCATAACCGTTTGTATAACAGACACATCCTTGCCTCTATTTTTCCAGCCTATGTTTGTCGTTTGAGGAAGTCATTTTGTCTAATCGGAAAGGAGTCAGTGTCGCCCGGTATTCTTCACTCCTCACCTCAAATGCTTACTGAGGGTGAGACAAACTTATTTTTGAAGTACTGACCTACCCCACTTAAAATCTAAAATGAAACCATATATGAAATTAAAGGATCAATTTAAAGTTTTCTCTTCTTCCCTTAATGACAGCCCAAATTTTACACATACACAGAGAATTTTAGAATTAAGATTTTTATCATCATCAAAAATTATTACTGGTTTAGAGTTACAAAACTGTTCATAACCGGACAGTCAAAATGAAACATGTACGAATACAGGGCGTGATAATTTCTTTTTCAGACTCAGGTATAACTGTGGACACTGACCAATACTGGATATATCTGAAAATAAGTAAATAATTATAGCAAATATGGTGACCCTTGACGCACGAGCAGTTACTTTAGCAGAGGCAAATCAATGTCTGTTTTTGGTATTCTGTCTGCATAAAGGGAGACCACGGAGTTCCGTGTTATGAACTCATTATTTATCACATTCCATTTTACTTGAATGGTTAATTATTTCGTATAATAGACCTATGAAGCTAAATTCCACATATATTATTGCCGGCTTTTATTATTATTGTCGTTAATTAATATTTTTTTATAATTTGCATGGAATTTTATTATTATTATTATTTTGTCATTTAAAAACAACTCTCATTGGTTAATTAAGTCTTCGCCTCTCAGCGATACACGTATGTAAGAGACGTTAGCTAGAAATTGCGTGCCGAGTATGAAAGAGTTCCGGTTAAGAAAGTCTTCGCACACTGTAAATGGAACATTTCCTTTTTATTACACAGGCTGAATGTATATTAAAACTAATATACCCACAACGAAGGTAATTACTTAACATTTAGCACTGTCTCTTTCCATGGCGCAACATCCCCTAGTGAGCCAGGGCGTCCTCATTATCCAGGCTTCACAATCACACTCAGACACACCACACTCGTTAGGACTCCTCTAGACGAGTGATCAGCCCGACGCAGAGACCTATATCTGACAACACACAACTTTCGCAAGAGACAGACATCCATGTACCCGATGGAATTCGAACCCACAATCCCAGCAAGCGAATGGCCGCAGACCCACACCTTAGACCGCGCGGCCACTGAAATCGTTCAGCACCAAGTAATCCTTTAAAATTATCTTTCGACGATAAACAGCAAGGCCATAAACACAATAACTTCGTACTCTCAAGGAATTCTGTTTCTACAAAAATATACGAGGGTGAATCAAAAAGTAAAGGCAATTTTTAAATTATGCAGTAACCGGGAGAGAGATGAGCTGCCGCATTGCGCAGTATTGACAATGTCTGTTGAAGAGTTCAGCCATGTGCAGTACAGCGCTCTACCTTCAGTCGAGTGGCAGCAACGAGGGCGAAAATATGGACGCTCCTTTGCAAGATTGCACCACCGAAGAACAACGTGGTGTAGTGCGGTTTGTTTGGGCAGAAGGAGCGAAACCTGTGGAAATTCACCGTCGTATGTTGGCTCAGTATGGACAGAGCACCATGAGTCAACGAAAGGTTTATGAGTGGGTGGAAAGTTTTAAA
>Ga0123353_10018925_pt1 | contig 10211 bp, 11 predicted proteins | sample TergutLab28metaG_3_FD_92763 | JGI IMG/M metagenome (GOLD analysis project Ga0123353, IMG submission 92763) | Labiotermes labralis P3 segment gut microbial communities from Petit-Saut dam, French Guiana - Lab288 P3 | ecosystem: Host-associated > Arthropoda: Insects > Digestive system > Gut ...
CCTCGGAGGGGGTGAATATGCTTTTATTCGGTGGCTGTCGGTTCTGCCGATTTTTGTGCGGCTGCGGCGGCTTTGGCTTCTTCTGCTGCTGTTTTTCTTGCATCGGCACGGGCGGTTTTGCGTTTGTCGGCTGCGGTGATTTTAGTTTCGGTTGTTTTTTTGGTTGCCGTTTTTTTTGTTGCCGGCTTTGTTGTGTTTGCCTTGTTTGCTTTGATTGTAGCGATTTTTTCTTCTTGGGTTTTGGTCGGTTTCTTTTGCCCGTCTCTGGTTGATTGTTTTTCCTTAACCTTTGTTGCTGCTTTACCCGAAAGGTCGCGAATATAATAAAGCTTTGCGCGGCGAACGTCGCCTTGGCGTGTTACTTCGATTTTGTCGATACGCGGACTGTGGACCGGGAATGTTCTTTCTACCCCTACCCCAAAGCTGATTTTACGGACAGTAAATGTTTCACGAATGCCGCCGTTTTTGCGTGCGATTACGAGACCTGAAAATATTTGAATACGTTCCTTTGTTCCTTCAACGATTTTGAAATGCACGTTTACAGTGTCGCCAACGCGAAATTCCGTGACGTTTTCCTTTAGTCCTTCTTTTTCAATAAGCTCTACGAGGTTCATTTGATTGCTACTCCCTACGAAACATGACCATAAAAAAAATCAGAGGTTTCAAACATTAATCAGCCATTATAAATCAACATCAAATAAAAAGCAAGGGTTTTTTGTGCGAATTATGTAGAATTTGCAAGCAGTTTTTTGCATAACTTTGATGCCTAGAGAATTTTGCCATCGAATTGTTTTATAAGTTGTGCCGGCACTTTTTGGCTGTTTATTGCGCCGCCAAGTCTTCCATGGAAATCGCTGCCACCAGTTACCAGGAGTCCGTGTTGTGCACAAAGTTGCAACAAATATTCCAGTTTCTCCCCACTTGCCGTTTGATGATGGCATTCCACCCCATCCACCTTGCCTTTCAGGCACTCGAGTATTCTGTATGCGCTTTTTTCTCCATAATCAAAAGGGTGTGCCAGTATCGCATCACCGCCAAAATCGCGAATGATTCTTATCACTTCTTCGGCAGACGGCAAGCGACCGCCAAAATCGACTGCAAGCGGGCTTTCTTTTTGGAAAATGTGTTCTCGGAAAAGATATTTCGTGCTTTTGCCTATGACTTTGTCGTCTTTGCTTGTGCAAACAAGTTTCGTGTCAATCCCCGCAAGAAGCTCACCGTGCTTTTCTTGCAATTCGCTGTGCGTGGCAACAAATGGCATTATACCGGCATCACGGTAGTATTTATCAAATGGGTCAATAATTATGCCTTGCTTTCTCAACTTTTCGACAAGCAATTCTGCACCGGCATCCTTTACAAGTACCGGTTTTATTATACCGCTGTCATCCAACTTCTTGTAATCTGAGCCAAAATATCCAAGTATCTCGATTGGAATTCCTTGGCATTCGGCAGAGATTTCAACAGCCGGCAAAATTCCAACGCTTCTTTGCCTTTTACTTGCAAGCACTTCATTAACACCGGCGAAGGTATCATGGTCTGTTATCGCGGCGGCAACAAGGTTTTCCGCTTCAAAGTTTTCCAGCACAGTTTGTGGCGATTCCGTTCCGTCGTCGGACTTGTTTGTATGATTGTGCAAGTCTATATATATTGACCAAACATTGGGTCAATTCTTCTTTTTCTCATCCCAAGAGTATATCAAATTTTTGCCAAAATGTCAATGAAAGCAGTTTTCGAGGAACTCGATATGCGGGCTGTCGAGAGTGCCTGTGACTTCGATAACATCAAAACAAGAGTATACTCGGTCATGCAAACCGTTTTCAATGAGGTAGTATTGGGCGGTACTGCGTATACGCTTTTGCTTTTGTTTGCCGACTGCTTCGCGACCGCGGCCATATGTATCCGCAATGCGAAATTTGACTTCGACGAAATGATAGACAGGTTCCGTTGTGCCATCAATCTTTTTGTATTTGATTGCGATTATATCAATCTCGCCATGTTTGTTGCGATAGTTGTTTTCGACAAGCTCGAACCCATTGTTCACCAAAAAAATGCCGGCGATACCCTCGCCTGCGCTGCCTTTAGCTTTATTAAAGCAGGTCGTCAAGGTTGAACCTCCCAAGCTTGCCTGCGCGGTATTCGACAAGGATTGCCTTTGCGGCGCGCTCTTCGTCCAATAATCCGCCTTTTAAAATGTAGCCACGCTTTTTACATATGTTTTCAAAGTTATCCGCGCCAAAACGGTTTTTGACACAATCGGGCCCAAGTTTTTGCAGGTCGCCTATCAAATTTTTTGAAAGTGCCACGATGTCCAAAATATCGTCCTTGATTGAGCCGACATAGGCAAGGTTTTTGGCGACTTGCGGGTTGTCGAATTTGGGCCAAAGTGTTCCCGGGGTGTCCAACAGCCATAGATGTTCACTGGCGGGTACCCATTGTTTTGACCGTGTCACCCCCGGGCGGTCACCTGTAAGGGTTTTCCCGCGTGCGGCAAGGTTATTTATAAGGGTGCTTTTGCCGCAATTTGTAACACCGATTACAATGGCGCGGATTGTTTTAGTTATACCTTTTTCGGATGCAATGGCGATTTTGTTTTTTAATACTTCGTTAATTGCCGCAACAACCTTTTGACCAGTACCGCTTTGGGTGGAATTAAGTGAAACGGAATTCGGCATCTTTTGTGACGGTGCAAGATCAGACTTGTTAAGAACAAACAACACGGGTTTGCGGTTTATGAACTCGTCATACTTTGGGTTGAGGCATGATTTCGGGCAACGCGCATCAAGCATATAAATAATTATATCGCAAAGTTTAAGTTCTGCCTTTATCATGTCAAGGGCGGACTTCATGTGTCCGGGGAACCATTGAATTGGGTTGGTCATGCTTAACTATATATAATTCGGCGTTTTCGTGCAACTACTTCTGTGCGGTCAATATTTCACGGAAGAATTTTTTTTCAAAGCGATTCCTGCCGACCGCCCCTTGTAATACATCCATGTTTCGGTTAAACATATTGTTGTCAAAGATAGGTTGGGTGTGTCGAAGTTTTCGTGAATTATAACCAAAATCAAAGCCAAAGTCTGCAAGGTTTTCTTCGAACATTGTTTCGGGTCTTTTGCTTTGGACCCCGTTGTAGAGGGCAACTGCTATGTTATCCGTCATTGTAAAGTCTTTCAACATTCCTTGGCTGCTGTATCCCAAATGCTCGGGCGAAAACGACGTGCCTTCCTTTTCGTTTGTTGCAACCCTTAGGAAATAGTCTTCTATTTTATTCTCTTCTTGAAGTATTGCCGCCACATCGTCATGGCTTACGCGCCCAGCGTTTGTACCGTGGTGTGCTTCGTGGAAATCATGGAAAACGCCCGCCAAATCTACAACCCCAGTTTGCAAGGACAAACCTTTTAATTCCTCTTTCGGCATCACACTGTTACCAAGCTCGAAGATTTTGAAATTTGCAGCCTCCTTCTTTGCATACAGCGCATGTTCTAGGGTGTTTATCGTTATATCAAGCATGGCAATAAACTTTACGAACTCACGATATTCTCGTGCTACTCCCAGCATATCTTTAACGGCATCAAGTTTCCCACCAACTTTCGTGAAAAATGTGACCAACAGCTTTCTGTAGTCATGGTACTTGTGTGTGTTGCCAATCTCGGCGACAAGATCGTCCGCCAGTCTAAGTGCAACTGCCAGGTCGGCGCTATTATCCATCACGAGTATTATATCAAATATTGCCCAAGATTTCAAGAGGGGCACAGAAAATACAAGACAATCTTTATAGAAAAGAGTATACTTGTAATACGATTGGAGAACAAAAAATGAAAACAACACAAAAAGTAAAAGGGCTTATGACATTGCAAGATATGTCGCCCAAAGAAATCATCGAGCTTGTAAACAATGCAATTTTTTACAAAAAAAACCACGCAAAGTTTCTGGATGTGCTTAAAGGGAAACGTGCTTATTTATTGTTTGAAAAAACTTCAACAAGAACACGAACTTCGTTGGAATCGGGGTTTGCACTGATGGGCGGTTTTCCGTTGTATGTAGATGGGCGAACCACCAACTTTTCGCTGTCTGAATTAAAAGACGAGGTGCGATATATTTGCAGGAACGTTGACCTTATCGCCGCGCGGATGTTGAAGAATTCGGATATGGCAGTATTGATGGAATATTCCGACGTGCCTGTTATCAACACGTGTTGCAATGTGTTTCATCCATGCCAAGCGCTTGCGGATATCATGACGATTTTCGAGAAGTTTGGTAAAGACTATGTCGGCAAGACTGTTGCCTTTACTGGTAAACTTAATAATGTAAGTCGGGAACTTATTAACGCCCTTCCAAAACTTGGCATAAAACTGTATTTTGTTTCGCCCGACATTGATTCGGTTGCCGGTGACCCGAACATTGACCCAGAGTGCAAAGCGTCTGCCAACCTATTCTTAACCAAAGATTTCGAAGAAGCCGTGAAGAAATCCGACGTGGTTTATACGGATACTTGGATTGATATGGAATTTTTCAATGACCCGAAACTTGCGGATAAAAAAGAACAGACAATGAAACTTATGATGCCGTACCAACTTAACAGCAAAGTTTTCGATTGGAATAAAAATATTTTCGTTATGCATGACATGCCGATGCATATTGGATACGAAATAACACGTGAAGTTGTTGAGCACAAAAATACTTGGATATTCGACCAGGCGGAAAACAGAATGTGGGCGCAAAATGCTTTGATATTAAGTTTGCTTGGATACAAAAAAAACAAAGATACTTTTGTCAAAATCTAGACACACACGCTTGCGCATGCTATATTATAGTATTCGGGCAAACTAGAGAGTTCCTTCAAACGTTCGGCAAGTTGGTTTGATTCCTCGCAGGTACTGCTTTAAAAGGAGAAACAATGGCAGACCAAAAGATCATTTGCAAAGGTTGCAACGCAGAATTCATGTTCACCGAACGTGACCAAGCGTTTTACAAAGAAAAAGGATTCACACCACCGCAATCTTGCCCAGCATGTCGCGCAAAGCGCAAAGCCGAAATGGGAAATAAACCACCAAGGCGTTAATTATTAATTCAAATAAAAACGGCACAACTGCCGTTTTTATTTGTTTCCGCGATGTTTTTTGGTCATTTCAAGCGATGCCTGTTTTTTCCATTTCTCTATTTCGGCGTGGTTGCCGCCGAAAAGGACTTCCGGCACATGCAATCCACGGTATTCCCGTGGCCGTGTATATTGATGGTGTTCAAGTAATACCTGCGGGTCCGCTTGGGATTGCTTCGCATCCGTTCGCAATGACGTGGAAAAACTTTCGTCTTTTAAAGATTCTGTGTTGATTACGCCGTCGACATGGCGTGCAACTGCGTCAACCAGAACCATTGCCGGGATTTCACCGCCGGTTAAAACATAGTCCCCTATTGAAAGGACTTCGTCAAAACAAAGGTCGATTGCGCGTTGGTCGACACCTTCATAGTGTCCGCACAACAGTGTCAACCATTTTTGGTTGACAGCAATTTGCTTAACACGCTCTTGCGTAAGTACAGGTGCGGCGGGTGTCAAAAAGATGCGGTGCGATTCGTGATTAGGGTCGATTGCTTCGACACAATCGACAATAGGTTGCGCGGAAAGGACAAGACCGGCACCGCCGGAGTACGAATAGTCATCGACTTTCTTGTGTTTGTCTTTTGACCAATTGCGAAAGTCTACAAGGTTTATTTGGATTTTGCCCGCGGTTCGCGCGCGCCCGATAATGCTGTGTTCAAGTGCGGAAAACATTTGCGGGAAAAGGGTTAGGATATCGATTCTCACAATACTGTCTCCTCCTCCAGCATTGTTTCGTCTACTGTAATTTGTTTTGTGCGCATATTTGTTTCCAGTATAAAAACGTCTTCGTTCGGAATCATAATGTGGCCAAGGTCGAACACCTCGCTTGCACCGACGGATTCAATTGCGCGAATTGTGCCAAGTTTTTTGCCGTTTGACCCGACAACTTCAAAACCAATGAGGTCGTCGGCAATCACTTCGCCTTCGTTAAGAGGCAAAGATTCACGTGGAATTTGGATGAGCTTTCCGCGGATTGCATCGGCGGCTTCGATTGAATCCACGCCTTTGAATTTGACAAAAGCGAACCCACCGCTGTATGAAATCTTTTCGATATTAACGGCCTGGGAAAAAGCCTCTGTAATGTTTGTTAAAACTTGGCACTTTACTTCGCCCGACAAACCTCGGGGTTTAAGTATCCTGCCAATTGTTACCATATTCCTTTGAGGGTCCGCTTGGGATTGCTTCGTCATTTCACTCCTCGCAATGACGCTTCGCGTCACTTGAACTCCTTGCATTGTTGCTTAATTTTTGCGATAAAGTCCGCAACAGGCATCGTGCCCAAGTCAACACCTTCACGTGTCCGGACCGATATCGTGCCGGCGGATTCTTCCTTTTCACCGGCAACAAGCATATACGGAATCTTTTTGAGCGTAGCCTCGCGGATTTTATAGCCGACTTTTTCGTTGCGGATGTCTTTTTGAATTCGGAAGCCTTCCGCGCGAAGTTGTTTATATACGCCTTCGACGTAACCGTCCTGTTTATTGGAAATACCCATTATGACGCCTTGAGTTGGAGCAAGCCATAAAGGAAACGCGCCCGCATGCTTTTCGATGAGCATTGCAAGTGTACGCTCGTAACAACCGATAGAACCGCGATGAACAATGTATGGGCGCACTTTTTCACCGTTTTCATCGATAAAATTCATGTCATAACGTTCAGCAAGCGCCAAGTCAAGTTGGATTGTAATAAGGGTATCTTCCTTTCCGTAAACATTGCGCGTTTGAATGTCGATTTTCGGACCATAGAATGCGGCTTCGCCTTCCGCTTCGACGAACTTTATTTTGTTGCGTACAAGAATTTTGCGGATTTCGTTTTGGCTGGTTTCCCATGCACTTGGGTTGTCGATATATTTTTCTTTGTTTTTTGGATCCCATTTTGAAAAGCGATACCAAATATCGTTGCGTATGCCAAGAACGTCCATTATGTAATCGGCAAGGTCAAGAACTTCGTCAAAGATTTGGTTTACTTGGTCAGGGCGGCAAACAATGTGCCCTTCAGAAAACGTAAATTGACGGACACGGGTCAGACCGTGCATCTCGCCGCTGCTTTCATTACGGAAAAGGTAGGCGGTTTCGCCATAACGAATAGGAAGGTCGCGGTAACTTTTAATACCTTGTTTGTAAACCAAAAAATGAAACGGACAAGTCATCGGACGCAAAGCAAGGATGTCTTCGTCCAACAATTCGTTACCGATTACGAACATTCCGTCTTTATAATGTTGCCAGTGACCGGAGACTTTGTAAAGGTCAGATTTTGCCATAAATGGTGTCCTGCAAAAAAGATAGCCTCGACGCTCTTCTTCATCTTCAACAAAACGCGACAGGATTTGAATTACCTTTGCGCCGTTAGGCATGAGAAGTGGGAGTCCTTGACCAACAAGTTCATGTGTCGTAAAGATTTCCAAATCGCGTCCGATTTTGTTGTGGTCGCGTTTTTTAATTTCTTCTTGGGTTGTGATATAGTCCGCCAAATCGCTTGCTTTATCAAACGCAACGCCATAGATACGCGTAAGCATTTTGTTTTTTGCGTCTCCGCGCCAATATGCGCCCGTGATTTTTGTAAGCTTGAACGCTTTGATTTTTGAAAGGTCTTTAAGGTGCGGACCGGCGCAAAGGTCGTTGAAACTTTGTAATTTATAAAAGCTTATCTTTTCGCCCTTTGGAATATCGTTAAGCATTTCGATTTTATAAACTTCGCGCGCGGCATCAAGGATACGGCCGGCTTCGGCGCGGCTTTTTTCTTTGCGTTCCACTGCCCCGCCCAATTTTATTATCCTGTCCATTTCCGCTTCGATTTTTGAAAGGTCCTCGACCTTTATCGGCGTTGCAAAATCAAAGTCATAGTAAAACCCGCCCTCGATTGCAGGACCGATTCCAAGACGTGCGGTCGGATAAATGTTTTTTACCGCCGCGGCCATTACGTGCGCCGCAGTATGGCGAAGTGCCTGTTTGCCCGCTTCGTCTTTTAATGTGTAGATATGCAGTGCACAATCTGCGGTTATTTTTGTACTCAAGTCAACCGTCTTGTCATTTATTGCCGCGCAAATTGCAACGCGCGCCAAGTTTTCGCTTATCATCGCGGCGACGTCGGCAACAGTTTTGCCGCTTTCCACTTCGATGATGTTTCCGTCTTTAAGTGATACTTTAATCATAGTTCAATTTATCTCCTTTTTTTATAATCGTCAATACTTTTCAGTTTTGCAGGAGCATGGTTTATTAAAAAACTCCCGCGTTTTGCGAGAGCTTTGAAAAGTTATCAAAAAGAAGCAATCACAAAACCACACTACTTGGTAGCGGTGGTTGTTGTGGTGAAAAAGCAAACAAAGTTTTTCATATATTATTGTAACACAGTTGTTTTAATAGAGTCAAGTAGTCTGCACGATTTGCACGCATCCGCGGAAAAGATCACGGATAAAATCAAAGACCGGATTTGAGCTCGTGTCTTTGTGTAAAAAGATTCTTTTTGGGGCGATTGAGATGAGGGTGCTTATAATCTGCGAGTCTGGCGGCAGCTCGTCATTTACGTAGATATCTACAGGCTTCAAATTGCCAGAAAGCACTTCTACCCTGTCTGCGTGTTGAAATAAATGCACTTCCGCGTGGCGGCTTTCAAGGTTCGAAATCAAAAAACGCAGCAGTTCGCGGAACGTTCCGTCGCACACCAAAAAACACGCGTTTTCGTTTGCAAGGGCACAAACTTCCTGCCATCGTGCTTTTAAAGCATCCAGACTAAACGTATAAAAGCTGTCAAGCAAAAAATTGGGGGTCAGTTTGATTAGTGATTTTGCAATGCAAAGGTCCTGAGTATGGTCAAAGTTTGAAAGTGCGCGAATGAATGCGTGGCGGCTGATTTCATCGTTTATTGGCAAGTTCAAACTTGATTCGATGTAATGGTATTTACAGTCCGTTATAACAACGTCTGCGATTGCGTCAACCAAGGCGGATGTCACCTTGCGTGAACCGTCAAACTTTACAGCAAGTTGATGGCGTCCATTCACTTCCACAATTTCCGTCGTCACAGCACCGCCCTTTTTAAAGGATTCAAGACGTCTGTCAATATACCGAAGCGACGACGAAAAGATGCCGTCGGTGCTTAAAGAAAAAACTTCGCGCTCCATTACTTTAATGTATGCAAACGAAGTTTGATTTACACTTTTGATTTATTGATTGATACTAGGCCCAAATAAAACAAGGACCAAACTTGCTGTGTACTATGTCGCAAAGTTTTCTGATTTCATGTGCCGCCTCGAAGTCTTCCATCTTATCCAATTGGCGGGATTTACCAAAGTTTTTGAATCCGCCGAACAATGTCCAATAACTTACGTCCGGTGATATGAAAAGGAATCTGGAGTCTCCCTTTTCGCCGTGCTGGACATATTCCATGCCTGCGTGAAGAGTCGCCCTTACAACGTCATTGTCGGTTGTTTTGGCGGCGGTTGTTTGTCTTGGATTAGGATTAGGGTTTTGAATCCTGAAGCCAAGTTGGTTGTCGACAAGTGCGTACTTTGTATATCCAAGATAGAAAACGTCTTGTGCCGAAGGCATCAAAAACATTCCGCATGTACCGTCAGGAAGTAAAATTGTGAACGTTGCTATTTGTGCTGCTCCGTTACAATACGCGCCAACGTGACCTGCATGTTCCATTGAATGTCCCCCCTTTGGAGCGGAAGATGGGGGTCGAACCCACGACCTATGCCTTGGCAAGGCATCGCACTACCACTGTGCTACTTCCGCGTAAGTGCAACGAGCGCGGTGTGGTACAGTGGCAAGACCCGTGGGGCTTTCAAACTGTGCTACTTCCGCATGCGGTAAAGTCATTATAAATCAAGGGATTTTGATTGTCAACAAACTATTTTCTCGTCAATAATGCAAATACCGCAAAGGTAAGTGATCAGCAAAATATCAAAGAGTAAAAACATGAAATAACTGTATGCTATAGAGTTACTATGTGCTATGGTGATAATGTGATTAGATCAAAATGGAAATTGGGGACCACGGTAATTCTATTCGTTACCATGTTTGCCTTTGCGATTGGTATTATTATTCCTATCAAACAAAACTTTTCTGCATCGGCTTCTAATCCACTGGAAGAATGGACGCAAGTGACAAATGAC
>Ga0123353_10018933_pt1 | contig 10209 bp, 5 predicted proteins | sample TergutLab28metaG_3_FD_92763 | JGI IMG/M metagenome (GOLD analysis project Ga0123353, IMG submission 92763) | Labiotermes labralis P3 segment gut microbial communities from Petit-Saut dam, French Guiana - Lab288 P3 | ecosystem: Host-associated > Arthropoda: Insects > Digestive system > Gut ...
GAGGACGAGGACGAAGACGATGAGGATTGGGACGACGAAGCCGGCAACGAGGAAGATTAGGAGGGGGGATGCTCTGCGAGACGAACGCTCCCGAACAAAGCGAACCACAGCGCCGCTGCATCTGCTGCCGCAGCCGCGGCCAGAAAATGGCATTGCTGCGTTTTGGACGGCTCGGCAACAGCCTGTGCTTCGATCTGCGAAAGAAGCTGCCGGGGCGCGGCTATTATGTCTGTGCCCAGAGGGTATGCCTTGAGAAGGCTTTTGCGAATGCTTTTCGTCGTGTTACAAAGCTGGACTGCAAAGACAGCCTGTCGGATGTCGAAACGTTTGTGACGGAGGTTCTGCTGCCTGGACTCAGAAAACGCTATGAAGAATGCCTCCTGGCAGGCAAACGCAACGGCAAGTTGCTGATAGGCGCCGACTGCGTCGAGGAGGCAGCTAAAAACGATGCCTTATCCTGCTATATCCTGGCAACAGACGCTTCGGAGTCTACACAACAAAAGTACCGCTCAAATGCCCTGCGCAAAGCATTGCCCTGCCTGGGACTGCTGGACCGCAGCCACTATGGGCGCCTCTTTGGCGCTTCCGACAGGGTCGTGTTAGGGTGGCTGCCTGGCGCCCTGTGCCAGGAATTCATCGAGTTAGAGTCGATTATCGTAAGACTTGGTTCGCATATCTAGTTGCGACACCGAACCTCAATGGCGAGGAGATTATTCTGGAAGTTTGGACACATTGTCTTGAAGCGCGAAGGGAAGCGTCATATAAGGTGCGAAGAGATTTTGTGTTTTTTTGGGGAAGATTCCCGTCATCTGTGTGGATGGGGATTGTTTGACGCAGGAAGGGCTCAGAGAGAGCATGGCGAAATCGACGAAGGTTGTTGAATTAGCGGCCACCCTAGGTTTGGATGGCCAGCAATTGATCGATCAGATCAATGGCATGGGACTTGGATTTTCAATCAGGACGCAAACGAGCACACTTAATGACGAGCAAGTCAAAATCGTGCAGCAGGCCATAGCCAGCCAGCGTCAGGCGCGCGGGGGAAGTGCGATCGATGCACGTTCCCAGTCTACGTCAAAGGGCACCGTGCGTATCCGTCGCCGCCCCAATGACGGCGCCGGTGAAGCCGAGAGCAGTGCCGCCGTTGGGCCGACCCAAACACCCGCCTCAAAAACAGAGGCGGCGCGGGCGGCTGTCAACTCACACGCAGCGACGTCCAACGAAGAAAATTCAGCGGCCGCCAAAGCAAGTGTCAAGTCTCAAGCGTCCGCGACCGCTGCAGAACTTAGACAGGAAACGCAAGAATCCCTGGCACATCCAGAGTCCGCCACCAGAACCCAAAATGCCGTTCTGTCCCACAAAAAGGACAAAAAAGACGATTCGGCAGACAGCGAGGACAACGGGCTTTCCAAATCCGAAAGCGAGAAAAAATCGCGCAAAAAAAACGAACGCATCCTCGAAATCGCTCCCAAGTTCGAAAAGGAACCTGCCATCACGATCGAAGCGAGCTTTGCGGATGACGATGACGCCTCTCAGTTTGTGACCGACGAATTTGACGATGATGTCCCCGATGCCGATGCGAACGTCGCCGTCGCCGTCGCCAAACCCAAGGCAAAAACCAAAAAACCTGCCGCCGTCGAGGTTGTCGCCAATGTTGTCCTGACTGAAGATACCGATGCAGATGCCTCCAAGAAAAAAGCTGTACGACCTTCCAATATCACCGGTGTCATTGACCCTGCTCTGATTCGGGCCATGCTCGTGCGCGATAACAAAAAGTTCAGCACAGCGCCCCAGACCAACGACAAAGGCACGGTGGTGCGCCAAAGCACCGGCCCCCGTACCGTCGTCAATCAGCAGCAGATCTACGGTGCCCCGACGCAGCGCGCTTCCCACTCCGCCAACACCGGCAATGTCGGCTTCAAAAAAGGAAAGAAGGGACAAAAAGCGTCCCTCCCCGAAAAGCCCCAGGCCAGCTACACGCAAATGGCCGAACATAAGCGCGTCATCCGGCTTGCCGGCAACATCTCCATCGCCGATATTGCCAAGGAAATGGGCGTCAAAGCGGCCGAAGTTATCCGCTTCCTCATGAAAGATCTCGGCCTCATGATGACGGTCAACCAGACCGTCGATTTGGAAACCGCCGAACTTATCGCTGCCGAACACGGCTACACCATCGAAGACGTCAGCTTCAAAGAAGAAGCCTTCACGGAGTCCAGAGCCGACAAGCCAGAAGATCTGCTCTTACGAGCCCCCGTGGTCACCGTCATGGGACACGTCGATCATGGCAAAACCTCGCTCCTTGATGCCATTCGAAATTCTCGCGTTACCGCCAGCGAAGCGGGCGGCATCACACAGCACATCGGCGCCTCCACCATCGACACCGCCAATGGCAAGGTCGTCTTTCTCGACACGCCCGGGCACGAGGCCTTCACGGCACTGCGGGCAAGGGGCGCGAAAGTCACCGACCTCGTCGTGCTCGTCGTGGCCGCCGATGACGGCGTCATGCCGCAAACTGTCGAAGCCATCAATCACGCCAAAGCCGCCAACGTCCCAATCATCGTTGCCGTCAATAAAATCGACAAGGCAAGTGCCAACCCCGAACGCGTCAGGCAAGCCCTCACCGAGTATCAGCTCATCCCAGAAGAATGGGGCGGTTCAACGCTGTTCAAAAATGTCTCAGCCCTGACTGGCGAAGGCGTTCAGGAACTTCTCGAGCTGATTCAGCTCCAGTCGGAGGTTCTCGAACTCAAGGCAAACCCGGACAAGGAAGCCCGCGGTATCCTCCTCGAAGCCTACAAAGACAACCGCCGCGGCATCGTCGCTTCCCTCATCGTTCAGGAAGGCACACTGCGCGTCAACGACATCCTCGTCAGCGGCGCGTGCTCTGGCAAAGTCAAAACCATGATCAACGACAAGGGCAAAAGTATTCAGGTTGCAGGACCGTCGACCCCCGTCGAAATCACCGGCCTCTCAGACATTCCCGATGCTGGCGAGCCCTTCTTCGTGACACAAGATGAAAAAATCGCCAAATCCTTCACCACTCAAATTAAAGAGCGGAAGCGAAACGCCGATCTCACCTCACGAAAGTTCGACCCCTGGTCGCAATTCAACGACAATAAACAGCTCAATATTATCATCAAGGCTGATGTCCAGGGGTCGCTCGAAGCGCTCATCAAATCCCTCGGCGCCCTCTCAACCACCGACGTCGAACTCATCGTCGTTCACTCTGCCGTAGGCGGTGCCACCGAAAGTGATGTCCAGCTGGCCGTCGCCTCCAATGCCATCATCGTCGGATTCAACACCCGCCCCGAAGCCCGCGCCGCCGAAATCGCCAAACGCGAAGGCATCATCATCGAATCGTTCTCGATCATCTATGATGTCATCGATTATATCCGCGATGCCATGAGCGGCCTCCTCGATCCTATCATCGGCGAAAATATCATCGGGCACGCCGAAATCCGAAATACCTTCAACGTCCCAAAAATCGGCACCATCGCAGGCGGTTACGTCACAAACGGCATCATCCGGCGAAACGCCAAATGCAGACTCCTGCGCAACGGCAAAATCATCTACGACTCCCGCGTCGCATCGCTCAAACGATTCAAAGACGACGCCAAAGAAGTCCGAAACGGCTTCGAATGCGGCTTCTCGATCGAAAATTACAACGACATCAAAGTCGGCGACATCGTCGAAGTCTACGAAATCACCGAAACCAAGCAGACCCTCTGATATTTGTTTTTTTGTGGGGGAACTCGTTCCCCCACACCCCCTGCGATGCTGCGCATCGCTTGTGGGTGGGTGATGATGTTGTCTCGTGTATTGAAGACATGGCATGACATATGCGGTGGAGCAAGATTTTTTCGTGCTTTTCGTGTGTTTCGTGGTTCAAATCATCTCGACGTGTGCAAATAAATGGTTGTCCTTCGTGACGATTTTTTGTCCTCATATAGAAGGCGCGGCGTATCTGCGAGGCAGATAGCCGCGCCCGGCCGCGTATTGCCCGTACGGGCAATAGCGGGCGCCCCAAGAAACAAAAACACCCGGGCCATCGGCGCCGGGTGTTTAAATTTTTGGAGGAAACTGTTCCTCAAAGTCTGTGCTGCGAAGCCCTGACTAATGATGATCAGTCATGGCATCGACTTCTGCGCGAGCCGCTTCGAGCTCACGATCAACGCCGCCTTGGGATGCAGCTGCCTGCACTTCCGCCTCGCCATACATATTGGCCCCCTTTTCGGAGTCCTGTGCCATCAGGTACATATTATAACCAGGCACCAGTACCCACCAACCCGAAAGCCCCACATCGTGCATCCGCCGAATAGACGCAAAAAGCAAGGATAACGAAAGGAGAAACGCCACAATCTGGCCAAGGATAGGTATTACCCCAACTAACGAACCAATCATAATAACGACGACATAAGTAAAGTAGTCTTGGCGAGTCATGCGTCCGCTGGCCTTAAAAAAATCCTTCTTGGCGATCGCCAAGCCTTTGTTAAAGACGGCGGAAAAATTGTGCTGATACATACGGTTCTACTCCTTACAAAACAAACATTGCGATTTCAGGAACGACACTTTCGCTCTGATTTTGTTTATACTCCCTAACATAAACACGCTCGATATGCAATGAAATTACCTCACGCACGACTAAGACAAACGCCACGGATGTTTCGCTATCGCCTTAGAAAGAGAGCAAATCGAGCATCGCCAAAGGCCGAAGCGGCTGCATGGCATAGTCAATCACGCGCATCTCCGAGGCAAAATCCCTCCTGAAGTGTGCATTCAGCCACTTGAACTGCGAAAGAGACGGCGCCAGATTGACGGGACTCAGAAGGTGTTTCAGGCGCACCATAGCATTGGCGTGGGGGGCATCGGCGAGCACATTGCTGTTGGCAATCTGTTGCAGTGCATAGAAAATGCCGTCGCGGGCCTGGGGGGCAAAGACGTCGACGCCCACGACATAGACATTCGTATGAGGCGTTTTTCCGGCCTCAATTGCCCTGCGAACAGCACGAACAGGCACATTGCTGCTGAGCCCGCCATCGCAAAGCCGATACAGGGACTGTGCTTTGAGCAAGGCGTCGAGGAACTCATAGCTCTGATAGTGATTATGAGGCACCTCATAGGTCAGAATGCCGGGCACCAGCGACGAAAATGCCAGGCCATCCGCGGCCGTCATCAGAGACGAATCCTTATCGAGACCAAGGACGACCTCGCGCGTGACCTGCTCGGCCGTCAGCATGCGGGCCACCTGTCCAGCGCGGTCGGCTGCCCGCTGGAAAGTCAATTGCGTCATTTGCCAGAGCGAAGACAAAATGCCCAATCCACCAGGCTCGAAAGATTTTACGACCCCGGATTCCCGCATTATCCCGGTTGTCACACAACCAAAGGGAATCTTGAGTTCTGCAAAAGAAGGCATGCTCTCCCACCCAAAACTCTGGGTAAAACAACGAATGACCGACATGAAATCGACCCGGCAGAGACCTGGCAGCCCGTGCCGTGATTTTCCAAGATAGGGTGCCATATTTTTTGATATGCGCCACCAGCTTGGCAGCCTCAGTATCGAGCTTGCCGCATCATAGTCAACCTGAAGGGCACGCATATAACCCATCAATGCGCCCAGCGATGTCCCCACCATAAGGGAAGGGCGATGGCGCAGCTCTTCAAGCCACTGGAAAAGGCACACATGCACAAAACCCGTCCCGCCGCCGCCGCCGAGCGCCAGACACAACAACTTTTGTGAAAGCGCATCCTGGAGCGAAAACTCATCCAATCCCGGGCATTGTTTGTATAAATCCCAGAGCGTTGTCCTCAGCATCCGTGCAAGCGCCGGATAAAACTCCAGCAGCGTGGCGCGTTTCCATTGTCCCTGCCAGGCGCAAACGCCCGTCGAAGCCTTGCTTTCAAAGAACTGCCAGCCCTCATGCGACAATAAGTGCATCTTCTCAAAGAGGGCAGTCCGAAATTCACTGAGCACACCGTCCAGGACAATGCTCTGACCTGCGCGGGTCCTGATGACCGATGTGCTCGCAAGACGAAGCGCATACGCATAGGTGGAGCGGACAATGTCATCGAGTATCTCTTTGCTCAGCGCACGATCACGCTCGAAAGCGCGCTCAAGTTCGTGCATGTCCTGGGCGGTGACGGGGGAGTTTGACATGATTCAGCGCATCCATCCATCTGACTGTGTCCGGCACAAGACAATATTCCACAGCGTGCCATGTCACCTTCTAGCACATTTTTTTCCGGATGCTGCATTTTGAAGAAGGGAATATGATGCCGAGGTCATGACAGAATGAGACACCGTTTCCCCCAAGCCTTTTCAGCCCGAGGAATGCGCTTGACCGTGTACCGAAATGGGGTAAATTTAACAGGCTTTTGGAATGTGAAAGGGGGTGGAGCAGGCATGGCAGAGCACAAGGACACAAGGCGGGGCAAGGGGACGAAACCATCTGGAAGATTTCGCGCAAGGGTGCGTTGCCGTGCAGGAGGATCTTCGGCGATATGCTGTCTTTACAAAATCCTGCGCCACAAAACGCCGAAAAACCATAAGCTGCCGCCAGCCTCTTCCCCATGTATTCCCGCTGCGCCTGCGCCGCCGGCAGATCTTCAGGATTCGGCCTCTCATCCTTTGCCCACCAACCTTTCCCCGCGCACAGCCGCCAAACGCGATTCGGATGGGCTTGAGTTAACCGTCGATCTTCGCACACAGCTGACAAACTTGTCCATACGGCGTGCGGGGCGCCGCCCGGATTGGTTCGATTTCGAGCCGCTGCCATTGAAAGGAAGGATACGGCAGTGCCATCAACTGTTCTGGCAAATCGCAGAAGCCCACGATGCCAGGAAAAAACTTTTTGTGGCTATCCATGCGCCCGAAGGCATGGGCAAGACTTTCTTTCTGGCACAACTCTATACAAGACTCAGCCAGGCAAACGAAAGCATCGTGGTATTGTCGCCTCCTTCGAGCAACACCTGCAGGCCATTCGCTGCTTTGCGCAATATCCTCGAACAGCGCTTCTACCTGTCGGGCAAAGCCACCGCCGAAAACCTGAAGCGGCAAATCGATAGCGCCTTTCGCTCCATCCTCCCCGACGAAACGGTGGCGCGTGCGGTCATCGGTGAGCTTCTGCCGCTTTGGGAGTCAGCCAAAGACGAGTCCGGAGCGGGCGATTCGCAGCTTGATACTGCCCAAACCCAGATCATTGCAGAAGAGGCTTGTCAGGAACGAACAGCCTCCCAGTTTGTTGACCCGCTCAGCACACTCTTCCATCACGATCTTCAAAAAAATCGAATCGTCATCGTCTTCGATGATGTCGAGCGATATGACACACAGAGTCTGGAAACACTCGCCCTGATGTTTGCCCGTTTTGAAGATGTCCCCATTGCACTCATTGTCACGACGAATGACAAAGCCCCATTGCCTGACTGCTTTCACACGTGCTGCATCGACGACCTACGTCTGCACTCCATCGGCGATTCTGATCTGGCCTCTGTGGCGCGACACGCTCTTGAGCAAATGTCCAGGAATCGCGAAAAGCTGATCATTCCGCCCGATCTCTGCCGCATGGTAGCTCAGGCTGCTTATGGCTCCCCAAAGCGCGTGCTCGAAACCATGCTCAGCAAGTTCACCCCAGACAACATGCTTTTATGGGGTGAATCTCTCGAAGCGCTCAAGCGCCAATCCATTCCCAGGGAACTTGCACTCGACCTCGACGAACGTCTGGCGGTGTGCGATCCCGATCAGCGCCAGATCCTCGACCTGGCCTCCATACTCAACGCACCGTTCACGGCACACACCATGGATGCCATCCTCGGCGGCCAGCCTTCAAGCCTGCGAGCGCTGAAGTCCTTGCGAGAGGCAGGTTTTCTGGATATCTCGGACGAACCTCTGGCGCAGAATACGACGACCTACGTGTTTAAACATGAGTACGAACGCGTACTCATCGCAGCCAGAGTCCCCGAAATCGTTCAACAGCTTTCCTGTGGTGCTGCTGCACAGTGGTACGCTCTCAGCGCTGCTGCCGGAAAGCTGGACGAGACAATCGGCGATCTGTGGCAGCAGCACGCCAACCCAAGAGAGGCTTGTCGATGGTACGAAAGAGCCGCCTACGCAGCCCAACAGCGATGTCAATATCAAAAGGCATGGCCCTTGTTCCAAAAGTTGCTCGCTGCTATTCCGGATGACTGCCCATCACAGCACCTGAGCGCCGCACTGGATGCTGCCCGAATCGGTTTCCTGTTAGGCGACATCTCCGAGGCCATCGCCATGAATCGCCGTGCCTGCCTGGATGCCGTTCGTCTTTCGGCCTTTGGACTGGCCGCACGCGCACACATCCAGCTGGCTGAAATATTCACCGAAACGGGCAACTACCGTCAAGCCAGACGCCAGCTTGCCCAAGCCAGACGATACCTCAACTTCGATATTCAACCGTTCCTCGTTGCATCCGCCCGCCTTGTCGAGGCAAGAGGTTTCTTCCTGCAGGCACAATACTGCACAGCTTTGGCCTGCATCACCAAAGTGCGCCGCGAGGCCGGCTCGCTGGATGCACCGCAGCTCCATCTTCAGATTGACAAAACCGAGGCAGACATCCTGGCCGTCACCGGCAACGCGGCAAGGGCCATGGAACTATTGCATGGGATCGTCGACGCAAACGACACATCCCTCCTCTCCCTGCAAGCGCAGGCGTATCGCTCTCTGGGGCTCCTGCACTATGCCATGGACAATACATCCCCCGCGCTCGAAGCCTGGAACAAATCCCTGGGTATGGCCCAGGAAATGAATGATATCATCCTGCATGCGAACCTCCTGGCCGATATTGCACAATGTGCCATCAGCCTCCAGGCCATGCGCACCGCACGTTCGGCCACGGAGCAAAGCCTGATTTTTGCCCAGCAGCTGCATCACCAAGTCCTTGTGGCACGATGCCTGGCCAACAATGCCAAGCTTCAATATGCCCAGGAACAATACGAAAAATCCATGCGTACCCTGCGGGAAGCGCATCGCATGGCCCTGAAACTGCGTCATGTGCCGCTGCTGTCGATGACGCTGCACCTCATTGCAACGTGCTGTGCCAATGCCAAGCACGCCGCCTACTGTCCTCCCAAAGCCGAGAAAGTCTTTTCACGCCTCTTTGCCATGCTGACAAAACATCGCATGCTGCTTCGGCAAGCTGCACTGTTGCCTTCTTACGCAGACTTTCTGTTAGAAACACAACACAACATCGCTGCTCTCAATGCCTTGCGTCAGGCACGAGAAATCTATGCGAAGTTTGGTATCAAGAAGGCCTGTGATAAGGTACAGTCGTCGATAGATGACTTGCTTGCCCAGACGGATGTCACCACCCGGTAAGCTGCGGCAGTGATCTGCGGACGACCGGCCCACAAAGGACGCCGGCTTTTCGAGGTACTAGCAGGACAACAGTAGAACAACAGGGCGACTCCCATGAACCATGCCGTCACAGATCCTCTCGTCGGGACGTTATTCGACCACCGCTACCTGATTAATTATCTCGTGGCACGTGGCGGCATGGGCAACATCTATCAGGCACACGACACCAAGCGAGGCCATGTCGTTGCCATCAAAGTCCTGCGGTCGGAATTCAGCGGCGATGCTGTTGTCGTCCAGCGCTTTCTCCGGGAAGCCGAAGCCGTTGCCTTGCTCAAGCATAAAAATATCTGCCAGCTCTTCGATACAGGCTACACGCAAGACGGCATGCGGTATTTCACGATGGAATTCCTGCAGGGACAGTCGCTGGATCAGCTCATCATCCAAAGGGGAACGATAGATCCGGCAGCGGCCCTGGGTTACACCATCCAGTCGGCATCCGCCCTGTGTGAGGCACACAATCAGGGCATCATCCATCGCGATCTAAAACCCGCAAACCTCTTCGTCGTCCAAACGCCCAATGCACCAGACTTTGTCAAGGTGCTCGACTTTGGCGTCGCAAAAATGTGCGGTGCAGAGCAAATCTTCGAGCCCAAACTGACCAATGCAGGCTCTACCCTGGGCACCCCCTACTACATGTCACCAGAACAAATTCAGGGGCTCAACGTCGACGGGCGAACAGACGTCTATGCCCTGGGCGTGATTTTGTGGGAATCTCTTTTCGGCGTTCCCCCCTATGGCGGAAAATCCCTGGTGGATATTTTCAGCGCCGCCATCAGGATGAAACTCCCAAAGCTTGCCCCAGAGTACAAATCGCGCCCCCTCTATCGAAA
>Ga0123353_10018934_pt1 | contig 10208 bp, 3 predicted proteins | sample TergutLab28metaG_3_FD_92763 | JGI IMG/M metagenome (GOLD analysis project Ga0123353, IMG submission 92763) | Labiotermes labralis P3 segment gut microbial communities from Petit-Saut dam, French Guiana - Lab288 P3 | ecosystem: Host-associated > Arthropoda: Insects > Digestive system > Gut ...
GAACACCCCCGCGGTCCCCCCCCCCCCCCCAAAAAAAAACCTGCTTCAATCTTCGGGGCGATTAAATTAAATTCTGGATGCCGATGAAGTGATCTGAGAGAAACGGGTCAGTCACAAAGACAGGAACCAGAAAAGTCGTTAGTCAGAACCACAGAAAGGAAGAGGGCTAACGAGAAAGGTAAGAGGTTGAAAGTGAGGCAACCAGGATGATTAATGGCCTCTAAGGTTCCCAGACGGTGAGCAACGTGTGAAATTACACATGTAAGATTCTTCTCCGGGTTAGGGCGGAAGTTATAACGAAACGTTTCACGTTGGGGTCATTAAAATGTATGTATATTACGGTGGCTCAGCATCTAAGATACCCAAATGCCCGAAATTTCTCATTTTCAAAATCGGCTTTTACAATTATGTTTAAAAATATTACGCCGTTTATAACTGCTCCCCGCCCCCGAAGCAGCTACGCAGTCATGAGATTTCCTATAGTCAAGATGTGTGAACAGGTTGCGTTGCTTTTTTTATATGATCCAAACCCGTGCATTAACTTATAATATATGTAGACACCCCACAAACACACTTTGTTAAAAAGTATTTTTATTCAATATTGCTAATCACCAATATGTTCTGGTCGTACTCACGACCATCATTTGGATATCTTAAAAAAATTCTAATAAAACACAAAGTCGTTAATCTGTATAAACTATTGTGAACTTTGACTGTTTTATCAGTACATAAACCTAATTTGTATTATAACAGGAAGTACCTAAGATATTAACCATTAAACCAAGCTGTTTCACCTAAACACATTAACAGCTTACTGCATGTTTTATTGGTATTCTTTAAGATAACTTGATGATGGTTGTGAATACGACCGAAACATGTTGGTGATTAGCAATGTGGATTAAAACACATTTTAACTGTGTTGCTGTTCCATTATGTCCTTGGAAACTTCTTCGCTTACACCGTACTAAAACTGTACGTACGTAACACAGTGCCGACAATAAGCCGGCAATAACATTCTCTTCAAAATCCTCGAAGAGGCTGGAAATAAATGCATGAGTTTCATAATCTATAGTCTTCGCTAGGTATTACGGTAATGAGACGGCCGTTGCATGTAGCACGTACGGGAGAAAGAAGAGCATACAGAATTTCAGTCGGAAAATGTACCAAATGCCCCCATTGGAAGACCTAACACAATGCAGACTTGTGAATGCGATAATGAATCTTCAAATTACATACGAAATGGCTGGTTTTTAGTTGCTATGCGATTAGCAGTTTCTCATGAATAACTCTCTGTCCCCTTCGAGCTAACTGCGACCACCAAACACGCCACTGGACCCTGTCTCAGGCCAATTCGATGCACATACAACGCTTAGTTCATTACAGGCACACTGTTGACCTACCCTGGCTCCTCTCAGCGACAAGGCCAATAAACTGATGCTGCTGCTGCTACTATTCGCAATTCTCTCAACATCTCATCACAGAATGTCTGCTTGATTGCCTAGACGCACGCCACTGAATTACGATCACCCATCAACAGGAACGTGTGTGATAAGGTATTTTCTACAACTGCAATGTGGGTCAGGAGGGCAGCGCCCTCCGGGCCTCGTTCAGCCATTCAAATGGCCCCTCTCCCCATAAGACTTGGACAACGATCGTGAAAAAACGGTGAAACCTAGCAATGGAGACACGTCAAGATCTTGCAATAGCGATTCTGTCCCATACGCCTACGCTTTTCAGGCTTACCCGGTCACTCCATAACGGACTAAACTAAACCAGCACAAGGGCATGAGACTGAAAACAGGCGCGCAGGTGTCGGTTTGTTGCGGACTTCGTAAGGGATCGGTACAACAACAACCTCTTGCAGAAGGATCTACTGCATTCTTCTGTACATACAATTAGTTACAGAAAAGCGCACGCATTTTAACTCATCGTCATTACAGATATACATAGCCTTCACTGCCACGATCAAGGCATGAGAAATCTATTACCGTGACGAATAACACGGGCATACCTACAAATCTTATACGTACCATTCTTCTGCATTTATAATTACAAATATGGAAATGGTACAAATTTTCGTGCTTACATCACACTAAATTATGTTAACAGTATAGAGTTCCTGCTAACCTCAAAGAAACACAAGAAGCAAAGGAGACATCACGAGACCTTTTGGGAAGTTCTAGTTTAAGTAATATCAGCTTACATGGCAATTACTAAAAGTATGACAGGTTTGAAATATTGTCACATTGTGCTTTGCACATCAAATCTTAAAACAAAGTGAACTCCTCACCGCCTCATACAAAAAATCCCCAACCTGCCCCTCACCAACACAATCAAAAACACTGCACTGACAGGAACTCGCAGTCAAAAAAAAAAGTGTATATTAACTTTGTGCAAACTACTACCGTCACGAGACAGCATACATATACTGCATGATAAGGGTTAAACCCGCACTCAGCTAATGCAAGGGTTGCACTTATTTACAACCTACAACATTGCTGGTTACAATTCCTCATTCATCACCCTTTAATACTCCTTGATTTTGTTCACAGAAGCTACATATGTGAGACAGCACAATGTTGTAATCATTACATACCTTTCTTATATCTTTATGGTTCATACCACATTGCATAAGGGATGACAACAATTACAGAAACTCTCGTCTGTCACAGTGGCCAACTAAGAGAGAGACACTAAAAGTGTAATCCACCAACACTCGGTTCATTTAGGTGACAGAGATTCGAATCACATATTCCATTTAGTGAAGGCACCAAAAAAAAAGATTCGTAAGTACAAAATGTAGGCTTTGTTTTTAAATTAGTAACAGAAACTCAATGTATGTCAGTCACCACCACATCAGTCAGTCACTACCTATGCTGGCAACAGACATGCCATACAGTTTCCAGTTAACTCAACTACAAAAACACAGCAACACACACATGAAACTACATATTTAAATCACATTACAATTCTCACGCATGAATATTTCTTCTGCTGCATTAATTAAAGGTATATCAAAATATTAACAAATAATGAATGGAAAAAGGTAGATACAGAGACATTAATTTATCTGAAAACTCACATGACCCTTCACTTTAAATGTTTTGCTTGACAGCAGTCAGCACAGCACTACAACATTTCAGTTACCTGGAGGTTGGTGTCCACGCATTTTAGATTAATATACTGCAGTTAATATCACATTTTAACCACTTTCAAGAAGGAAATGGAATGTTTTCCTTGAGCTCACAGACACATGTCACACACAAAGAACACATTTACTGCATGCCAAAGGCCAGTCAGTGAAACAGAAGACAGTACAGCCTGAATGTTTACAGTCACATTGTCTTCAAAGCAAGAAATATCATGATACACTTTATGCTTCCACATGCCCCCAACCAAGTAACAATCGCATGGGATACTGATCTTGTGAACGTGGAGGCAATAATCTCCTGATCATTGTCACCCAAAGCATTGGATGAACAATGCAGAGAATCACCAGCTACTGCAAAAAAGAATACATTCTGACACAGAGAGGTATCCACGATAACCACAGGCAACTCAAAATGGACAATGTCTACAACACGTCACATGGCAATAAGTCAGTACGCGAGCTATGTTTTATATGCTAAAAGAGCTGAAAAGTGACTAACAACACTTATCTCACAAAACAATGGCCCTATACCCAACAGACGTGTCTCCACCGATCTAAATCAACTGCAACAACTCCAGGAAAAAGAAATTATCACATTTAAGTTAAAAAAAAAAGAAGAAGAAGCTGCACAGAACTAACACTTCATGAGGCAATGTAACTGTAACCGGCCACAATTCTGGATAGCAGAGCAATCACAAAAAGATCTGGATTCAAACATCAGAAACATCTTCCAAACATTCCAACTTGGTGAAAATCATATATTTTCCTTTCATCTATTAACATACATTTCCAGATTAGATTCCTGCCACTGTAGTGACTGCTCGCAGTATATGAAACGCGTAACTATATTTTCTGTGCTATGAAGTAAACGCAAGATCCAGTGCCACTACACCAAGCAATAAACAAACTGGTATGGGGGAGGGTAGCACTGCTGTTAAAAATCTGAACATTTGCATATCAAAGATTCAACATTTTGTCATTCACCCTGTTCTAACAGGCATGGACTTAGTCACTGGCTATTCACTTGCATAATAAATTACCAACTGACCACCCCTATACATCCAGTTCCCTTGTCACCAAAGCCGTAAGAGGCAACCTGCTATAATCTGTAGTGTTTCCCCTATCTACAAACTCAAGTAACAGCACACAAACACTTCTGTTTCGTACAACAATCAACGATAACTAGCACCGATATCCTGTCAGCAAATACTGTATTCTGTCCAAAAGGAACCAACACAGGTTTACACTTTAACCAAAAAAATTTCCACAAACCTAATCCTTATACTTAACTACATAAAACCTAACACACACCGTTTCAGACAGCGAAGAAATGCTAAAAATCACTGACATCGCTAACAAACTTAACATATGTAACATACTACTTCATATTTTAGACACCTCCTTTTGCTCTCGGATGTCTACTCAGCCATTTTACCCGCCCATCCGTTGGCAGGAGGAACAAAGTATATTACCGCCCATGCAAATCGACAGTGATTTCTGACACGTACCTTTATAATAAGCTCAATCTCCGGCACATCTCCTCCGTTTGTACCATTCTGAATTGAATCATCTGCCATGTCGAATTCAATATTTCTACTTTAACACGACCACCAAACCTCTTCACGTACTACGTACTATCAACCTAACGCCCTCCACGAAACTTGGTGTATACTTAAAACTCAAGCATATGCGCAATACGATGTGCGCATCACGACCACAGATTACTTATCAACGGCACGGATTACCAGTATGTAGTATACCCGGTCGTTTTGTTACTCGTTTTTGATGTTGTTACTCCTTGTCTTTGCACTCAACAATTAAACACATAAGACGAAATTCATATTAAATATCTTCTTTACGGTCTTAATATTTAATTAACAAAGTGTCAAATTAACGTTATTTTTAACACGATATGCTAAACTCTATTTCCGGTAACTTACCGAAATCGCAGCAGGGTAACCAACATACTATTTTGAAACCAGAATTCCTCTGTATATCAAAATAGCAAGAAGAAATAAACTAAACAAGAACGAAAGAATTCAATCACCCCAAACTCGAAACTACAACACGTCTTCTCTTCTTGTAGTTACTCTTCATTACTTGTGCTAAAAGAATTAATAACCTCTATGCATAACGGATGACCACAATATTCTAACACTTTATTATCTTTTGATGCTTTCTCTTCTTTATTAACATTTAAATTCTTACAGCTTCTTCACTACCTTGTTTTGCATTGGCATACCAAACTTAAACTGTAACATTAATTACGTAATTTCAACAATAAAACACTCGGCCAATTTATTTCTGCTTCTCCAAATAATTTCTAACTTGTGCATTAGGACTTTCACAGTGACAGTTTTCACAGAACTCAAAATTACTCAATATATTTTCGTAGGCATCTCCTGTACGGAATTTTATCCCAGTCTGAGAAAAAACTGGAAAATATGGGCATATTTCATTTATGCCCTTTAGTAAAGTAAGGCTCTCACTATATGAATTTCCTTAAAATTTAGCACTTTGTGGATATCATCTATATTGAATTTCATCCAGCCCTGTCAAGGGCTGGATGAAGTATGACAGTCACCACTCCAACTTTTACAAACTCACATTTGTTGAACAACTTTTGGTAAAAATCACACATATGGTTTAGTTATGATACTAGGTTAGACAGACAGAGATGAGTGGGTGTGGTCCCCACACAGGGCCTTCTTTATGCTTCATAAAGAATGCCTAAGAAGCCTCACAGTCAAAGAAAATCTATGTGCTACACTACACTTTATTTAAGATGTAGATGCTCTGGGATATGTCACACTGATTATTGGCACAGTAGTTACAGGCATTTCAGATGAGCTTCCTGTATCCATCTTCAAGGACCAGGCAGTCCAAGTAGAGTGGGCTATTTTTAGACTCACTCAAAGGACAATGAACCCTTCTGACATCTTGGACACTGAAGATGAAGTCAATGGTTACTAATCAACATGGTATTGTATCCCAGAACATTAGTATCTCATATATTTTATTGCTATGAAATTAAACAATGCAATAATTATGCAACATCAAGAAACCAGTACTTCTTCAGTGTTCACTGTCTACTGTGATAAGGAAATCTGATGGCAGTTTAAAGAACAACATTTGCCTAATAATTAGACACAAATTTTGTACTACAGTTTCAACCTGATAATGCAGACACACATGTTCAATATTGACATACTTCTTACCTCTTCATGAGTCTCACATCAATACTTATTTTAATATCAACAGTAACATACAACTGTATTATCAAAAGTAATCCCAATGGCTGTGCTTGATCGCTGGGAATGTAGATTCAAATCCCACTGAAGGCATGGATGTGCATCTCTGTGTTTTTGTTATGTGCTGCAAATGTTGCGGCCTGTGCCATTTGCTGATCACTTGTTCAGAGGAGTCCTACTGTGTGTGTGTGTGTGTGTGTGTGTGTGTGTGTATTGAATTGTGTGTCATCTAGAAGCTCAACAATGAGATGGCCTAGGCCCAGTTTGGGCGGTTGCACAACAAAAAAATGACAACATTCTATTTAAACATGTGCAGTATATTTTCAATCAGTCCTGGTTACATGTTTCAATAACATCTTGTTATCTTCAGACCTTGAAATGTCAATACAAGCGTGCATTACAGATGCATTTTATGAATAACAGAGGCATTTTATGTACATATAACACTATTAAATATTATGGAATGGATTCATCCTAATATGTAGGTACTACATGTGAACCCTTCTTTTGTCTGGAATAAAGTTAAATCTAAAATTTGTTGTGAAAACTGAAATGATATTTCATTAACATCCTAAAGTTTAATATTTAACAAATCAAATTCTCAAACCCCAAAAATGAGTCACAGTGAGGTTCAGAGTATGGAATGAACTTTGTAAAATAAGAGTTGTGGTACCTAAATGGGACTTTTCCTAAAACTTCAATCACATACATATAAAAACATAAAATTAGTTCTTAAATTGTCCTCAGACGTACTTCACTCCCCCCCTAAATGGACATATACACCACACGGCAGAAAGTACCGACATGTTTTATATCATAACAACACTTAAACTCCACACTGACCACCAATTATTCTTCAAATGATGTGCCAGCTGTCAACAAAACTTTTAAGAATCTCATGAGATCCTGAGAACTGGTAGGTGTGTTAAAATTTAAACTCATAAAAATTATGGCAATTTCAAGGGTGTCAGCACTTTCTCTCCCATCCTGCACATCATATAAGCAAGTACTGGATGACAAGATGTCTTACAAAAGAAAGTTCTTTGTTTGTTGCGATTTCTTATTTCCCTTATATTCACTACATACATAATCTTCTGTTTCAACTTATTCAGTTTTCCATTCATGTAAACATCCTGTTATTATGGCATTTTGCCAACATTGTGTGGTGTTGATATTTTTGGCATGCCAGTTGGAAAGGATCATACCAGAATGATTACATGGTTTTACATTTCCTAATTTGTTAAAATCAGAAAGAGAGGATATTATTGTAATAGTTTATACAGATACGTCAGAGACTTAATTTGTCAGGCACTTACTTCAAGTGGGAAGTGGGCATCAATGTACCTGTACACAGAGTTGCCAACTCAGAAAAGTATTTGGGATAATGTCATAATATGACCAGCTGCAGGTAATTCTTAGCAGTAAAACAATGTATGAAAGGCTCACATGGAAGAAATTTTAAAATATCATGATAGTGTAACTTTGTTTGTTTCTGTGCAATAAACTGTCACTCAATCATCGCTTTGTATTTATCCTGTTATTGTTCTTTCAAAATACAAACGTGATGTTATAAATAAGTACACATGTACTCGAAATGACACAGTACTGATATCCCATGTAACAAAGAAATTTTCAGCAGATATGTTTTCAGTGGTATATGAAATGACATTTTAAAAGCACTATTTATCACAACATTGATACTCACCAAAAAGGCTCTTAAAGATAACTAAATGGGCCTAAGTAAACGACTTAATCTCTGCACATCACTACCAAAGTGCAAAACCTTTTACGTGTAACATCAAATTGTCCAGTCTCCAAAATCTGTAACAATGAGGCTATATGCACAGAATATACTGTGTGTATGAGGAGAGTTTATACATAAAGAGCATGCGTTCCTAAAAGTAAAATGTTGAAAATGTATGATAACATGAAAATCAATTACAATTACAGTCATCTATGATGAGATGCCACATAGTCTGGTAGATGGCTAGTAGTGTTCTGGAGGGACCCACTGTTCCCATCTTCAGCATTTATGAAGAGACTCCAACATGCTGATTACCATCTGCCACTCTACAAGGTGTCACATCTCAGGACATCATGATCTTAATATTCACTGGAATAAGAACCTTAAATCTCACACAAAAAGCACTGATGTATAAATTGGGGTATATCTGTATTTGAAACAGAAATAACCTTCTTAAGCCTACAGCACAGGAATCCAGTTTATAGAACCTACTTTGCTGAGGTACCTTACAATCTCTGCATCACAACCATCCAGTCCAAGATCTTTCAGCACATCACTTCCGCGAGAAGGTCGTGAATGAGCCTTTGCCGATTCTAGTTTCTTTTTTAATAATGTCAGGTACATGAATAACTTTTCATTTAGTGCTGCTGCAATGGTCTGCAGCAATAACATGAGGCTCTGGTCACTTTGCATGTGTTGTGCTGTGTGCTCGAGTGACCTTAACAGACGACCTGAATATGCTGGCCCAAACAGCAGCTTGCTGGAGACGTCTAACATAGTGACAGAATTCTGGAAGTAAGAGTCCATATTGAGTATTTTTTCATTTTACATGAAGATTTGCCAACAAATGACATCTTTTGTTCAGGACATATGAGACAGTACTGACAGCATATATACTCTTTGTAACAGTTTACACAGTAGTTCTACACAATAAACTGAATGAAAGACATCAGTATGTAAGGCCCAATAAAACTGAAGTGTAATTATATGCAAGAATTAAATCTATTTTTATCTCTTATTGAAAGGATGTTTGTTTCAAATTCTGAAGCTAGGCCCCTAGCACGTTTTAGTGCCTACACCTAAGTAACTTCGGTCTGTGGGAATATCAGTGAAATAAAATGACATTACTTTCATAATAAAAGTTCAGCCTTATTCTAGCCCATAATATTTGTGCAAATACAGAGTCATAAGCAAAATATGTAAATTTTTCATAATGTTGAACACCAGGATATTCCACGGGTAACTCCATAGTGATGTCCGCTCTAGGACAGAATATCCTGTGAAGAGTGGGTAATCGGTTCAATTATTATAACACAACAATTAATTCCTTCCACATTGGTCACCTCAGCTGTGTTTATGTGAAACACATTAGTCTGTCAAAGTTTTATGCTCCAAATAAAAATATGTACAAGCACACACGTGCTAGAAACATCTATTTCATAGGAACACCACCGTTATATCTCATAATTACATGAAATGTATGCATTCTCTAGTGTTCATATAAACTGCATTATTCTTTCAGTATAGGTAAACTACAGAATTTGATGGTAAACATTTTCAAAAAGCAAAGTTAATTCATAATCTTATCACATACCTAACTAAATTACTCTATGGATTAGAGTCCAAAGTTGGTATAGCGTATTTGGTTTAGTGACTTGACCACAAACTGGATGATCCAGTATCTGATTCCTGGCAGTGGCCACAGATTTCTTCCTTCTCCAAAAGTCCCAACTGGCTCTGGGGCCTACCCACCCTCATATTCAATGGGTACCCTGCGTTACTTCAATGGGGGAAAAGTGACTGGGGTGTGAAGCTGACCATTCTCCTCCATCTAGGCCTGGGGTTAAGCATGAGCAGAACTACATCTCTATCACCCCTCTAGAACTCTGTTAAAAACCACAAACCAAATATTCAGATGTCATAATATGGATATTTCCCACAAATCAAAATTGAAATTTCTGGGCAGATGCTTGTGTGTGTGTGTGTGTGTGTGTATTTATATACATTGCTGAAAATATGAAATAAAATATTCATATGAGGTCACTCAGCTCAAAGTTGAGCA
>Ga0123353_10018935_pt1 | contig 10208 bp, 5 predicted proteins | sample TergutLab28metaG_3_FD_92763 | JGI IMG/M metagenome (GOLD analysis project Ga0123353, IMG submission 92763) | Labiotermes labralis P3 segment gut microbial communities from Petit-Saut dam, French Guiana - Lab288 P3 | ecosystem: Host-associated > Arthropoda: Insects > Digestive system > Gut ...
AAGTTAGAGCAACGGGCTAAGAAGTGTATTGAGCTTCGTGGGGAGTATGTTGAATAAATCCCGTGTTTGTTCGCTGTAGTTTATTTCCTTCCTGGCCAGGCTAAGGACTTATCAGCACCCCCTCGTAAAACCAACTAGATGCACTAATTTCTCAAATTTATTTTTGGAATGAAACTCTGCATGTTTCGGACAGATCCTCTGTCCATCACCAGGAGTTTTTCGCTGTACACACAACAATGGTATATGTCATACAGGTTTGCTGACAGCTTGCGAGCAGGATCAGGACGGAACTTATATGAAAGGACTGAGTACTTGGAAGGGGAAAATATTATGAAAGATATATGGACCAGTGGCAGAGCAAGGAATCTGGAGAATAAGAACTAATCAGGAACTGAAGTAGCTGTATTAAGATCTAGACAGAGTAGCAGATATTAAAATAAAAGATTGGACTGGATTGGACGAGTGGGAGGAATGGATCAGGGAAGGACATTTAAAGTATTTGAGATTAAACCGGAGGGAAGTAGAATAAGGGTAAGACCAAGATTAAGATGGCTGGGAGATGTGGGGAAGGATCTGCGGTAGATGAAGGTTAAGAGATGGCGAGAGAAGGCAGCTAATAGGGAAGAATAGGCGTCTGTAATGAAGGAGGCCAAGGCTGTCAGAGGGCCGTACAGCCGAGGAGTAAGTATGTAACTCTTTTGTAAAGCCGGTGTACTACCTCGTACGTTACGAAGAAACATCATTTGCAGTTCTGTACATTCACCAAAGGTAATATTGTTCTTTCCGTGCGTTGTGATTGTAATTAATTATATATTCCAACAAATACAAGAAATTGTATAACATTACAAGTTATCTCTATACATAATCTCCTACATTTGTCAGTGAATCACCCATCTTCATGTACAGAAGATAGTACGAAGAAATTTATAGGTAGGTAAAGCAGACCCGTTACAGGCCTGGAGTGGCCCAGAGGGTTCCAGGAAGTTAAGGTTCCCAGATCTCATGACAGCAGCACAGGATGGTGGTAAGGTTGTCAGCCTTACGCACCGGCCGCCTTTTCCCCCCCAGGAAATGCTCCTGGTACTCATTTCTGTTAGAGGCTGAGTCGACCCCAGGGACATAGTGCGATCGGAAGGATTTTATGTCAATGAAAAATTCCAATGACACCAGCTAGGATCGAACCAGCGACCTTCCGATTTGTAGCACAGCACCTTAACCACTGAGCTACCGCGGTCCCCACGAAGAAATTTATACGACTATAAAATTAAGAAGTCGTTAATTTTGTACTTTCTGTGTATTATTGTCTCACTGAAGATGGCAAATATTCGCCGAAATACGAGTACATAGGAGAGATTATGTATATAAATAACTCGTAATTTTATATATTTTATGAGCATTTGTTGGTATATACAAGCAGTAGAACTCCACTTATCCGGATTAATTGGGACGGCGAAATATCCGGATATGCATAAAATCCGGATAATTTGATTTTTCTTTGAAAATAGGCTACATTGGCAGTTTGAAGTGTAAGAAAAATTCTACAAACGGCTATTATAGGCTATTTGTGTATTTACATAAAAATTAAGCGTTAATACTTAATTCGTTATATGTATTTGGCAGCTGGGGGAAGAAAGTAAGCAATGTAAAGATGTGGTACAGTTAGAGTAAGAAAATGTTTAACCGAAGGGCCAAGCGATCCCAACAATTGGCGATCCGGATAGCCAGCGTCCGGATAAATGAAACTGTTCTGTCCGTATTTCTTGAAGGGGTTAAAATCTTCGTATCAGATACACGTAGGTGGAATAGTCAGTCAGAATATTCGTACCTAAAGGCGCTCTGGACTGTAGCCTATCGGGTTGTTGTAGATGTATTAATTACAGCATCGGATTCCGAAAATTTGGGGAGTTTCTTGAACATCGGTGAGACTATTAGTTTTTCACTAGGTAATTGCTACGTGTGGTTGTTACTTAGTAATACTGAGTGAATGCTACACATTATGAAACTCCACTGTGTGCGTACTTCCCTGGCCTCCTGCTGCTTCTGTGTTCTGAGTCACAATACTCCTAACTACCACGTTCGTGAGTACTCTCAGACTGTCTTCCCTTATGCCGAAAGAACCACACAGTCTATCCAGTCACGGCCTACCTTTGAAGAACAAAGTCAATATTCTGAACAGTTTCGTGTCATCTTCTGGTGACGGTAAATAAGAACAAATCCTTGTAGAGTGGGATGGAACAGGCACACACGCAGAACTGATAATGGCTTCAGTGACGCGATTACTCCCACAAAGAAATATCATTGCTTTAATTTGTTGTAATACGCTGTGCAAACATGCGGGTCTAATTAGGAATGTAGGCGAAGTATTTAGTAAGAGTTACGTTGCTTTTGCTTCAGTGTTTTCCACGTGTCTGGTATACATTTTGGTCAGTAAGGTGGTTGAACTGGGGCTGGAGAGAGCTGGTAAATTATGTCTAACGCACATCATAGTCTGGAGAATTTTGTAATCAGTTAAGGCAGAGTACAGTTAAAGTTTTGACGTTTTGCTGACCCTCCATCTCAGTGTATTTATCTCAGTATTTAACCAACTTGATGCACAAAATTTGTCTCACAATAAGTTTTATTTAATGCCTCTACATGTTTCGAGCACATGTGCTCGAAACATGTAGAGGCATGAAATAAAACTTATTGTGAAACAAATTTTGTACATCAAGTTGGTTAAATATTGAGATAAATATACAGTTAAAGTGTTCGTGTTAAATTTGGTTTCCTTCCCACCCTCAGATTTGTTTGACGGTGCACAATTTTCTGATGAAAGGTGCTGGATAATAAATATTGACAATACGGGAACGAGATTTGTGTATTTATCACAGTTAGTTTATGAATGTGTGTAGTTTGTTTGGAAGTGTCTAAGAACCGGGTACTCAGAGGGATATTTGAGAACCTCTGCGCTTCGCCGAGCACGTGGTAGTAACAGGATGATGATGATGATAATGAAATTGATATAGTGAAGAGCATCATAATTGGTAGGCTTGTTCTTCCAAGGTATGTTAATCAAGAAGAATTATTTAAATGGAATGAACGTGCAGAAACGTACTCACGGAGATCAGTAAAATGTATAAAATTTTATTCGTCGATCTTTAGGGGAGAGCGCTAGTGTTGAAGTTGAAGTTGTCAGGGTGTGTGTTAAATTGAACGCACGTCGTGATAACTTCTAATGATGATCCCTTGCAAATACGACAACTTTTGGGGTGTATGAAATTTCCTATCACTTAGCAGTGCGTGCGTCGCAGAATTGGTCTTCTGGAATTATTTTAATGAGTTTGAAAATGTACGCATATCGTGGCAGTTTGGGTGCTTTTGAAGTCCGTAATTGCTCCGAAGCACGCCAGACTTACCAAAAAAAAAAAAACATGTATTTAGGTGACAGTATGGATTTGAAAATAAGTGGCGTTCGCTTCCATGTGGCCTGTTATGTACCACCATTATTTACCATTCAGAATTTTTATACTCTCCCCGCAGTGTGGATTTATGGGCCTGTATGAATCTCAGAGCAGCGACTTTTGCTGTATGCAAAATTAACCGATTGGTTTTTATATCCGAGATGTGGAGTTTTTACTGCGCGGTAGGAACTGGGCCTCTAATAAATCAGTTTTCACTTCGTCCTTAAAGGGTTAAAATCGCTGTGTCTCTCGGTCTATGCTCATGTAAAAACTACATTCGGGATCGGGAATTTTACAATAATTATGTCACCATTTTCATTTTCATTTAGATGGGACAATTTTAAATAAGCATTTTACTTTAAGGGGGACCGCGGTAGCACGGTGGTTAAGGTGCTGTGCTACAAATCGGAAGGTCGCTGGTTCGATCCCAGCTGGTGTCATTGGAAATTTTCATTGACATAAAATCCTTCCGATCGCACTGTGGCCCTGGGGGCGACTCAGCCTCTAACAGAAATGAGTACCAGGGGCATTTCCTGGGGGTAAAGGCGGCCGGTGCATAAGGCTGACAACCTTACTACCTTTCTGTGCCGTTGTCATGTAATCTGGGAACCTTAACTTCCTAGAACCCTCTGGGCCACTCCAGGCCTGTAATGGGACTGCTTTACCTTTTTTTATTTTACTTTAAGAACGACATACATTTCTGAACGCACCAACAACGTAAGTCGCTGATATATAAATATAAATAAATAAATATATGTATATATATATGGGTATGGATGTAGATATAGATATACATGGGAAATAAAATTATGTAACACATACTTTCACGATGCAGTGGAACCTGTCTTTAACGGAACTTGGGCTTAGCGGAAAACTTTTCAGTCCCGAGGATCCGAAGTTAGGTACCTGTGTGATTGGGAAGCTGCCTGGAACGGAAAAAATGCCTGACCTTTACGATGCCGTTGTAGGCGCGTTTCGATGTATTTTTCTCTACAGCTTTCGTTCCAAACATTTTTCGCTCATATAGCTACCGAGTGAGCTAAGGTCTAGATTTTCTCAGGAACTTGTCTAGGTCCTGGTGTACAATGCCCGTTGTAAGTTACCTGATTCCGAAACTGTAATGCGTCTGCAGATTTTAATATGCATAAAATTTCCTAATAACTAATTCAATGAAAATCGTTTTCAAAATTTTGTGCGGGCTGATATACGTGGTTGAAGCTTTTATTCTCGTTTCTTAAAATTTCCGTTATAAACGCCCCGAAAACCGTTCAGTAAAAACATAGCTCTATCAGACACATAATTCAGTAAGATTATTCTCCGACAAAGCACTCATCGTTGTACAGTTCTGTTTATGTCTGCTTGGGACTGTGTAGTATGGATGCATTGCAAATACAGTCAAGCCCCGATATAACGACACTCTTTGTTCACCGAAATTTATGGCGGTATGTCTAAGGTGCCCCTAAAAGGAAATACTGTATAACAGGGGATTTCTGTTCACAGACGTTCATGGGCACAGTGTGAGTGCGCCACTATATCGGGGTTTGCATCTATTTCGTTCTGTGAGTTTCGCTTTGGGAATCAGGAGAGAAGGTAGACTGCAAAGTTAATAAAAATCCAACCAGATTGCAACAGTATGCAGATATTTATTTATTGCAGAGTCACTCTACATGTTTCGGGTGTCACAGCACCCATCATCAGGAGTACTAAAAACTGTGACCGCAATATCCGGGGTTATAATACTGGTACAGCTATTTCGCTCCAACGTGGCCTGTACCGGAGGTTGCGGTTACAGTTTTTAGTACTCCTGATGATGGGTGCTGTGACACCCGAAACATGTAGAGTGACTCTGCAGTAAATAAATAACTGCTTACTGTTGCATCTTGTTGGATTTTTATTGACGTTGAATTACGATGCACGGAACCATGAGTTTAAAATTTGTAGACTGCAAACTTTACGTTTTTAGAACTGTACATTGTGAAATATCTATGTAATAAGAACCAACAAAAGCACTTCAAGCACATCGTGCCATCGACCAGACTGCTTACATGGATGCATGATAGAAATTCAATAAAACAACATGTACAAGTCTTCCTGAGGATGAACACTTGGATGTTCGGAACGTGTCTAAGACAGTATAATTAATGTAAAAAGTGTGCAGTTTTTTGGTTCTTATTACATAAGGTAGATTGCATTACGACGTTTGTGATAGCTCCGCACAATTACATAATCTGTTGTTAGCACAACCGCAGGATGGACTGAACGTAACCTGTTTTGGCCGGAAGTACACACTTAAAAAGGTATAAGGAAACTTGAAAGTAGCCGGTGTTCGATACGTGAGCACAATGCTGTCTCGATTTGTTCCAACAAGGTGGGTTAACCTAGCGTCGTATCAGTCGGCTGCAGGTGCCTTTTTTTTTTTCTGTACGCTGATTTAACGGTACATTAAAATAGTTTTGGCACCTTGCTGGAAGCAGTTTATTTTCACAATAGCGCATATGGTGCAGAATCTGAAGGTCTCTAAACACAGATTTGCATGGTGGTGAATATTGAAAATGTGGTCTTCTTCATTATGACAGCGTGTAATTTTGTAGCTTGTACAGATGCTTCAAAAGAAAATACTGTACCAGTCATCGTAATTCTGAAGATGGGGGCACATATTTTCTCCGAAATACTGATAACAACCTGCAAGGCTACGCGGTGTTACAACCCAAAATGTTTCAGTTTGGGCTTTTCTCTTCTTAATGCTCCGAATGAATCACTTTTTTTTTCCCGGAATTCTGTTGATAAGGTATGCACCTGTCGTCACAGGCGATAGGTGGCACTGCTGCTTCATACACACAAGATCTCAGGTTTACATCTTGCACCGGACACCGGTTGTTGTGGCTACGATTTATCGTGATTTACCTTTCCTGGAGGCAAATGCAGATTCAGGGTAATGTAGTGCATATAGTGACTAGGCAACTGGATAGACAACTAAGGAATCGTGGTTCGATGTTTTTCACTTATACGTCGAGAACGTCTCTGGGTCCCATCTAGCCTCCTATTCAACGGCTGCCGGGCCTCTTACCCGGGAGGGAGGCGGGGCTAAAGCAGCTGCGGCGTGAAGCCATTCATATCCATCGACTGCAGAGATTAAGAATACTTGGAGCTATAGTTCCATGCCCCGCGTGTGTTCATGCCATGCACAGAGACAACTTTACCTTCACCTTTACCATGTGAGAGTCATGCTGTTGACGATAATCATATTCGGATAAAGACTGCATTTGGTTAGGTTACTTTACAGCTTTATGAAGCAAACTGCGACACTTCTGGTCGTTTGTTATTGTACCTTTAGCGCGTTTATTAAATGTAATTATACGGTGACTTAAAAATTGTTGCAGCCTTAGCTCTATATTTGCCCCCGAAACTGTCCACTTTTGGTATTTATATTAATTGGATTATGATAACTGAGGTTCAGATCAAGAAAAGAATCACAAAACAAAAAATTAAAGTACTCGAGATTGGCGCTAAAAGTCTCGTGAAACTGTAAATTTCATTTGAAATAAAGTTGTCCTTGAGAACTGCGTTCTTCTGGGTTATTACGCGGCGAGCAGTGGTAATTCCTTACCGACGTTTCGGGATAACTTATCGGTCCCATCCTCAGGGTTCAAGAATCCAAAAGGAAGCCTCTAGCCCCAAAACGGAGTATATATAGGGAAGAGTGTGGGCGGTGAAAATGTCTCAGTAGTATGGGACACCATACTACTGAGAATTCTCAGCCACTTCGCAGCGGAAGCCTGAAATAACGTGAGGTTGTTCCTATGTTTATGTCAGCATCACATCATGAAGATGTCAGGGTGTAGGAGGTACAGCTGTACGCATTCTTGTCATGGGCACTAGGTGAGTCCAATCTGCAGGTTTACCTACGTACGAAGTATCTATGGAATTCACTGGGTATCAGGTTGGGCGAACACCTTAGCCGGTCTGGGCGTTTTCGAGAATAGGATAATTCTTGTCTGCCGGAAATTAATTCCGTATTCATTGATTGTCCAGTTCCTATATTTAGTTACTTGCTTATTCACATGTTGTGTAGAAATACAAGTAAACGTTTGTATCTCATGAATTTGATCCTTTTCATAAAGAAATTCTCTTTAATATTTGCTTCAGAAATAAGTTTGGGATTTACTTGTTAGTAAATGTAAATATAGCGACGGCGAGAAAATTTTGAGTTTATATCTGATAAAACTACTGGAGCAGGAATGTGTGCTACTGGTGATTAAGAGAGTAAACTGATCATTAATTTACGGCTTGTCAATTTATAGTTGTTACCATCTTCACCGTACGGATTAAGCGATTGGAAGGAATGGAGATATTTTTCAGGACTTTTCTCTTAGATGTAATGTCGGCAATATCACGGATTAGGGAGCAGGATCTATGGCCTTACATACGGATTATGTGATACAATATTGCAGCATCCTGTAGTAAATTGATCGTTAGAATAATTTTAAATTAAATTAAATGAAAGCAGATGCTCTGTACTCCGAATTGTTCTCTGTGAATTCGTATTCATGCAGTTTACCGAGCGCTACTGTGGAACATTACTGAAATATTAATATAATTGCGCACGTACCATTCTGTCTAATTAATAATGACAGTCTTTGAAAGCACCATTCGCACATTTCTTACTTGGCAATAATTTAACGAGGACTTCGATAATTGTAGGAAGGAAACGGGCACGGACCTGTGTGTTCTGCGGTTGTGTGTTGTAAGTTGAAAAGTGTTCTTCATTAGCGTGTTATAATGAAAATGTGTTCAGCAGTAACGTGTTACAACTTAACGCCTCTTCAGTAGTATGTTAAAAGCGGGAAAGTGTTCTTCGTTATTGTGTTATAATTGTAAAAGTGTTGTGCAGTAGTGTGTTATAATGAAAACAATTGTTCAGCAGTAGTTTATTACAACTTTTAAGTCCTATACAGTAGTGTGTTATAATCTGAAATGTGTCATTCGTTTGAATGTGTTCTTTGAGATTCTGCGTTTCTCACCCATGATCATATATTGGAGGTACAAATGTATTAGCGATCTACAGATCTCACACTGTACAAAATGAGAAATTATTCTTTCGCATGTTTCCGTACACATTTGCAATAAAATCCGACGTCTGAAACGTAAATCTTTCTGAGATTTTATAATCCTGTAGTTCATACGTTGCATCAATATTTGTATGGGGCAGTAGTTCTTAAAGGCTCGAAGTTCGATTTCAGCGTAATGTAAACCCGCGTTTTGTTAAACTCGTGTGGACCCTTGTTAGTTTGTTACGTACAACCCAACGAGTTAAGTTCGTTGCATCTTCCGGTTTTTGAGGATTAAAATAGTTCCTTTTAATTTCTCTGTCGATTGTGCCCAGCATTGTCCCCCCCCCCCGATTTATGTTGATAGAACTGCTTCGGTTTTCGTCCCCGAGTGTTACAAAATTTCCTGTAACTTTTATGGCTTTATTAAATTATTACTGTGTTAATGGAACTACCAATTCTTATCCGTTATCTTAATTGCATTTGCCATTCGTCATTCAGCGTAATGCGGCCTCCCTGAGGAAATGCATTTCCGTCTTCCCCATTCTTCTTAATACTGATTATGTTAAAAGTCCATACCCACGTTGAACTTTTCCGATAAATTCAAACTTTACGTATGTTTAATAGTTTCGGAATTGTATCATGCTATGCACACGCCCTCCACATTTTGCGTTCATTCATACAGTCTGTGCCAAAAAAAAATGCGTAATTTTAATTTCTAATATTTTAATTTTTTGTGACAACTGTTCGCAGCTTCCTCCAATAGTATGTCATATATCAGCAGCTTTCACAGCTGTTATCCAAGTTTAAATGCAGACAGTTGATTTATGAGTATGGTATTTATAATACCACATGCGTATTCTACAAATTTAATATAACTGTCATGAAAATGGCGAGTACTTTGCATGTGTTGTATCGCTTTACGTTAGCTCCACTCCAACAGCTGCCTCGGGGCTGCTCATGTTCTGTAGCAGCATTGCACATTCGCACTTCGCACCAGTACACGTCACATAAAAAGGAGGTATTTAAGTTAGAAAAAAAGTCCATCACTATCATACAGGTGCAAAAAGCGGCACAATTAAGGTTGACTAAAACATCTCACGTTATGCGGCACAACAAGCACACCGACAGCCGGTCTCAACTGAACACCGTACGACTCACGCATGACACACAACACGCTGTCACAGCACCAAATTAATATAACGAAGTAAATCACCGAGTGTTTTGAACTGTAACTTTAGCAAGGAACAAAGTACGCTCCCTGAGGATGATCGTATGATCGAAACACGTAGGAGCGTTTTAAGTGTTTTAATGTAAATTTTAGATTATTAAAGATTATATATGTGCATTTGTTGGTGTGTTGCTTAAATAAACTACAAAATGCAGGGTACAACGATAAAGATCTAAGAGGGTTTTTTTTAAACTATGAAATAATGATGTATGTAGAACGTGGTGCTGAGGAGAGTATATGGTCCTGAGAGACAGCAAGTATCAGGAAGATAGATAAAATTGCTTAAAATTGCTGAAAGAGTGTCTTCATAATTCATATGTGAAATGTAAAGTGATCCCGTTGCAGGCCCGGTGTGGCCCAGAGGGTGGGTGGAGGTATAGCTCTACTCTTCCATGACCGCGGCACTAGAAGGGGGTGAGTGGTCAGCAGCACACCCCGGCCGCACTTTACCCCCGGGAAAGACCCGGTACCCATTGTACAGGAGGCTGG
>Ga0123353_10018936_pt1 | contig 10208 bp, 7 predicted proteins | sample TergutLab28metaG_3_FD_92763 | JGI IMG/M metagenome (GOLD analysis project Ga0123353, IMG submission 92763) | Labiotermes labralis P3 segment gut microbial communities from Petit-Saut dam, French Guiana - Lab288 P3 | ecosystem: Host-associated > Arthropoda: Insects > Digestive system > Gut ...
CATTCTTAATCTCTAAGTGTAAATTATTAAAAATTTTTATCCCTGAATAATAAGCTCCTTTTTGTTAAATGGTTAAGTTTGCTTGAGGAAGGTATAAATTATTACTTTGTCTAGTGTCTAAATTGTGATTTTCATTGTTTGTCAGGAAAAGACTTTTGTTTTGAACCACAAATATTAATAAAGATAACATATATTGTGATGTCAAAGGCAAAATTTGTAATTTCTTAAAAATGTTTCTACACGAAACTCTGTTCCCACATCCTTCCATAATTGTAATTGCCTTTTTCTGTATTCGAAAAATTACGGAGCTATGCGACGAGTTTCCCCAAAATATAATTCCATAGCTCATAACCGAGTGAAAAAAGGCAAAATAAATCACTTTCAATGATGAAACAGACATGTATATTTTGGCATTTCTAATTACATAACAAGCTTTACTCAACTTTTTCATAATTAAGTCAATATGATTATTCCAAGACAAAGTAATATTCATTGTCAACCCCAGGAATACTATTAATGTTATTTCATCTACATGAAATAAGTAATACAGATTAAAAGGCAGAACAGTTCAAGATTTCTATAAGGCAAGACCGAACTATGCCACACATGAAACATAAGTATTTCTACAAGGTATCCTTTGTTTTCTTTTGCAATCATAATCTCATCCATTAGTACAAGAAGTGCAAGCACTACGATGTGAAAAGAGGGGTGGAAGAAAATACTTTCCAAGTTTATTGAAGAAAAAAAAATCAAATAACTGAAATGACATATTTAATTTCACATGTGAAAGGCACCAATGTGATTCTACCATAAGCATACACATTTTAATTTGCTGGTTTCTAAAGGTGCCAGAATGGTGTGTCATTATGAACAACCAGAAAGAAAACCTTTCTGTCGCTGTATTTACTGCCAGGGACTTAAACGCCAATTTGAACCTCTATACCCAGTACATGTAGCTGACAGGAACTAATACAAGCCACTGATGGGAGGGAGGGGAAGAAGGATCCTTGAATATTGTAAATTACAGAAATAAACACTATGAAACATGAATATGAGTGCTTACCGTGAACACACTTCCAGTTGCATCTACAGTAAAAAGTATGCCATCAGGGGACCAAGTAAACTCACAAGGTAGTACAGCCATCTCTACATTAAATTCTAGCCTCTTTATTAAACACTTTTTGCAGCATGTATGTAACTCCCACAGAAGAAGTTTTGAGGAGTCTGCTGCCGTTTGGCTTACCACTGGAGGATTTGTTTTATTGCATCTGTAAAATAAAGTACATATAAGCACTTTGAAAGATAATTTGTTAAAAACCATATTATATTCTTATTAAATATTGTAAACATTAGCCTGATGATAGCCTCTTCAGGCCAAAACTATTAGCCAGCACTTGAATTGATAAAATAAAAAGATAGTTGTGTCAGACAGAGTACACATTTTATTTCATTTAATATTGTACTTGAAACACAACAGGATGTCCTCTAGTAAGATCATATTATATTCATTCATGCATACATTGTTTCATTCATTAAAGTTCAGGCCAGAAGCCTTGTCCCATATCAGAAAATTGATTTGTGGGCCTTTCAAATTCCTACTTCCTTTCAGGTTATAATTCATTAAACTTCACTGACATTTCTTCTTCCAGTTAACATTCATTCCTGTTTAGCTTCCTGGCAGACAGTAATGCATCCCTTGGCCTTCTTATATATTACCAGTTCTCACTGGTACATGTTGGTGCAAATATATAAAGGTTTATTTGGGTTTGTTTTCATTGTTTTCCAGTTTACTCCAGCTGTTCCAGGTGACTGCTGGGATAGAATCTTGAGATATGTTATAGCCACTCCTCTGTATAATTGCTACTTTACTATACATAATCACCCAAACATAAAATTTAATAATGGATGACCTTGAAGTAAATTTAGAATTGTTAAGTAACCTACAATCAACATAAACAAGTATAATTTCTATCAGAAACAACACTTCATTATTCTTTCAAACATTAGACGTTTCGATCAGAAACAAATCATTTTCAGGTGTTTCAATACAAAGTCTTAAAAATGAGATAAGAAATGTAAATTATTTTGTGAGATCTCACAAATGATGTACAGAATGTTTAAAACTGAAACCTATGACCATATGAAACCGATTTCAAGGCATGTTGCTTTGCACAGTATTTTGGTTGCAGCATGAATATTTCTCTAAATAATGGGTAAATGCTCCAATTAAATAGTGATCTAAGAACAGTGCTTTTATCAAATGAAACAGCAAGTGAGATATTTGGCTAATCAATAGGTGTACACATTGTACAAATAAATGTACGCAGCTTTAAACAGATTGTAACTGTAACGTATTAACTAACTATCGCAAGTGCTCAAACCATAACAGATAATATCTCTGCAGAATTTACATACTATAAGCACTTAACTACTGGATAACACATAGGTTTATGTCACCTGCATATTGAGATTATGGATTCAATGTCCATTTGTGATATAAAGTACTCTCTACATTTGTGTTTCTTACAAAAATGTGTGTGTTTCCAATTTATAGTGAACACTCACCTAAGAATCCCTATTACCTGTCAGAACAGTGTTCAGAAAACTGCTCCAGTTAAAGAAGTACAAATTAATATCAAGCACAAATTCCAAGAAGATGAAACTCATTTCTATTACATCGACACCTGGATCTGGCTCCTATACATTAGTCATAATAAATTTGTTAATACCAGTCTTCAGTCACCTGAGTATCTGATTTTCACTGTTGGCACCAGTCTTCTGTGATACCAGTTTTTCCCCATTTCTCCAACTCCATACTATAATTTCAAAATCTGGCAGTGAACTCAATGAAACCAGAAACTCCATTTCTGAGAAGCTAAGAGATTGATAATGGCTGCCACTTCCACCTGTTAATCATAATGAATGATTTTGTGGGATCTGTCATACAAATAATACATTATTATCTTGGTTAATATCTCCAGTCACAGTTTACTGGACTGTCTTGATCTCTGCTGCCTTGGCAGTCATGAATAGTCCATTTCTACAGTGGAGACATCCTTGAGGTGGTCTCCAATATCCTGGTAGCAGGAAGTTTGCAGACCAATGATGCCTACAGTTTAATACAAGCTGTGAATCATAATGAATGCCTAAATGTATGCAAAATATATGGGATCTATGTCACTACCATAATTTTGACATGTCACAAATTGACTAAACAGCATCATGTTGAACTTTTGGATTCTGCTACCAAATAATTTGCATAATTATATATGCACTCCAACTGAGATTAGCTTAGGATTACCAATAATATAAGGAACCAATTACTTGTTTACACAGTATTTGATTTCACAATGTACATACCTTCAAGTACGGAAACAGTTGAAAAACTTGGATACGCCTTAATAAATATGCGTGGATTAAGGCATTTCTCACCAAATGCAAAAATGGCGGTTTTTTGATGACCAGCCACACACGTAATCCCATCTCCAGATGTGTGGTTATTGGCAGAGTATACTGTATCTGTATGATTTGAGAGGTCATGAAACAAAATATGGCAGCCAACTCTTACTGCTGTTACATAACTGCCAACAAAATGTATATGGCTCAATCTTGAACCAAACTTCATCCACCTACAAAAAAACAGTGAAGTTTTAAGCAGTCTTTCTCAACCTGTATACTATTCTGTGATGTGCATAATTTACTACAATTGTTATTCTTACAGTATACTCCCATCAGTGCAGATTGTTCTCTTTGTTGATTGCCTGTGCACATTATCTTTTATTTTTAATTACTTGTTGAATTAACTGTTGGCTTATAAAACTATGCCATATTAACCTTTCCAGGTTCAGCTGCAAATATTCTTCTGCGTGTCTATTACATCCACTGGACCAACCCCAAATACACCCATTTACAGATCTGCTCTCTACCTACAATGCTGAGTACACTCATATACCTGGGGGCCATCTGGAACTTTAGCAAAATGAACAGGGCTCCCCTGAACTGGTACCAGATTATGGGGCACAGAGGGCCCATTAATTAATGCCTAGGTGCATCAAGACTGTAAGGACTTGAACCCAAACGTTAATCAATCAATCATACATACACTCATGTACACATTCCAGGAATACACAAAATAATGCACATGAAGTAAAAAACATGAAATACTTTGGGGAGGGTTCATATCTCTTTTATTTGTTAATCTGAAAGGGATAGAAGTCTTCCTATTTTATGAATAAAAGCAATGATATGCATATGCTATTCATATATTTAAATTTTACAGTATAAAGCCAGAATTAAATCTGCCTAAAATCTAAGTCTCAAGAGGAGGGGGTTCAATTTTAGACAAGAGTAAAATTTTATTGCTTTTTCTCATACAAATGAAATAATAATTCCTCTTGAAAAGCAAAATCATCAGTAAGTACAACCTGGTTAGTTACAAGAACAAAAACAAGTTTTTCTGATGTAAAATCTTCTTGTGCCACTTCATTCCCTTTATGCACTTGATCACAAACATTTCTATCCTATTTGATATGGCACCAAGACTAACAAATGCGTATAAATGTTTAATGAGTATCTTATTTTATAAACATAATATGGCTCCTACATGTTTTGGCCACTCCTATGGCCATCCTAAGGGAAGTGCATTATGAAGGATATATTACAAAAGTGTTTGAACCAATGCACAAAAGTAAGATACACCACTAAGTTTTAAAATCATTTTAAAACTTAGTGTCTTACACTTGTGCAAAGTTTTAAAATAATATTTTAAAACTTAGTATCTACATTTGTGCATTGGTTCAAAAACTTCTGTAATGTATCCTTTGTAATGTACCTCCCTAGGATGGCCACAAGAGTGGCCACAACATGAGGAACCATACTATGTTTATAATACAATATAAGATATTATCAAATGTTCATATGCATTTGTTGGTTGTGTTACCATATATAATCACCTTAATGCATGGTCATGGATTATTTATAATTGATTTCCTATCCTACCTAAACCCCTAACCTTGTTAGCAGTCACAATAAACATGGAAGGTACTGTATTTGAGAGCTAAAAAATATCACAGATATACTAGTTTCACAGTTTGTTATAATTATTCCCATTGTTATTTCCAGACTGATCTTAAAGGCATGAACAGTCAATATTTTAGTTCCTTGTGCTACAGATTCCACTGTGGTGTAGGATTGGCATTCGTGAATGAGTTTCAAGTTGTATGACATCCCTTCTTCATACTGATATTAATTATAAATATTGTCTGATAGAGTATAATGAATTATACTTAGAATATCAAATAAGGAATACTAATGTTCTAAGCAGGGATCTTTACTCTGTTCTTGTTTCCACATGCTGTTTATGTAAATGCAATGCCATTTCCTTTCTCAAATCTTCAACGCAGTTTTCTGTTAATTTCATGTCTTGTTACGCAATATTTTCACATTACATGCATATAATACATTTGCATTATAATTTATGTTTATCTGCTTCTTCTTCTTCACTTGCAAAACCGAAATATTAAAAAAAAACGCACACACATTCCTCCACACTGTTGTTTATATGAAATGGTTGGCATGGAAACTGTGTATGAATCTTTAACTCAAGAAATATGAAAGTACCCCATAAGATCAGTGTCATCATCATAACAAAGAAAATTATAAGTCAATAATAGACACTTTCTTAAAAAAACAGTAGACATTAACATTCAGCTTATGACACTGTTGTTGGAGAGTGTTATTTTTCTTCTAGGTAATAAATAGAATGGCACTTTGCATGGTAAAGGAAATGGGTAATAATATCAGGTGATAAGCAGTTACAGGCTTAAAATTGTATGGTGATGATGATGATGATGATGGTGGTGGTGTTGGTGGTGGTGGTGGTGGTAGTGTGTGTGCTCAGCTACACTATACATATACAAGAAAACAGGGGTAAAATTAAACAATGAACACTGGTATAAGCATACAGCAAAATTAGTAGAAACAAGTCCTGAAATTAGGGTAAAGATATTATGGAATCAACAAGTGCAAACTGATATAACCATCCCTAACAACGAACTTGACATCATAATCTGTGATAATGGAAAAGGAACATGGATGTTATTAGAGGATGTGATATCAGGAGGCAGAAATGTAATCAAGCAAGAAGCTGAGAACATCATAAAATATGAAGACCTACAAGAGAAATACAGCAAACATGGAATGAATGCAAAAACAAAAGTGATACCAGTAATAATAGGGTCAAGTGGAAGCACCTCAAAATTATTCAGAAAATATCTGAGCAGCATACTGGGAAAGTGTGAAATCAAGAAAATACAGAAAACAGCCATATTAGGCACTGCACACATATTTTGGACAGCACTAATGTAAAAGTACAAACATTCAATATGGCCAATAGCAGTACATGTACTATAAAGGTTCCTCCACTCACTTGTTTATTATCCAAATGGTACATATAACTTGGACAAGTCAAACAAAGCATAAGACAGGAAAAGTGTAACTACAGAATTGCTACACCACTACACACACCAGAAACATTGTTTGTTTCAGGTAAACACACTGCATAAAGGTGATTAATGATGACAAGAAGATCTGAACACCCGGAAAATAAAATCCCTACATGGAAAATTCCTAAACTCTACATCTGTATCTAAAGATATAGTTTTAACCACATCTTAGAAGTGGGGCAAAAAGCTGGACTATTATGAACAAGTCAAATTCCTAGCATACACCCCTTCACCTTAGGGGATAGGATGCATTTCCTTCCCTTCACAGAGCCTAATCCCACCAACAGTCTGACAGAGGTGAAGGTTTCCCAGCAGATAGATACTAAAAAGTGTAATCAAGTTAGCAAAAGCAGCAGCAGCAACAACAACAACAACGACAACGACGATGACAACAACAACAACAACAATAATAAATGTAAATCAATCCTATACAGGCCCCTTGGGCTGCAGGAGGTTGTGGCTCTCAGAATTTCTAGACATTTGGCGCATGAAGGTGGCAAGGTTGTCAGCTCTATGCACCGGCCACCTTTACCCCCAGGAGATACCCTTGGGGCTTATTTCTGTTAGAGGTTGAGTTGACCACAGGGAAAGCATGACATCAAGGAACTACAAAAAACAATCACACTGGGCACTGTGCACATAGTCTGGCGGTACTGATGTAAGAGTACAAGACGTTTGTCATGGAAAATAACATTACATGTACCACACACTGTTAGCAGAGAATGTCTGTAACATTATATACCCAAGTGACATGGATTACTCCAAGCATATAATTATAAATACCTGCATGCAGACCAAATTTTGCCAAAGTTGTCCACATAACATAAGGAGTTGAACAGACCTGCTTTAAAATAATAAATAGAATGGTACTTGTGTGGAAAATATGTAATGAAATACAGTGCAGTTTAACTTGGACAACAATTTAAGTTCGGTGTTAGGGCGATTGCTGTGCTTAACCAAGTACGTAAAGCGATAAAATTGTCAAAAAGAGAGGTCAAAGTCGCTTCTTAGGATACGGAGACATTAGTCAAAGTTCTGTGTGTATGAATCAGGAAATTGAAATCAAACACCTAGAAGCATCGGACCTCCCCACTTTACACTACTTAGCCGCAGAGTATATATAATCAAGATGGCATGTACATTTTACCTGCGGAAGGCTGCGAGAAAATGCATAATTATGAATTTATTTTTCTACAAAATTCTATATAATTAAAGAAATCCCCTCCAAAAATTATTTTCTATCAAACAGATACATTATGTTCTAAATTATTTTCAACGTATAATATATTTAAATCATTGTAATATTGGCCTTTTATTCCGAATTTTGTCACTAAAATAAATACTTGTTAAAGAGACGTTATAACTGTCCAAGTAAACAACTGACATCATTCTGCAACATACGAGAACACAAAATGTTAATTTTCTTGAACAAAATTAAAATATTGAGAGCCGAGAATCTCAACTGTATTTGTAATGCAGAATACATCTACGCGGCGACGATCAGCCTGCTAGACACTAAACGGCAAAGTGCGGGACGGATCAATGTAATGGTGTAGCTCTACATGTATTTCATCATGGAAGATAAATACACAAAAATAAGTGTGGAAACGTATAAATACTAGGCATGCAGTCCCTCACAATTAATATTACACCTCCGCGTCTTGTTGTGGTTTTTCACATGCTGTACGTCTATTTTGTCTTCGTATCGTACACCTTTACTGGATCCACCCTACATGTTTCAATTAACTCTGGCCATAGTCGTCAATCAGAATGTACTGCTAGTTCATTTATTAACAATACCGCCTACAGATTTGAAGGCTGTGAAATTTTCCCTGACGGTTCAGGAATTTTTCTAATCCCCACCAGGTACAAAATGGGTCTTTGAATCGCTGACTCCTTATCGGAAGGACAAAAGATCATGACTGACGGAAAGTAAATTTTATGTGAATATATTCATTCTAGCAAACCAACTTTTCGTGCAGCTTTCTATGACAGGTGTAGGTCCATGCTGCCGAAGATAATGTATAACAATTCGTAAGATCATGGATTACGCCTTTGCGTTCCTTATAAAAGTTACAGATCTTAAAATGGGCTACAGGCACATAACGTAAGTTATCTCACAATAAGTTGGCGCATTCCAAATGAAAGATTTCGACAACGTTCGCAATGCACGTGAAAGGTAACAGTCTGGCGCATTCACGTAACCACTGTTGCCACCGAAACGCAACGATGCGTTCTCTTTAGTATTGGTATTTTTGGTACGGAATATTTTGTACTGGTTATACTTACCCGGCTCGACGAGATAAGTTGTATGAAGATTTTATGTAGCTGTTAACAACTTAAAAGTACTTAGGTCTTCGAATGTCCTTACAGGTCTACATACAGATTCAGTTCGTACCTCACACAGAACACCATTCTCGTCCATTAGAAACAGCATTCACCACGTGTCCCTTCTAATGGAAGCATAAGGTGATCTCCCTAAGGTACGGAAAAAATCTTTGTATAAAAGACAGGCAATGTCAACAATGTAATAAATATGTCATAAAAACGACAATACGTTCCTTTTGCATTGATGCGCTACATGCCAGTGTCAACAATGATTTTACGACGATTTAATGTCACCGGCAACAATAAAACACACCTAGATCCACATGTAAAATGCCCGATACTTTTGTCCGATTTTAACCAAATTTGCAATATCTCGACAGATTTTCATAAAGCTCCCCGATATCAAATTTCACGAAAATCCTTCCATTGGGAGCCGAGCTAATACAAGGGCACAGATGGATGGACGGACACACATGACGGCGCTAATAGGCCCTTTTCGCTAGTAGGCGAACGCGCCTAAAATAGGTTATTACCTTCACCATATCCTTCCGTGTGTCCGCCTGTAACATGTCGAGAACCGCTCAATACATTTTCATACAACATCAAACTGAAAAATGTTATGGAAAGGTGTCACTCTGCTCCATTTGCGTTTAAAATCACACAAAGACAACAGACACTGTACCTAGTGACCTTCTGCGCGACATACGTACACTGCCGCAGCGAAAAATACTTCGAACGTACGTGGCAGGAAAAAATAAAGTACGCAATTGTATACCCAATGTATTGTTCCTTATCAGTATGTCTTACAGTTTTTAAGACAATCAAACGAAAGCAGGCGAACTCGTCAGAAATGTTACGCTAGGAACACATTCCATAACTTAAACAGGATAGTCACCTTTCAGAAAATTGCGATAATGTACAATCCTGCCAAATGAAAGCCTCGTCAAGTGGCACAAGAATAAATTCACTATGAGAAAATGTATAAATTTAGATCTGAACGTGATATACCTCCCGAATTGTATGTTTGTCCTTGCATCCTTGTATACGAGTAGAGAAGAAAACCAACTAGATGTTACTGAATGATTTATTGCACTTGTAATCTGCTCAACATGTTTCGGGCACTTGTATGCTCATCATCAGGAGCTCGAGACTATACTTGTGTTATTACCGCATATGATGTGTAATGCCTTGGTTGCTGGTGGTCGGCGGTCAGGTGCAGGGCAGCAGGATATGCGTCCGGTATGAGGGAAACTGCTCGACTGGCCAGTCAACATGTTTCGGGCATATAAGTATCCGAAACATGTTGAGCAGATTATAAGTGCAATAAATCATTCAGTAGCATCTAGTTGGTTTTCTTCTCTACGCATATACCTCCCG
>Ga0123353_10018940_pt1 | contig 10207 bp, 9 predicted proteins | sample TergutLab28metaG_3_FD_92763 | JGI IMG/M metagenome (GOLD analysis project Ga0123353, IMG submission 92763) | Labiotermes labralis P3 segment gut microbial communities from Petit-Saut dam, French Guiana - Lab288 P3 | ecosystem: Host-associated > Arthropoda: Insects > Digestive system > Gut ...
AATGGGGGGGAGGGGGGGGGGGGGGGGGAAAAAAAAAAAAAAGGGCAGAGGGGTGGAGGAAAAGAAAAATATTCCTTCTTAATCATTCCATGGTGGGTGCAAAATTCACTCAAGCATTTGCTGGAAAAAATTCAGGCAATATTAATCCTGTGACTAGTGGTATTTAACAGTGGGGGAAGAAAAGAAGGGAAGTTGCATATTTTGTATTTTTGTTTTGTTTTTACAGAATTAAAAACACTAAAATAATACAAACATGAAAGATGTAAAAATATGTAAGGTCATACAAGTACATTACACAAGTACTTTACTAATAACATACAAGATGAACCAAGTACTGGTATGGCAGTCACAGGTTTATATATGGAAAAAGTAAGAGTACAACACGTGGTGTAGGAATATGAAAGAAACTTTTACCATGAACAGCAGTTAGCCAGTACAGTTCCAACAGCAAACAAATAAGTAAGGTACCTGGAAGTGAACAGCCCTTATCATAACAGACACATACACACATAGCAACAGGACTCGAAAGAAGGGCACAGCTTTCTTTACAATTAGAAAGAATACAGAAAGTGACAGTGTAAACTATAGTGTTACTCCAAGGTTTTCTTCTGTGTGGAACTAGATTAACAAACAACACATTCACAATACATTAAAAGAGTAATCTGTTGCAATACACACAACTGTTTCTACTCTCACCTTCCAGCACTTAATGAGCTACTGGAATCATTACGCTGTCTGAGGCGACTAGATACTGGAACCGCCACAGGACTCGTTCTGCTGGGATGTGGGGAGCGTGGCCCACCCTGGCTAGACAGACTTCCTAATCCAGGAAAGGCAGGACTAGACTCAAACCCTGATGACTGCAGGTGGGGTGGCCATGTAGTCTGAACATTGTAAGTGGGTAGATTTCTATAAGAACAAAACAGTTCATTATGTTTATAAAATACATGACAATGAGCTACATTTTTAGCTGTTAATAATAAGAATGAACTGGGGAAGTGCACAGCACTTTTGTGGCTGTCACAATGTGTTTACTGTAACAAAATTCACAAAAATCTAAAAAAAATATTCCACAAAACAAACAACAAAATACTACTAACCTAAAATGGTTATAAGCACTATACAGTCATGCTACACTTGATTTCTCAAGACCTCTGTGGCAGAATTTAACTAAATACATGTAAACTGCTTTCTTTATCCACGAATATAAAGAAAAGCTATTTTAATGAGTGAAATAGCAACAGTGGGAACATGCAGAAACTGCGAAGATTCACGTCCTCAGGACATTATGCAATGTTGATAGATAGTCACCTACATCTTGAAGGATTGCACTATCCTTCTATCAGAAATAAGCAGTCCCTTTACAGTTGCCTTACTCTCAAGTCTTGCAAGAAGGTACAAAAACTGCAAAGGCACAACAATGGTCTGTCACAATGACTGCCACCATATTGCTACCAAACCTATTTCAATATTATTCCACAAATATACACTAAATTATGATTATGTTTTAGAGCGCATCACCAAAACTTACCCATTAGTATGTTCATCAGGTAAGTCGGGCACATTGTGGAAGAACACAGGTGGAGTATCTTGACTTTTGCTACTGACTGAACTACATGAACTGTTAAGACTGATGTTGGAACCCCGTGAACTAATGGCACAATCTGCATCGAACAGCATACCATCCAGATGCAGGTCAGAGTCATTTCGCAGAACAGTTGTAGCACTGCCTACGCTGCTCGCACCACTACTGCTGCTGCCACCAGCATTCTGTTTTGACTTTGAACGTGCAACCACACTATACTCTTCCCCTACCAGATGTTTCAGAAAGTAGAAACAGAAGAAAAATATTTCTTCTCCTTTACTTAATCGATCAACAAGATTGTGTCCAAAGAGCATCCAGTCATATGCAATGGTAAAGTACAAAATCTGGTTGGCATTAAGAGACTGATGGACAGCACCATCTGCCCACAGTGAAAGGCGCAACAGTGAAATGAACAAAGGAGTCCGATCCCAACCACTGATGCAGTGAATAAGAAGGCCTGTGTTACTATCTTGCAAGTAACGTAACATTAACTTCATGTAATTCTGTGTCAATTTGACCAGGTCCCACCCCTGTAAAATGTAAAAAGTAATAACAGAGTTACTTCTAATATTAGTGCTTCTTATAGTACTACATACTGTACATACAGAGCAAACATGAAAGCCTTTCTATGCTACATGTGTACATATATCTACTGGAAATACATATGTGAATATACATCTTCTAAGACTCATATATTCTAAATTAGCACACAGGAATAAAATTAAGCACAGAATTGGTAAAAGCTGTCAAATTTTCTAATATGCAATATTCAAATGCTAGAAACCAACTTTTTTCCCCCCCCAAAAAATAATTTAAAACGTATTTTCTCCTGCACTTTTCTCTCATTTGAATTACAATTTTTGTTTCAGGCTTAATTTTCCACATACAGAGTTCCCTCATTCCCTTGTTCACTATAAGTGAGCAACTTAGGATAGCAGATAATGAGGCTTTGCATGATTTATGTCACCTACTACTGTTACTGTATTGAAATACAGGAGGTATGTGGGGCATGCATACAGAAAAGAAACAGGTAAAGGGAAAAGACAAAATGTAGACAGTATTTCAGTGGAGGAACTGTCTGGAAAAATGGACACTCAAAGAAAAGAGAAACAGATGGGACAATACTATAATGAATCTTTGGGACATCAGTATGGGAAGTGAAGTGGGGGGGACTCAGAATCAACATGCTGCAAGAAAACTGAATAAGTGAATGTGTGTTAAGACACACCAACTCTACCTAAAACTTGTCAACTTACCATAATGTACACTGCTCCCACCCCAACCCCACCAAAAAAAAAAAAGTATGGCTATTCTTTGCCTAGTTTGCTAAAACCGATTCATGACATTACACAATTAAAATGCACACACTTGTTCCTTAGATACTGACATCATAAATCACACTTCATATTCCTACATGTTATGGTCCACAAGGGCCCATCATCAGGGAATCTAACCAAAGTAAAACAGCATGAAACCAAATTAGTCACACTTGTATACAGCTGACGTGGTGTAAAAGAGTCAAATGGTTAAAATGTAGGCATTTCTATGTAGAGTTTTTGTATGTCATGGATCTTGATATACTGGAAACTAATATTAAAAAACATTAAAAGAATTAAAACAGAAACATGAACAAACATTTCAAACAAATAAATACATATATGTACAGACATACAAATATTTTTTTACATTAATATCCAGTATTACACAATCCATCAGATTTATCCAAAAACTCTACACAGAAATGCCTACATTTTAACCATTTGACTCTTTTACACCACATCATCTGCATAACAAAGTGACCAGTTTGGCCTTATGCTGTATTACCTTGGCTGATTCATGTTGATGGTCTGTTGTGCACCCAAACATGTAGGAATGTGAAGTGTGATATTACAGTATAAATACCTATGGAACAAGTCGGTGCAGTTTGTAGCTTTAGTGCTGTGAATCTGTTAACAATAATGCATGTAATGAACAATATAAAGTGTGCTGAAACTGCACTACAGATTATCATCATATCATCTACTACTGGCAGTAAGCTTTCAGTGCACTAGTTGGCAGGTTGTTAAGAACTTAAAAAGACTAGAATCTGTCACTATAAAAATAAAATCCACTCATGAAAGTTCAAAACCATTTTGAAAGTTGTCACATGTTGCTTCAACTCTTAACAAGAATGACTGGCTGTATAACAACTCCCCACCAGTTCTGATACTTACTTTGACAAACAAAAAATTAAATCCAAAGCTACCGAGAAGTACCCCTACATTAATTATTTCTACTGAATTTTCTTTAAGCAGTTCCATTTACTGGAATGTTCCTGCATCATGCTGTAGTTTTATGATCACCTTGTTATAATTTGCTGACATCACTGTCTTGTCTTCATTTGCTAAACTGCAGCTCTGAAGCCTCAGACAGGAAAGTGACAAGCATAGTGGTATGGTATGGTTTTTAAACCATGTGTTTAATTTATGCTTTCTGTAAAAGTGATTCCTTGCATCACTTGTCCACTTTGTTATTGTACATAATACATAGTGCCATTACCTTGTACTTCTCCCAGTCAATCTTGAGTTGGGAAGATACAGCATCATTTGGCACTCCAATCACAGCATCTACATGAGACTGCGTCCAATCAAATACAAGACCCTTGGCAACATAATCATTATCACGGTATTCCTTAAAAAACTCACATCCTGGATATGGTAGGGATATGATTGTGAAGTCAGAGTAACGATTCTCCTTGTCTGCTTTCTCCGATGAAGTTACACTGCAAAGTAAATACACGAATGCAAGCAGGGCGAGGACACACTGAAGTAGACCAAATCAGACCAGTTGGATTGTTCTGAATTTTGATAACAGATTTAAATGCCAACAATCCAACTGCATAAGTCAGGGGCAGACAAGTGTCTCACTTTGCAAAGGCAGTAGAATGATGACTAATGTGCCATTTTATTCCAGGTAGGACATGCAATAGTACAGCAAGTATGTCAAATTTCACCACCAAGTTAGTGCAGAATAACTGCTCCTGCATGGTTGAAAGGATAAACAGCACCCTATCAGGAATATTGTCCAGAAAGTGTTGGGGGATATCTGGAAGGAGACAGGATAAAAAGGTTATCATTATTATTTAATTATACAAGTATAAAAATCATCCTACAAGAAATTCAGTTATAAATGTGGGAAAACACTGACTTCTGATCTTATTTCAGTTATGGGATAAATCCTAAGGCATGTACTCATCATTCATCCCCATATTATTGCCACAATTAGTACAGTTGCACGCACATCCCTGCTGACTGGAACACAGCACCACACTGGCTTCTGTGGCAGCTTGTACTGACCATTCTTACTGTGATGGACTGCAGTTTGTGTGACTGGTCTGGAACTGCTTCAGTGTGTCCACACCCTTAATTTCCTAATTCATCTGCAGAAGAAAGTAGAAGCTAAATTTCCCCTGCATCAAACCACCAAGGTATTCGTAAAAGGTGGAAGCATGTTGTCACCTATGCATACTGAACACCTCTGTATGCACAGGCAAGGGTATCTTAGGCTACTGTGAGGATCTGACAAGAGATAAAGTACAATTTTTTATATTATTTCAAAATGTCTATGGCCTCTTAAAGAACTGTATGAAATTATGAAGTATTCTCTACAAAAACAAGATACTTGTCTGGTAAAATCTAAATTACCCAAGGAGATATTAAATGAACAAACTGTTATGTGTTGAATATTTCCTTTCAATCACCATGGGGTCTGTCTCCTATCTCAAAGCTCACACAAAACTGGTGCTGCACTCGCCCATCAGTCTACCAGTCTGCCAGCCACAAGAGGGAAAATGTGACACCAATTCTGTCTTTGGAACCTCTCATGCAGACAATCAACTGTGTGGAGACCCTGTTTATAACATTCAGTTAGCAGCAGACCAGTCACCAGCAATTTGGTCTTTCATGTGAAAAAGGCCACAGAGTTCTCACAATCACACTTGCTCACCTATGGTACTTGGGAAATTCAAAACACTTTAACATGAAGTTCAGATCGACATAATTAGTAATCGTAAAAATCTCACTGAAATTCAATTTCTCATCATTTACTTATACTTATGCCAACAGGAAGAAATTAATTTTATGTGCTGCCTAGTAGCAAGAGCTACAGCAAGCTGCCAGAAACCACTTACTCACCTTCCTCTGGCAGCCAAAATATCTGCCTGGCCACCAGCATTTCAAAATGTTTTTAACCCTGTTTACACAGATGACAAGGACTTGCTCCCTACTGTAGAGATTTGGGTGGTACCCATTACCATTCCTAGTACAATGTCTACTGCCAGCTGCTTCAGCTCCTACAGCTGTAGCATCAAAACTATACTACTAGAACCTGCATATATACTGTGGCCATCTTTAAAGTACTTTAAAGACAATCAATGTAGCACTTAAGCATACAGAACGATGCTGGAGATCAAACTTATACTGCAGATGTGTTGAGAGCATTTTCATGACATTCAATACAGCATTTAAATGTACACATACACAGCAGAGGTCATATTTATACCACAGATATATATTTCAAACTGTTTCAAGACACTCAATAGAGCATTTAAATCTATAAGTACATACCAGAGGTCATATTTATACTGTGCATGTCTTCAGATCAGCTTCAAAACATGCAATATGGCATGTAAATGTACAAAAAACAGGTCATGTTTATATTGCAGATGTCTTCACAGCTGTTTCATGACACCCAATATGCACATGTCTGTTTAGTTTAGCAATCTCTGTTTGATTACAAGTTTAGGAAGTTTCTACCACAATCCAGAGACAAAATTTGTCTTGTCTCACCCCGCTCCCCCATTTCTCTGGCAACTTACACACTGCCAACTGGTCATACTTCTCTGTGATATGATGCCAATAATTTAAACAGACACAATGTGACATGCATCCTATTTCTACACCTTTATCAACCAGCTCTACGGCCCAGTGAAGACAGTGAAATGTGAATGGCAAGAGGTCAAGTTTGCAGTGCCGTCATTTTACTGGAGGAGGCAACACTTTTCTTCAAATAAAGCAGGTGTTTGAATAACCTGATAAGAGTGGCTGAACTCAAAATGATTAGAATATACTTCCAACAAAACCCACCAGGTAATATCTATTTTTTATTGCACACCACAGCAGAAATGTTTGCAAATAGCTACACAACCTCAGTGCACAAGTAACTCCGCCCTGAACTTCTCCTATCAATTTTCATGCTGTCAAGAAGAGATCATGCTGAAAAGAACAATAACCTATTCTTAGCACAGGAATTATTCACACTGTACCAGCAGACTTACAGATGTCAAAATAATAACTTCAAACGAGACTTCACTAGTTTATTGACTAAATTTAGTTGGTTTACCTAATGATGTTGTTAGTATGTCAACTTACACATACAGTGTTGATGTTAGAATGACTGGTGAATGCTGAATTGGAAGGGACATGAATGGAAACAGTCACAGCCTACGATATGTACCCAGCACTTGCCTGGAGGGATGAAGAAAAACCACTAAAATTCTCAGTCTTTATATATGACGTTTCAGGTGAGATTCAAGCCGAGTACCTCCAAAGTACCCTTCTAGAATGTTACCACTATGCCATCCTACTCAACTGCTGTTTGCAGTAATGAAATAAGGATCACTTCTGGAAGAGTGAATACTTACTACACTCCAAACTTAACTTTCTTCTTCTCAACCATGAAATCAATAATGGTCCCAACATTCAGTGTCTTTAGAAGACGAATGTCCTGACTTCGCACCCTGTCAAACAACTGCCAGTCCTTTTGGGTCTGTGCTGCATCCATCAATCCTTCATCTCCACCTTCAGCATTGGTTTCCGTAACAGAGAAAAGGTAATCAAAACCAGAGCGGCCATAAATTTCTGGACCTCCAGATAACGTGGATGATCTGTACAAAGGATGAACACATAGAACATCATAGGTGCTGCAAATATAGAAAGAACTCTTCAGTACTATTAAAACCAGTTCTCACCTGCATATGTGTTTACCACGATACAGGATGACTGGAAGAGGAAATCTTGCCCGACAACGTGCAAATCTAGACTTCCCAAAAAGTTCACGCAATTTAGATGCATCATACATGTTCTCATAGATTGTGCTGGTTGTGCGAGGTGGCTCCACAGAGCGCAGTGAGCTACCAACATTCATAGAGGTACGCTCATACTCCAGGACAATTAAGTCACTTGGATAACTTGCACTTAGTTCTCCTGCTCTATTGCTTATAACCTTAATAAACAGAAAAAACACAAGTTATTAACATGCAGACAAAATCCAGCCCACATTCTAGTCACTAGATGAAATGATCCTGGCTCCTGCTGAAATATCGCTAAAGAAAACACATTATAAATTGTGATTCAAATAACAAAAAGACAAAACATGTGAATTTTGATAAAGGATTTGTAATAAGAATTGCCAGAGTATGGAATTCAACCCTTTCATTTCCTATGTCCACAATACGTCAACATGCCTCTAATGTTGTACTGGCTCCTATGCCAACACACAGTCACAGTAGTTCCTATTTGTTTCCTACCATCCATTCGGCAAACTTTCAACTCCATGCCGAAGTATGCCTCCCAGCATCTATAATATCTGGTTTTCAGTGGAAAGCACACCATCTTCAGAACAGGTTTCTCCGCTTCAACTTAATGTTTTCTTGCATTAAAACAGTCTATACACAAAAATAACATGAATCAGCTGTAGGTAAAGTTTAAAATAATAAGGGAATGGAAAACATAAAAGTCATGCTTCTGACATTATGTCATATGCACATTTCATCCCAAGTGTGATGGCTGTGAGTATACACATAACACAAAAGCCCTTAAAAAAAGATCTCTGACTTCACACACAGTCAAAGTAGTATATGACAGCGTTTCAACTGAATATGAATTTCAACCTGAAAACTTAAAATCAGTCAATCCCCTGAAGAATACTTTCCTACGTACACTGTTAATTGTGTACATTACTATATCTATGGAAGAGACACTTTCTTGACACAATTACAGCTGCTCAGCTAGTCAAGATATTCCCTGTACTTTATGGAACCCACAAGATGCATTACCATGTTCACAACAGCCTGCGAATGGTACCTATTATGAGCCACAGAATTCAGACAACACCATGCCCAAGGTCTCCAAGTTACCTCTTCCCTCCAAATGTATGTATATTTTGCTAATACTTACAACATAACTATAATCCAGTGTGACTAGTTCCAGGCACTGCTGCATAACATCTTGACTCTGAAAGTAAATACTTTTATTACTACATTATATAGTTGTGGTGGTGGGGGAAGGTTTTTAGTAAAAAAGACACAAAACAGTCAATAAATATTTCAATACAAGAGAAACTTTGAAAGACTAATACACAAATATGCATGAAAGATAAGATTCATTTAAGAGTACTGAAATCAGGGGTGCACAAATCCCAGGCAAGAGACCTCTCTCTGCATTAAGTTAAAAAAAAAGGACCCAATGTGAAAGTGGCCTCATGGTTCATCCCACCTGCATCTTTCCAATAAACTATGCCATTAATCACTGCTTTTGTAATAACTGTATTGTACTAATGACAAGGATGCCTGTCTCTGCCATTCCCACTTTATACTAGCAATAATCAAACACATGATGCGGTATGAAAATTATAATTAATAATACAAAACAGTAAACTTACTTTTCACACACATGGTAAGATAAGAATATCACTGTCAACTGTAGGTGTATGCAGCTACATGTAGCTGGTTTCAAGCCACCTAGCTGGCTGTGCCTATTTTGCAGTGGTCAACATACTGAGTGTTACACTGACCCCTGTCCAATATGCGCAATCAGTTATACAGATAACAAGTACAAACAACGTTCAACAGTGCCAATTAAACACTTCATAAAGAAAAAAAGAAAGTCACATAAAGAAATGAATATCATATTTTGATATAATTTTATGTAAAAAAGGAGAAAATACCACATTCATCCATAAACAATTCACTGCATGATACTAGTGCAAGGTCAACATTATATACCACCAACATATATAAATAAATAACAAACATGTTAAGGTTAATGAATGATTTTCATAAAGTAAAATTCAGGAACTATGTCGATTTTATAATAATCCTAGATTTGGTATGTTGACTATATGACTAAATATAAAAACACACTGTCATAATAACACAAATATACACAAAACTTTTCACACAATAATTATGGTGTGTCAGGTTGATTTTTACATAGTAATATAATTGTACCGATTAGGGTGTAAGAAAGAGGTCTCCTTCATACGACTGATAATTCAAGATGTTTGAGTGCTGTCCTTTTTTTTTATATATTTACACCAGATGATCATCCTTAAGGGTCAAAACATGTAGTATTATATGAGGTAGTGTTAGCTAAAACTATCATTCAATGTATACTGATGTTTACAATCACACACAACATACTTCTTTGTGATTGTTTATTAACTGGCAACTAGTTTTATCCCCAAATGGCTGGTTTAATTTGGTTGTCATCAATGTGGCTCCTAAACTTTTGATTTGGTACCTAATTTTAAAAAAACTTATGCACCCGTAAGTGAAATTGTATGCATTTATGCTAAAGGCCCTAA
>Ga0123353_10018941_pt1 | contig 10207 bp, 7 predicted proteins | sample TergutLab28metaG_3_FD_92763 | JGI IMG/M metagenome (GOLD analysis project Ga0123353, IMG submission 92763) | Labiotermes labralis P3 segment gut microbial communities from Petit-Saut dam, French Guiana - Lab288 P3 | ecosystem: Host-associated > Arthropoda: Insects > Digestive system > Gut ...
CGTTTCGACGCGGTTCCAGACCACAAACGCCTGCCCGCCTCTGGCAACCTCTCGCAGGATTGCGTCCGCGAGCATCGTTTCGGAAAACTCGATGATATACGTCTGGACAGGGAGGCGTTCGGCGGGTGGGGTTTCCAAAACGCTGATGTCGCGGATTCCCGCAAGCGACATGTGCAACGTGCGCGGGATAGGCGTCGCCGTCATCGTCAGCACGTTGACGGATTTGGAAATTTGTTTAATCCGCTCCTTGTCCGCAACGCCGAAACGCTGCTCCTCATCGAGTATCAAAAAGCCGAGGTCTTTGAAAAACACATCCTTAGAGAGTAATCTGTGCGTCCCGATAATGATGTCAACCTCGCCGTTTTTAACGGATTCTAATATCTTTTTTTGCTCCTGCGCCGAACGGAAGCGATTGAGGACTGCGACGCGGATGCCGGTATCGGCAAAACGCGCCCTCGCAGTATTGTAGTGCTGCTCGCAAAGTATCGTCGTCGGCGCTAAAAAAGCCGTTTGCTTCCCCTCAAGCGCGGTCAAGAAAGCCGCCCTCAACGCGACCTCGGTTTTGCCGTAGCCCACGTCGCCGCAAAGCAGCCGCTCCATAATTTTGCCCGAGGAAAAATCCCTTTTGATGTCCTCAAGCGCGGAAAGCTGGTCTTCCGTTTCGATAAAGCCGAATTTTTCGGAGAATTGTTTTAGGATGTTTTCGTCTATGTCGTAGCGGCGGCCTTTTAGCGAGTTCCGCTCGGCATAAAGCTCCAACAGCTTAAAGGCGAGTTCCTTTACGCCGCTTTTTACTTTTTCTTTGACGCGGGCAAACTCCGCGCCGCCCATTCGGTTAAGCCTCGGCGGCCCCCCGCCCGTATACCGCGACAACATATCGGCTTGGTCGGCGGGCACATACAGCATATCGCCGTCGCGGTACTCGACCGAAATATAGTCCCTGTCGCCGAAAGAGCCGCCTAAGCGCTTAACTCCCCCGCAGCGGCCTATCCCATGAACGGCGTGGACGACGTAATCGCCCGTCTTTATTTCTAAAAATATATCTTTTTTGCTTTTCGCCCTTATCGCGGGCTTGCGGCTGAAAAGGTCGTAGGTGCCGATACAGACTAATTTAGAATCAAGGTAGCAGAAGCCGGAATCTATTTCTTCTTCTAATATGAAGGCTTTTGCTGTCAGGGGGACGGGGGTGCTGACATTAATGTCAGCACCCCCGTCCCCCTGACATATAATCGGTATCAATAATCCCTGCTCATTAAGCGTCGATTGCAGGGCTTTTGCGCCGCGCGCGTCGCGGGCGCAAATAAATACTGAAAAGCCCGTGGCGAGCCAGCGTTTGAGGTCGACACTAAGCTCGTCCATAGCAAAGGCATAACGTGTAATCGGCGCGGTCCGGACGTTAAAGATTTTAGTGGTAACAAAGATGTTATTTTGAGAAGTTATCTTAAAAAACGCCAGCTGCCCGAATTTTTCGTAGGGCTTAAAGACGGACTCCTGCGGCAAAAGCTGTTTTTCGTCCGCAGGCAGAGCCTCGCCCGCCGGGATAAGCCGCGCCAAGCGCGAGCGGTGTTCGGCGTAAACGAGGTTAAGGTTGTCTAGGACGAGCTTGCACTCGTCGTAAACCATCACGGTGTCGGACGGAAGATACTCGGCAAGGGCGAGGGGAGAGTTTGGAGTTTGGAGTTGAGGGCGAGTAGTTTTTATCCTTAACTCCACACTCCACAATCTACAATCAGAAAGAAACTCCGCACGGGGAACGACCGTAATTCCCTCAACGGGGGCGGCGGAGCGTTGGCTCGCAACGTCCATAATGCGGAGGCCTTCGAGAGAGTCGCCGAAAAATTCCAAGCGGTACGCGGTGTCGGAATTCACGGGGAAAATGTCCAAAATATCGCCACGGGAGGCAAATTCGCCCTTTGCGGCGATGTTAAGCTCCCTCTTATAGCCCGCAAAAACCAATGAGCTGATAACACTTGCAAGTGCATATTCCTCTCCCTTACGAAAAGTAAGCACGTGCCGCAAAAAAAACTCTTTGCCGGGGAAGATTTGCGCGGCAGTTTCGGCAGGGATTACTACGCCGGAGGCAAGCCCCGCGCAGATATTATAAAGCGCAGTGTTCCGCTGCGCGGCGATTTCTACGGATAGGTTTTCCGAGCGGGACAAAACATCGGGGCGGGGCGGCAGAAATTCGATAGAAGGGTCGTAATATTTAAGTTGGGAGTGCATCGCGCGCGCCGACGAAAAATCGGGCGACACAAAAACAAAAAATCGGTCAAGCGACGCGGTAATATGCGCACGCTCGGATTTTGATACGCCGAACACCGAAACTTTTTGGTTCCGGAGGGTGCGGGCGATTTCTTTTATCTCGCCCGGGGCGATGGAGTTGATATACTTTTGCTGCCTCAAGTGAGGGTAGTATAGCGTAGTTTTTATTATTTGTCAATATTTTTTTGGATTGCTTCGCTACGCACACAATAGACTTTTTTTGTTACTTCTTATCGTCCTCCAAAATCATTGCGATAACGTTTATGTGTTCGGACATCCATTCTAAGGTTTCTTTGATTGATTTTTTTCTTTCTTCTTTTTTTATTGATATGTCCTCCCAAAGCTCACAATTTTGAATAGGCTGCATTTTTTTGTTATTGCGGTTACGGCAATGGCCGCAAAACACTTTATCATACGCGGTGTCTTGTTTTGAATAATGCTGAAAAAAATATCCGCAGTTTTCGCATTTTTTTGTTTTGTTTTCCATAATCTTTCACCTCGTTTGTTATTATAGAGACTGTCGGTCTCATTGTCAAGCAAAATCATCGTGTAGGCTGTTAGTCTCGTTAAGCTTTTTTGTAGACTAACAGTCTATAATTACAACTATGGAAAAAACAAAATTTGGTGAAAGAATAAAAGAATTGCGCTTGGAACAAGGCCTTACGCAAGAATCTTTGGCAAAAAATTTCAGCGTCCACCGAACTACAATTAAAGATTGGGAAGTCAGAGGTAAAGAGCCGGATTATCTCACGTTATGCAAACTAGCCGAGTTCTTTGAAGTGTCAACGGATTATCTTTTGGGGATTGAAAGTTAATACAGAAACGATGATTAATTTCCCTTCTAATATAGAGGGGTGGCGCGAAGCGCCGGGAAATGTGATAAAATAAAATCACATCCCCTGCCCCTTTGGGGCACCCCCTTATCTTAAGGGGGAATTTTTTACTGTTGAGATTTCTCCACTCACTTCGCTCGGTCACAAATGACATTCGGATTGCCGCGTCGGGCTCCGCCCTCCTCGCAATGACATCTGCAACTCCACACTCCACACTTAATTTTGCATTATAAAATAAAACTCCACGCCGTCTTTGACGTTGTTTACGCCGTAGCGGGCTTGGTGTAAGTCCAGAATAGCCTTAACTATCGAAAGCCCTATCCCGTGCCTGCCCTCGCCGCGGCTGCGGGCAGTATCGGACCTATAAAATGCATCCCAGATTTTTTCCTTTTCTTCTTCCGAAAGGCTGTTGCCGGAATTATAAACCTTTACTTTATAGCCGCCCGGCTCCTTGACGCCGACAAGGCGCACCTCGTTTTTTCCGGACGCATGGAAGACGGCGTTAGAAAGGAAGTTATTAATGACCTGCTCTATCCTGCCCGGGTCGGCGTTTATCTCCGCGCTGTCAGCGTGGTACTTAAAACTCACCCCGCGCGAAAGCATAATCTGCTCCTGCTTGGCGGCGATAGCTTTTAAGAGCTTGCCGATATCGAAATTTTTGCGTTCTAACTTATATGTGCCGCTCTGATACTGCGACAAATCCAAAAGGTCTAAGACAAGTTTATTCATACGCTTGGTTTCGTCGCCTATAACGCCCGCGTAATGCGCCCGCTTTTGTTCGGAGCCCACGCCCATGCCAAGGGCTTCGGAGTAACCTTGAATTACCGCGAGCGGGGTTTTTAATTCGTGGCTGACGTCGGCTACAAACTTTTTGCGCATCGCGTCGGTCTCGCGCTCGCGGGCAAGCTCGCGCTCCAAACGCTCGTTTTTATCTTTCAGCTCGTCGATAGCTTGTCGCAGCTTGTCGCTTATCTCGTTTACGGAATCGGCAAGCTGGCCGATTTCGTCCCGCCGCTTAAGGGTAACCTTATAATCGAAGTCCAAGGCGGCGATGCTTTTAGCCGCGCTGTTGATTTTTAACAAGGGCCTCGCCGTCTGCCACGAGAAAAAGAACGCCAGTAGCAGCGACAAGACCAAAGCAGCCAAAACAGCCCATATCATAAAGCTGTTGACATAATCCCTAATCCAGTTAGTTGAGGCGGCGTCCCTTATCTCAATAAGGTAAACGGCGCCCCCTTCGGCCTCATATTCGCGCTCGTACACAAAATACTGCCGCCCACCTTCTTGAAAAAACTTATAATAAAATTCGCCGTACTCGTTTTTGGACGCGGGCGTTTCGACGGCCTTTTCTAACACGACCCTTCTGCTGCCCGACGAATAATACAAAACCGCACTGCCCGGCGCAGTCTCTTTATCGTAAATGACCACATCAAAACGGATGGCTATTTCTTCCAAAAATCTATTGTCCTCCTCTTGCGTCCTTCTTAACAGTTCCGCAATACGGTCAAACGGCTCCGGCTCTTCCGGCTCCGGCGGTTCTTCAGATTCTTCGAATTTTTCGGATTCCTCTGGAAGTTCGTCCGGTATCGGCTCCAATGCGTTAGTATACAGCACGATAGCGTTGGCGGTATCGGACAAGGAATTTTCCGTGCGGAGGGAAGCATAAGCAGAAAAAAGCATCCAGCACGATAGGTATATTATTACCCCGAACAATACCAAAACCGCCCCAACCGTAAAAAACAGTTTGAGGGTTAAGGTATTGCTGGGTTTTTTGGTTTTTTTAGCTTTTTCTTGCATTATAATTCAAATTTGTAGCCGTAACCGCGCACGGTCTTTATATATTTGTCGCCGTATGCGCCGAGTTTAATCCTCAGCCTGCCGACATGGGTATCGACGGTGCGGTCGCCGCCGTAATAGTCGTATCCCCAAATCTGCATAAGCAGCTTTTCGCGGGAGTAAACCTTGCCGCGGTTGCGGGACAAAAACAGCAGAAGCTCGTATTCGATAGGCGTTAAGCCAATAACCGTGCCGTCTAATTTGACTATATGTGTGTCAATATCGATTTCCAAATCGCCTTGGGCGACTGTGCTGCGCCCGCGCTCGTCGGTAGAAAGCCCTAGCAATGCCTTTACTCGGGCGAGCAGTACGGCGAGCGAAAACGGCTTGGGGACGTAGTCGTTAGCGCCTTTTTCAAAACTTTCCAGCTCATCCGCTTCTGCGCTGCGCGCCGTCAAAATAATAATTGGTATGCTGGAAGTTTTACGGATTTCCTTACAGACCTTCCAGCCGTCAACGTAGGGCATCATTACATCCAAAATTATTAGGGCGATGTCGTTATTTTGATTAAATTTCTCAAGCGCGGCGCGCCCGTCCTCGGCGCAAATTACCGCAAAGCCCTCCTCCGTCAAAAAGTCCTCTAACAGGCCGCGGAGCTTTTGCTCGTCGTCGGCGATGAGAATCTTAGTTTTCATTTTTTTACCCCTTTGTGTTATTGGATATGTCATTAGACTTGATGTCATTGCGAGGAGCAAAAGGCGACGCGGCAACCCAAAAATACAAGTTGAGAGTTTGGATTGCTTCGCTAACGCTCGCAATGACATGTTCCATATTCAATTATCTTTAACAGCATTATATCACAAAAAAAACGCATTGTCATCACACAAATGTCACAAAATTTTGTCAAAATTTTTGGCATAAAATTGTTGACATTTGACCGCGGGCAATATATAATGTGCTAGTTTAGTTCTACTAAACTTAAAGTTTAGGAGCGGTAAAAGAATGAGCGTAGAAATCGGCGGGAAAATTAAAGATTTAAGGCAAAGGGCGGGGCTTACGCAGGAGGAGCTTGCCAACCGCTGCGAGCTTACCAAGGGCTTTATTTCGCAGCTCGAAAACGACCTTACGTCCCCGTCTATCGAGGCTCTTAACGACATCCTGCTGGCGCTCGGGACGGATATGGGGGCGTTTTTTAACTCCTCGGATACCGGGCAAGTCGTTTTCGGCAACGACGATTACGTCGAAAAGGAATCGGGCGGCGTTACTGTTAAGTGGCTTATAACCAACAGCCAAAAGAACGAAATGGAGCCCATAATGGTAACGCTGGCACCGGACGCGCAAACCGAGCCCGACCGCCCGCACGAGGGCGAGGAATTCGGATACGTTATGTCGGGGAACCTAAAACTGGTGTTGGGCAAAAAAGAATATGCCTTAAAATCCGGCGATTCATTTTATTACGCGGCGGACAAGCCGCACTGTATTGTGAACACCGGAAGCAGCGAGGCGAAAATAATATATATCAGCTCGCCGCCGAATTTTTGAAAGATTATTCATCGCCGGATATGGGCTACGCTCGACCTCGCGACTGTTGCTCATCTGCGGCGCGACTAATCTTTCAATACGCAACAAAAAACCTAAGGAAAAACCAATGTCTAACCGCAAAACATTTGATAAAATAATAGAGCTTCGGAACGTGACGAAGGAATTTGACGGCGTTACGGCGGTTGACGACGCCAATATAAGCATAAGGCGCGGCGAGTTTGTCACGCTCTTAGGTCCGTCGGGCTGCGGTAAAACCACGATTTTGCGGATGATTGCGGGCTTCGACCAGCCGACTAAGGGCGCAATCATTTTTTCGGGGAAAGACATTACTGACACGCCGCCGCAAAAACGTCCGGTAAATACCGTTTTTCAAAGGTACGCGCTGTTTCCGCACCTAACGGTGTTCGGGAATGTCGCCTACGGACTTAAACTCAAAAAAATTCCCGCGGGCGAAAAGAAAAATAAGGACGGGAGCGTAAAACAGCTCTTCCGCAAATACACCAAAAGAGAGCTTACCGAGCAGGTGAGCGCCGCTTTGAGGCTAGTAAACCTCGAAGATTACGGGCACCGGCACGTAGACACACTTTCGGGCGGGCAGCAACAGCGCGTCGCGCTCGCTCGCGCACTCGTTATTAAACCCGAGGTTCTTCTGTTAGACGAACCGCTTTCGGCGCTCGACCTCAAAATGCGCAAGGAAATGCAGCTTGAGCTGAAAAAAATGCACAGCGAGTTAGGTATTACTTTTATATTCGTCACCCACGACCAAGAGGAAGCCCTTACGATGTCGGACACGGTCGTCGTTATGAACGACGGCGTGATTCAGCAAGTAGGCTCGCCGCAAAAAATTTACGACGAGCCCGAAAACGCCTTCGTCGCCAATTTTATCGGCGAATCGAATATTTTGAGCGCGGTGATGGCGGAGGATTACAGGGTTAATATTTTAGGAAAAACCCTCGAATGCGTGGACAAGGGCTTTGCAAAAAACGAGCCGGTGGACATCGTTATAAGGCCGGAGGATTTGTACCTCGTCCCCACCGACAACCCCAAGGCGCTCTTTATCGGGACGGTTATTTCGGGCGTTTTTAAGGGCGAACATTACGATATGACGGTGTTAGCCGAGGGCTATGAGTTTTCGGTCACAGAATTTAACGGCTCCCCCGTCGGCAAGGAAGTAGGCCTCTACATACCGCCCGACGGTATACACATAATGAAAAAACAACGCATTATAAACGAGTTTAAGACGGAATATTCGGACGGGTGCGTGGAGATTTCGGGTTTTTCGGTAGCTGTCATACCCGATGAAAACCTCGAATGCAAGAAGGTTTTGGCGTCGTTTGAATTTGACGACGCGGTTTTAACGGATGACGAGGAGGACGGCGCAATCCGCGGGAATATTTTTTCCGCGCTTTATAAGGGGCGGTACTATCAAGTCGTAGTCAAAACCGACGACGACGAGGACATTTTTGTCAACACGCCCTACGAATGGGACCTTAACGACCGCGTGGGAATCAATATCGCGTCCGAAAAAATTAAGCTGACGGTGCTAGAGGAAGAAGAGGAAGAGGAGCAAGGGGAATGAGCGAAGCGGTAATGAAATCAAATACGAAGCAAAAAAAGTTACGTTTCAAGCGGGCCTATTTTGCGTTCCCCTATATGCTGATTAACGCCGTGTTCGTTGTCGTGCCGCTTGCGATATTGATAGGCAGGGCGTTTATGCGGGACGGAAGTTTTTCGTTCGGTAACTTTATTGAGTTTTTTACCGATTCAAGACTGCCCGCGACGTTAGGGCGCTCGTTTTTGATAGCCGGGCTGACGGCCATTTTCTGCCTAATTCTTGCGTACCCTCTCGCTATTATTTTGTCTAACTCCAAAATCAACAAAACCGCCATACTCGTGCTGCTTTTTGTACTGCCGATGTGGATAAATTCGCTGCTTCGGACGTACGCGATAAGGTCTGTGTTTGAATTGTTGAGAATTAACGGCAGCTATACGAGGGCGGTTATCGCGATGGTGTACGATTTCTTTCCGTTTATGCTGCTGCCGATATACACCGTGCTTGTTAATATGGACAGGGCATACGGAGAAGCGTCGCAGGACCTCGGAGCGGGAAACTTAAAAACCTTCTTAAAAGTTACGCTGCCGCTCTCGGTTTCGGGGATTATGAGCGGTATATTAATGGTGTTTATCCCCGCACTTTCGACCTTTGCGATAAGCGACATCGTAACAGAGCCTAAGCTGTTCATTTTCGGAAAGTTTATAGACGAAGTTTTTGAAACAAGCTCGGAGAGTTTGCATAACTTGGGCGCGGCGTATTCCTTCATATTTTTGGCGTTTATACTTGTAACCATGCTCGCCGCCAATAAACTTACGGGTAAAAACGAAACGGGGGCAGGCGTATTATGAAGTATTTTAGGTTCAAAAAAGCCCTTTGCCTGTCTTTTGTCTTCCTTATGCTTGCGCTGCTTTATATACCGATATTGCTGCTGATAATATATTCTTTTACGGGCGCGGCCGCAAAAGGTTCGACAGAAATAGGCGCGTGGAACGGCTTTACCTTTGAAAATTACCTAAAAGTTTTTACAAACGATGCGTTAGTCGAATCTATACTTAATACTCTTATAGTCGCTTTGAGTTCGGCGGCTTTGGCGACGGTTATCGGCACTGTTACCGCAGTCGGGCTTCATTCTATGCGCAAACGGCTCCGCTCCGTGGTAAATGCCGCCAACCAAATAACCGTAATTAATGCCGATATTGTAACTAGCGTAGCATTTGTACTTTTTTTTGCGGTCGTATTCAAGGCAATCAATATCGATTCGGGTTATGCCACGCTGATAATCGCACACACCGTCATTACCACGCCCTTTGTTATATTGACGGTCGCGCCGCGTCTTGCGCAGCTTAACCCCAACGTATACGAGGCAGGGCTTGACTTGGGCGCGGGGCCTTTGCGAACCCTTGTCACGGTCGTGCTGCCGCAGCTTATTCCCGCAATGATTTCGGGCTTCGCTCTGGCTTTTACGCTGTCGTTAGACGACTTTGTAGTTACCAAATACAATAACGGTATAGTCCCCATGCTGCCGACTTATCTCTATAACAGTCTGGCAAAAAGCAGCGTGCCTATCGAATTGCGGGCGGTGTCTACGTTATTTTTTGCGGTAAGCTTGACAATACTTGTAGCGGTAAATATATATTCGCGCAAAAAAATGAAGCAAAGCGCGCTTAACCTCCACAAGGCTGTAAACGGCGCGAAAACCTAAAATTAAGTTTGAAATAATCACATCCCCCGTCACTTCGTGACACCCCATTATCTTAAGGGGGAATTTAGAAGGATGCCCTATCAAAAATTCCCCTCTAAGATAGAGGGGTGGCGGCGAAGCCGACAGGGAATGTGATATTAAATAAATAAAAACAAACGAGGTAACAAAAATGAAAAAACGCATTATCACCCTTCTTCTGTCCGCGGTTATGATAGCCGCCGCATTCCCCGCCCTTACCGGCTGTGTCAAGCGCGAAAACGAACTGCGTGTCTACAACTGGGGCGAGTATATGGACGAGGACGTCCGAAAGGGCTTCGCCGAATGGTACTACGAAGAAACCGGCGAAAAAGTCAAGCTGACCTACAGGACGTTTTTTTCCAACGAGGACGTTTACACCTCAATCAAAACGCAGCAGCGCGACTGGGATTTGGTCTGCCCGTCGGACTATATGGTCGACAAGCTCATCAAAGAGAATCTGCTTCTGCCTATCGATAAAACCGTTATCGACATAACCGAAGAAGGCTTAGTAACCGAAAG